>Ga0180432_10001840_pt1 | contig 32771 bp, 30 predicted proteins | sample SS_ome_10_FD_132414 | JGI IMG/M metagenome (GOLD analysis project Ga0180432, IMG submission 132414) | Hypersaline lake sediment archaeal communities from the Salton Sea, California, USA - SS_1_MS_2 metaG | ecosystem: Environmental > Aquatic > Non-marine Saline and Alkaline > Hypersaline >...
CATCCACGCGGAATAGAGGTACGGTTTCTGGGTCGATTTGGAAACACCCATCTCGATCCTCCTTCATGTGTCTGAATATGGGGTTTGTCCGGGAAAGGTCGGATAGCTTCCTGTTCACTTGGTCGGGGCCGTCAACAACCACTATAGGTTTCGCGAGTTCTTGGATGAGCTTGCCCATTGCCCCGAGTAGTTGATAGGATCTCGACGGCATCGGCATTCCAAGTTCAAATTCTGCCGTACTCGAGACCCTCTTCATGCGCCTTGTGAACTCTTGGGCCCACAGAACTAGTGGGGGGAACGCAGAGGAGTAGACCAGATAGAAAACCAAGCCTTCTTCAATCGCCACGGCACCCTGCAGAGCAATGAAGAGAAAGCCAAATGAAGAAATCACCAGAATGCTCACAGGGAGCATGAGGAGATGCAGAGAGTTACCCGTCTTCCTGTAGACATTCAGAGTTTGGACTAGGTTTGCCGCACAAACGGAGGAAATGCCCACTACAATCATTGTCGCTAGCGTCGAGATGTCAGACCTCTCCTAATGACATGTTTGAATAGCACTTGGTTGGCAAGGATCATGAGGCCGGTCCCAAGCAGGACTAGGAAGCCGCCGGCATACACTAGTTCCTTGCTAGAGATCAAGAAGGCGCAGCACGTCACAAGGTTGCCCACAAGCAGCACCGCGAACCCGGAGGTGTATCCATGGTTGGCCTGAGGGAGTCCGCCCATCATCGACTCATTCTCTCGGTAAAGAGGAACTGCAGCATAGTAGACGCATATTATTACCACACTGGCAAATATTGAAAGCGCGATCTCGCTCTGGTGGAGGATCTGCCAGAATACTAGGCCGAATCCAATCCCCAGACCAGCCAGCAATGCACCCTTAAGACGGTTTAGAGGTAAAATATTCATCAAAATCAACTTTTTCTATACTTAGTACTAGATTTGCCACGTAAAGTCAAATATTTATATGTTACGGTCAACATTATGCTACTTTCAAGGTTCCTGTCGTTGCCTGGATTAGGCGTGGGCCGCCCCAAGTATAGAAGCTGTCGCTTGGTTTCTGAAGGTTTAGATCCTAATCGATACAGTAGGCAGACATGACCAAGCTTCCTTTGTACTTGTTTGAGATTTCTCGCCGGATCCATCAAAATTTGCACTTTCTGCAAAAAATATGCCGCCAAAAGGGTCGGAGAGCTAAAGCGACAGAGCATCCTGTACGGTATTGCACATCCTTCCCTTTGTTAGTAAAACATACAATACGCCGGTTGACGTTTCATATACGAAAGATATTTTAATATTGTATTCGAAATACAGACGAGTTATGGTTTCCCGGACCTCTGTGAGTTTGTCAGAATCGATCGTTCCCGTTTTCTCCCTGACTCTTGAGAGGTTCCTCTATAGTCACATGTACACTACGATGGGTCTTCTTGGAATCATTGTGGCATCGAGAGGAAGCGGGCAACTGACTTTCGGCCAACTGCTGCCAATAATTTCGGTCACAATCACTACGACTGGTCTCTATCTTCTCAATGATGTTTATGACTTGAATATCGATAGGATTTCACATCCAGAGAGAGCATTACCGCGGGGAAAGGTCAGCCCCAGACAAGCGTCGGTCGTTGCGGTTGGGTTCCTAGCTATAGGTCCTGCGATCGCGCTCACACAGAGCCTGCTTTCGGGTTTGTTAGTGGGAATGATAGGCCTTTGGGGTGTGCTCTACTCAGTACCCCCGGTTAGACTGAGGAGGTTCCCGGTGGTGCCAAACGGGGTGATCGGTTTCATGGTCTTGCTGTCCTTCTTGGCGGGAGTGTCCTTCACTGCCGAAGTGACTGGCAAGACGGTCTTCGGAGGGCTATTGCTCTGGGCGCTATTCTTGCTTCACAGCCTCGAGAAGGATCTCGGCCAGGAGGAGGGCGATGCTGCTAATGGAGTGCAGACGTTGCCCGTGATCCTCGGATCGGACACGGCAACGAAGGTCACATCTGCACTTGGACTAAGTGCCTTCATCTTCCCGGCTATCTTCGTTTTCGTTTTCGATCTTCACTGGGTTCTGTATCTGATACTTGGTGCCCTGCTTCTGTTGGAGGCATTTTTCCTGAGGAGACTCTACTATTCCCAGGGAACTTCTGCAAGCGGGACTTGGTACCTAAGGATCTTCGGCGTGTTCGTTGCTTTGCAGCTCGTTCTACTAGCAGGTGCTCTGTTTTAGGGCAGAAGCACTCCTTGGCTTTCTTCAGCCCCACGGTCGGACCGGCAGATACAACCTAGTTCTCTGCGGATAGCCCGCTGCTCACTTGCCTTTGCGCAGATCCTGATAGGTCCTTTGGAGATGTTTCTTTGCTCGGTCTCTTGATTCTCACGATAGACCGGATAACGTGAAGGTTGCGCATCTTCTCGATCCTGACTTCGAATTCATCCCGCAAGCCCGAAGTATCGGCCTTTCTCTCAACGTGAAGAATACCATCAAAGAGTTCCTCCAGTGTCGAGATATCACCCTCATCCTTGATGTAGTACGGGTTTAGGGAGAAGATCGCCGTATAGCCCGCCTTCCTTAGCATATCGATAATCTCCACGATGTCAATATAGATCTTCTCAATGCTCTGGAAAATCAGATAGGTCGGGAGAAGGTCCACGACAGCGCGTCTTGGCCGCGGAGATTCCTGGTCCAGACCCCTTGAGATCGCAACGCCGACAACGCTCATCTCGACCGGACTCTTTATCACGTTACCCTCCACGGCAATTGCGTCTACCTCCTCGACTCGGTTGGTGTAGCAGTCCACGATCTTCAGGTTCCCTGGGAGGCCGAAACGGCGTTGAATACTCATGGGTGGCTGTGATGATGTGACAAAGAGGCATGAATCGCCATGCTGCAATCCGGTGTCGATGAAGGAGTCCAGAAGCAGATTTCTCTCGTCTGACGGCGGGCCGCAAAGAAGGATGGCGGAATGCTTGGGATAGCCTCCTGTCATCACCAGGTCAAGATCAGCGAAGCCCGTGGAGACTGTGTCAGATAACATGCCTCCTGCAAGAAGATCGAGTAGACCCGTTCTTATGAGGAGTTCCGAATTCTCCTCAATTACTGGCTTCACCCTCGATTTCAGATTCAAGTACGAAGTATCCTTCGAAGATGGTCCGGCAATCGAGCCTGTTTCCTTAACCAGCTGATCGATTAAGAGGACGAGTTTTGCTTTTGTACTATCCGACAATACAAAAACGGGGAGAGATCTTGGATCAATTATTAGCCTTCCATTGGCTCCCATGGTTACATACTGCATGGCGGGTTCATCCCTTGCCAATTCAGAAATCATCTTGTTGATTCTGTCAGGACCTTCAAGAGTGACGATCGGCTTGGAGATTTCCTGGATAACCTTACCCAAGACCGCAACGAGACGGTGAGACTTCGAAGGCCTGGGAAGGCCAATCTCGAATTCGCCCGAGTTGGATATGACTCGCATGCGTTTGGTGAATTCGTGTCCCCAACCGACCATGAAAGGAAGGCCCAGAGAAAAGGCGAGGAAGAACACCGCTCCTTGGCTAACGTCTCGCAAATCGGCCCTTGCGAGTAGGACCATGGATGAGGTTAGCAAGAATGCCCCGGGGAGTGCTTTGATGTGCAGGCCATACCGGGTAATTCTGTAGGCTCGGCCAACAACAACGATTATCGCCGCGAGGAAACCCATCAAGAGTAATTCCAAGGGCCCGATCACGCGATCCCGCTCCTGATAATCCGATCAAATAGATTCTTGGTTGCCGCAAGAAGCAGCACCAGTCCAATGAAAAGTATAACGGCGCCGATTTGCACTGAGGCGGGAAAGGCCATGATATTGCCCGCGGCGATGCTCGTGAATCCAATGACAACGACGAAGAAGCCTGCGAAGTACATTCTTCGATTGGATGGCATGGTCCCCATGTATCCGTCGCACTCGGAATACAGATGAATCATGTTGTAGTAGAATGCAGCAATGCATAGGCAGCATGATGCCAATATGGATACTGCGAAAAATCCCGTTGCCATCAGGGCGGCGGCAAGGCAGATTCCCAAGACAACTGCAATCACTGGTAAATGACTCGAAAGAGACCTTTTTACCTGCATTTTTGTAGCCCCAGGTACAGAGCATGGAAAAACATTCGGTTTATATTGTGATTTAGTCAAATAAATATCGTTCTGGTCGTGCTTCGTGTCTCACATTGCGTTCCCAATACTGCAACCTCGTTCCTTGAGAAACCTTTGGGTGCGGCCGATTATCTCCACGAAATGACGAAGAAATTGTCTACTATCGAGTCACTTATTTGACATGATTTCAAAAATATGAGAGATAGAAAAAGAATTTAACCATAAGAACATAAGAAAACAACGGCAAGCTCATGGCAATCAGCTTTCAGGACAAGACCGTTGGCTTTCTGCGGCTCGCTCGACCGCGCGTCGCCATTGGGTACATCATAGCTGGGACATCGGGTCTCTTCGTGGGATTCTCGGGAATCCCTCGCGATATCCCAGGCAGCCTCCTAATCTTGGCGGCCATTCTAACAGGGGCTTGGGGCATATATATGATCAATGATGTATTCGATTTGGAGAGTGATATCGTTGATTCCCCTGGCAGGCCGATTCCGAGCGGGATCGTGAGAAGGAGGGAAGCTGCCTTTCTGTCAATTGCGTTGATGGCGATTTCAGTGACGTTGGGCGTCACCACTTCGCCAGATACATTTATCCTCATCTTATCCCTTCTTGCGATCGGGGTCCTCTACTCGGTTCCACCGGCTCGCCTGAAGAGGCTTTTCTTCGCGCCAAATATTTGCGTCGCGCTGCTCGGGGCCTTGACCTTCCTTGTCGGGGCAAGCATTGGTCCCGCCTACTCAGCTAGCGTCGTCTTCGTCGGGTTGCTCATCTTCGCTTATGGCACGGCTGCTGGCTTCGTGAAGGATTTCAAGGATGTCGAAGGAGATTCAGCGGTAGGCATACGGACTCTGCCTATGATCGTCGGAATGGAACGTAGCGCGAGGATAGCAGCTGCCTGCCTTGTGTTGGCCTACGGGTTTCTCTTGATTCCTTATTTCATTCTGGATCTGAATTTCTCTTATCCACTTCTGATACTCGTTCTCCTCATATACACTATTTGGTACTCTACGGGATTCCTTAGGGGTCCAAAGGACAAGTTGAGACGGCAGCAGTTCTACGATCGAACGCTTCATACGAGCATCACCCTGTTTGTGGCTCTGATCTTGGGATCACTGTAATCATCCATCAGCCGAGCTAGCCCTGACAAGTCCCAAGGGTCTAGGATCCTAGGCGATTATCCTGATTCCCCGTCCCGTCGTCACTTCATCGAATATTTGGTAGCTGGCCTTCCTGACGCTGGACTTGGCCTCCATTCCGTCCGCAAACTTGCTCAAGTCGCTCACCGTCTTGAAGACGCAGATCATCTGCACCATACCATCTTGGGTGATTCCCGCAAACTGGACCGACGGCTCATTTGCGAGGACCTTGGAGAGCTCGTCCACCATCTTCTTGCCTATGTCCTCGACTAGGAACTTCTCCGTCTCCAGGCTGACTAGGGCGAAGACCCTGTAGCCCAGGACGTCGGGATCGAAGAGCGTCGTGAACTGGTCGATGATCCCATCGTCGATCATCTTCTCTATCCTGAACTTGATCGTGGTTACCGGGATGTCCAGTTCCTTGCTTATATCGGTGAGGCTGATTCGGGCATCCCTATCCAAACATTTCAAAATCCTTTTATCTCTCTCGTCCATGCACGCCACGCCCTTTGACATCTTGTCCCAAATTCATATATTACTAACCAATGTTATAGATTATGCAATGTCATTTATAAATACTGTGCCCCACGAGTTGGGATATATGCTGAGGGAGATCGAATGGAGATAGAAAGGATTGAAACGGGGATGAAGGAACTGGACGGGCTGATAGAGGGCGGGTTCCCCTCGAACTCTAGCATCCTGATAACCGGTCCATCGGGAACCGGCAAGACCATCTTCTGCACCCAGTTCCTTCTCCACGGCGCCGAGCAGGGCGAGAAGGGCCTCTACGTGGCCCTGGAGGAGAGGCCCAAGGATGTGAGACGCGAGATGACCAGGTTCGGCTGGGACCTCTCCAAGGCGGAGGAGGAGGGCAAGCTCTTCATGCTCGACGTGGCCAACCCCCGCGCCAGGCTGCCCAGCAGGGAGAAGCACTCGATCCAGACCGAGTTCACGATCGAGACCTTCGCCAACAAGCTGTACCAGATGATAAGCGAGAACGACGTCAAGAGGGTGGTGATCGACTCCCTTCCGGCCCTCACCTTCCACTTCGGCGATTTCGGCGAGATCCGGAACGCCATACACGAGATCAACAACCTCCTCCTGGAGCTTGAGTGCACCGTCATCCTGGTGAGCGAGACCACAGACTTCACACAGGGGGTCAGCAGGTTCGGGGTGGAGGAGTTCGTCGCCAGCGGCGTCATAGTCATGACCTACGCCGAGAGCGGGTCCAAGATGACCAAGAACATGATGGTCCTCAAGATGCGTGGGACGAAACACGCGGTTAACAAGTACCCGTACCAGATCACGGACCAGGGCATAGAGCTTCAGATAGTATGATGGGAGATCCATGACCAAGATCTACCTCTTCCGGGCCGACGTCGCCGCTTACTGCGACGACGCCCAGGATCTGCTGGAAGAAGTCAAGGAGGAGTACCCCGACAAGATCTCCCTTCAGATCTTCGACGTGGAGAGGGACCGAAGGATAGCGCGGAAGTTTGGCGTGACCAAGGTACCCACCATGATAATAGACGAGACCCTGCGATTCACCAGGGTGCCGACCCGAGACGAGCTCCTTCACGTGATCGACGTCAAGAGGAAGCGTATCCCGACCGGGATCGGCTTCGTGGACGCCATGACCAGGGGTGGCATGTGCCGGGGGGACTCGGTGCTTGTCGAGGGTGACGTCGGGGCGGGCAAGACAAGCTTCTGCGTGCAGGTCGCGGCCAAGGCGGTCAAGGACGGGATGAACGCGGTCTACGTGTGCACCAACGAGACCCCGGACGAGATCCGGGAGAAGCTGGCGACGGTGGAGGACGCACACACCGCGGAGAAGGTGGTCATGGTGGACCTCTACTCCTGGCGCCTGGGTGAGATCTACACCAGCAAGGAGGAGTACACCACCGAGAACATCACCGACCTGGCGAAGCTGCTCGCCGTGGTCAACAAGGCGGTCCAGGAGAAGACTCCCGGGAAGTGCGTACTCTTCCTCGATTCGGTCTCCGAGCTCCTGCTCCACAACGAGCTGGAGGAGGTTGTCTACTTCTGCGAGAAGCTATCGGCGAAGCTGAAGACCAACAGGACCACCGGGGTCTACGTGCTGGAGAACATCCATCCTTCCGAATTTCGTGAGACCATGAGGTTCTTGGCGAATGAGATATATGAACTCCGGCTGGATCGACAGGACGAGCTCAGGAGGAAGTTCAGGGTATACAAGACCAGGCTGGGCGACCACGCCAAGCACTGGGTGCTGTACCAGATCACCGGAAGGGGCCTAGTGACCGAGGAGCCCTTCCACTAGAACGAAGAAACCTTTGTTCCTCGAGCACAGTTTGTTGAGAATATCGCATTCAATGGGCGTCATGAGATGAGAAGTTCGATTTTTTCGTGCGAAAGAGTTATTAACCTCGCATATTTCTTTGGATTACAGGAGATTTTCGCTATTACCGAGCCTAGGTGGAACCGATGGACAGAGTGAAGACAGGTATCTCAAGACTGGACGACATCCTAGGCGGCGGTTTCCCGAGGAGGAGCACCATACTAGTCTCAGGCGCCTCGGGCACGGGGAAGACGATATTCTGCATGCAGTACCTCTACTGGGGCGCAACCCAGGAGGGCGAACCGGGGATAATGGTCACCTTCGAGGAGCGCCCCGAGGACCTGAGGCGGGAGTGCCTCAACTTCGGGTGGGAGCTCGAACCTCTCGAGGAGCAGGGCAAGCTGGCAATCGTGGACGTGACCTCCACCAGGTCCGGCGCCCCCAGCAGGGAGCGGTACGTGGCTCCGCGGGATATGGGCGTCGAGGCCCTGATAACCACGGTCTACCAGATAGGCAAGGAGATAGGCGCTACCAGGGTGGGCATCGATTCCATTCCGGCCCTCGGCCTGATGTACGAGGATCGCGGGGAGCTGAGGCGCAACCTCTTCAAGCTCTCGAACCTCCTCCTGGAGATGGACGTGACCGCGGTCATGACCACCGAGAAACCGATGGGGGGGTACCTGGGTACCTACGGTTTCGAGGAGTACCTGACCCGGGGCGTAATCGCCCTCTCGCTCGAGGAGCAGGACGGCAAGCTGATGCGGAGCCTCATAGTCAGGAAGATGAGGGAGACAAACCACTCGATGTCCAGGTATCCCTACGAGATAACCGGGAAGGGAATCGAGATAACTCCCTCGGGCAGCCTGGTATAGTTCATGATGTCGTGAGTCTCGTTTCGGTTTCGGCCCTGGGATGATGCCGGTGCCACCGCTGATCAAGCGGGATTGGATTGCCAAAGGGGGATCGGTTCAGGGCTTTCAACCGCAATCGATATCTTGAAACCGGTATTCGACCAACTTTTTTAAGCTATATCGCTCAGTTTCTTCTGGGAACCTGATTGTCATTTCTGAGGAGAAAGGAGAAACGGGAGGACCGCGAGGAGCCCGAGGCCTTGGGAGAATCCCCCCCTGCAGGTCGCCTGCTCGACCCGGTTGACGCGGAGTACACGGACCTGATGCTCAAGCTGGGCGAGAAGGACCGGGTGGTTGATATGATCGACCGCGCCTACAGGGAGAGATCCAAGGAGGGGGGATCGCTCTTCGCCCCCGAGGAGCGCGAGCACGTGGAGGAGCTCATAAGGAGGGGCGAGGACGAGAGGGCGCTCCAGATGGTGGAGTCGGCCTACGAGTCCCGGGCCCGGGATGAGGAGAGGCTCCTGTCCCCCATAGACAGGGAGTACGTGGATATCCTCCTCTCTATGGGCGAGACGGAGAGGGCCAAGAGGTTCGTCCAGGACAAGTACGCCAGGAAGAAGAAGTCGAGCACGGAGCACCTCCTCTCACCCGCGGAACGGGAGTACGTCGAGTTCTTGATAAAGCTGGGGGAGACCGAGAAGGCCCGACTGACGGTCGAGGCCGCGTACGAGGAGAAGGTGAGTCCCGACCGGGTCATCGAGTGATCGATCTTTGATCCGGTGACAAAGCCATCCGCGTATCGCCATCTATTTAAGACCATACCGGGAATTCGAGTACCGGTGCTGGTATGGATCTGGAGATAACCGAAACCGAGAGCCCTCCCCAGGATGCGAAGGTCATAATCGGCGTGCCGGACTCCGGCCTGGTGGGTCTGATATCCGCCTCATTTCTGATAGATCAACTCGAGATGAAGGAGATAGCATCCTTCGACTCCGACCTCTTTCCCCCGGTCGTGGTCCTGCACGACGGCGTGCCCAAGTCGCCGATGAGGGCCTACGCCAAGGACGACCTGATGGTGCTGATATCCGAGTCGGCGATCAAGCTCACAACGATGAGAAAGGTGATGAGACAGGTCCTGTCCTGGATTCAGGATATCGACGGGTCGATCTCGGTGGGGCTGACCGGCGCCCCGGCGCCCAACAGGATGGACATCGACACCCCGAAGGTCTACGGCGTGTCGGTAAACATGAACGGCGGGGAGACCATCGACGATCTTGGAGTTGACAGGTTGCAGGAGGCCATGCTCGCCGGCCCGTATGCGATGGTACTGGAGTACGCGAGGAGGACCAAGCTCCCGAACCTCACCCTTCTGGCCCAGTCTCACCTGAAGTACCCCGACCCGGGGGCGGCGGCGGAGATACTGAAGGTCTCCTCGGGTTTCCTGGGCAAGGAGCTGGACGTTCAGCCGCTGATGGAGAAGGCGGACGAGATTCGACTCAAGATGCGGGACCTGATGAGGAATACCCAGAAGGTCATGAAGGATTCGGGCAAGGAGAGGGAGTACGAGCTCCCCTCGATGTACGTGTAGGGTGATGGCATGGAAGAGGATCCCTTCGACCTGATCGAGCGCAGGATGGCCAGACTGGAGAAGAAGATGGAGGAGATGGTCGAGCAGGTCTTCCAGCCCTCGTGGGATATAGGGGCGGAGTCCCTCGAGCCCCTCTACGACGTGGAGGAAACCGATGGCGAGATACTGGTCTCCGTCGACCTCCCCAGGGTCGAGAGGAAGGAGGACCTGGAGGTAAACTGCACCGGCAACCTGGTCGAGATCCGGGCCAACCTGTGCCATCCGGTCTCCTTCCGGAGATGGGGCACGGTTCAGAGGGAGGCGGACTTCAAGTGCTACCGCAAGCTGATCCCCCTGCCCGAGGAGGTCGACCCCGAGGGGGCCGAGGCGAAGTTCAAGGACGGGATGCTGACGCTTCGCCTGCCCAAGAAAACCAAGAGGCACAAGATCAAGGTCCTCTGATCGATTCACCCCCGGGCAACCGGGCAACCGGGCAACCGGGCAACAAAAAAGATATATTGAAACGGGACGCCTGGAGGACCCGAGCTCCGACGGAGCCGGGAGAAGAGGATATTGAAGATAGGCGTTCTAACAGTTTTGTTTCAGCAGATGTCTCTGGTGGAAACCCTGGACTACGTGAAGGAGGTCGGTGCCGAGGCGGTGGAGCTGGGCACCGGGAACTACCCCGGTAACGCGCACTGCGACCCAGCCAAGCTGCTCGCCGACGAGAGCGAGCTGAAATCCCTCACCCAGGCCATAGAGGACCGGGATCTCATGATCAGCGGCCTCAGCTGCCACGGGAACCCTCTGCACCCACAGGGGTCGATAGCCAAGGAACACCACGAGGTCTTCGAGAGGACGGTTCTTCTGGCCGAGAAGCTGGGGGTGGACCGCGTGATAGGGTTCTCCGGCTGCCCGGGCGGGTCCGAGGACTCCAAGTACCCCAACTGGGTCACCTGCCCCTGGCCGGATGACTTCTCCGAGATCGTGGAGTGGCAGTGGAAGGAGAAGGTGATACCCTACTGGAAGGACGCCGGCGACTTCGCCGAGTCCCACGGCGTGAAGATCTGCTTCGAGATGCACCCCGGGTTCGTGGTCTACAACACCGGCACACTGCTCCGTCTCCGGGACGAGGTGGGAGACGTGATAGGGGCGAACTTCGATCCCAGCCACCTGTTCTGGCAGGGGATGGACCCGCTGAGGTGTGTTAGGAAGCTCGGCGACGCGATCTACCACGTCCACGCCAAGGACACGGCCGTCGACGCGATCAACACCGAGGTCAACGGAACCCTGGACACCACCCCCTACTCGGATGAGATAAACAGGTCGTGGATATTCAGGACCGTGGGCTACGGACACCCGGTCAGCTGGTGGAAGGACTTCGTCTCAGAACTGAGGATGAACGGCTACGACTACGTCCTCAGCATCGAGCACGAGGACAGCCTGATGTCCGCGGGAGAGGGCTTCAGGAAGGCATTCGCCACCCTGAAGGAGGCAGTCATAGAGGAAGAGGCCGGAGCCATGTGGTGGGCCTGAGGCCTATAGACTAGCGGTACCGGGGTTGAGATGACCTGATACCTATTCTGGAATATGGCAGCGAAGATGACGAGATAGAGCGCAGGATGACGTCGAGGGAGAACCAGCTCGATCCCTCCCTGGTAAGATCGGTTGCGGAGACCGTTGAGGATGTACGGGAAAGGGGGGACGAGGCGGTCAGGGAGGCGACGGCCAGGTTCGACTCCGTCGAGATCGACTCGATCGGTGTCGATGATGCGGAGATTCGAAGGGCCCGGAGGGGGCTCTCCCCGGAACTGGTGTCCGCCCTGGACCTCGCCGCCGACCGCATAGAGAGGTTCAATCGCTCCCTCCTGCCCCCGGGCGTCAATACCTGGGAGCTGGCCCCGGGCATAACCGTGGGGGAGAAGTTCTCCCCGCTGCAATCGGCGGGCCTGTGGGTACCGTGCAGAAAGGGCCCCCTCGCCTCCACTATGCTTATGCTCGGCGTGCCGGCCAAGGTCGCGGGGGTTGACCGGGCCATAGCTGCGACCCCGCCCAAGGAGGACGGTTCGGTAGATGCCATAACCCTCGCGGCTGCCGCGAGGGCCGGGGTCTCGAAGGTCGTCCGGGGTAACGGCGTGGCTCTGATAGCGGCCCTGGCCTTCGGAACGGAATCCGTTCCCAAGGTCGATGCGATATATGGCCCGGGACCGCCAGCGGTTATGGCGGCATTGGGCTACGTGGGCATATACGGTACCAGAACCGGCCCCCCCATGGGTCCAAGCGAGTGCATGATAGTTGCCGACCGAGATGCTGATCCCTCCCAGTTGGCCGCCGACCTCCTCAACGAGAGCGAGCACGGCCCCGACTCATCCGCCGTACTTGTCACCGATTCCCGCGGGCTCGCATCCCGCGTGGTCGAGCTCCTCGATCGAATGGCCGAGGGACTCCCTGACCCCAGGGACAGCTACGTGCGGGAGTCCCTCTCGGCCCACGGGATGGCGGTGGTGGTGGATGGCTGGGAACAGGCGGCCGAACTGGTCAACAGCTACGCCCCGGAACATCTCCAGATCTCGCTGGGCGGGGAAGATGCGGAGTCCTTTATCCGCAGGGTGACGAACGCCGGCGAGATACTCGTGGGCCAGGCGACCCCGTTCTCCGCCGCCAACTACGCGATGGGGATCACCGCCGTTCTCCCAACGGGCGGGTCCGCGAGGGGCCACTCCGGCATAACCTGCAGGGACTTCATGAAGTCCTCCACGATAGGCAAACTCGACGACGAGGCCCTGCCCGATATCTGCCATACGGTAGAGGTCCTCGGTGAGGCCGAGGGACTCCCGGCACACGTCGAGGCCTGCAAGCGAAAGACCGAACGAGGCTGATAGCCCCGGTAGACAGGGCCCGGCGTCAAATACATTCTGGGCTGGCCGACGGATCCAAGTATCGCGTGCAGAATTAGGGAAGAGATAAGTATACCGGGCTCGACCTAACCTCGGTCGGGAGGGAGAGAGCGGCCATCGGGCCGTAAGGAACCGAGGAAAGTCCCCCCTCCATCCGGAGATGCGAGTGGGAGAACCCACCGGGAGAGATCCCGAGCTCTGGAACAGAAACGACACGGCCGCCCGCATGGGATGATGGAGGAAGATCCCGGGGTGACCCGGGAACCGCCCCGGACGGCGCGGACGGATTCGATGGAACGGCGAAACTTCGCAGGAGCAAGCCGAAAAGAGGCCCATGAGGGCCGGACGAGGCCTGGGTACGGCGCTCAGTCAAATGCCGCGAGCCGTTTCGGGGCGACCCGATTCGGGTAACAGAAGGGGGCTTACTCCTCCCACCCGACCCTCGGTATTTCATAGATTTGGCTCGGCGAGCCGGTCTCCGGGGAGTGTCGGTCTACCTGTTGCTTCACATCGCCAGTCGTCTTTCGAAAGGGGATGATGTCACATTTCTTCCATCCTCTCAGAATTGTGGCCGTCGATGTGAACGGATCCGCTGAAGTCTCCTGGAAGGTCGGTATTTCTCTACACGTGCGATCATAGGAGCCTGTCTATCCCATCCGAGATGCTCCAGACCTCAATGATTCCCTCCTCCGATATCCTTTCGAAGTGCTTGTCGTTGGTTATCAATGTGGCCCCTTCCTGGACGCACGTTGCGGCGAGGAGGACATCGACCGCCTCCCCCGATGGTAGATGCGGCTCACATATTCTCAGAAACCTCTCAGCAACCTCAACCACCCTGAAAGTTGAACAGAGTTCCGCCACCAAGAACCGGGCGAGGTCAGAGGGTATCTCCCTAGAATATCTGGTATACTCATCAACGAGATATGGGTTGGCCACCAGGTCGAATTCCTTGCCGAGCAATCTCAGTAGCAGCTGGAGGGATTTGCCCGGCGTCTTGATCGCTGAAACGAATACATTCGTTTCAATCAAAAATCTCCGGGTACGCCCTTCTGACCTTCTCATTCGTCTCATCCCTGACTTTTTCGAGCAATCCGGCAAGGTCAACATCTTCCAGATCCAAGTCGAGCTGCCTTCTCATCTCCTCGATATCCAGCTTCTTCAAGACGAGCGTGTCGTCTCTTACTTCAGCCATCAGCAGCTTCGTTCCCTCATCTATGCGCAACCTATCCCTCGTCTCCTTGGGTAGAACAACCCGTCCAACTTTGTCAACGGATATTATTTCCAAATATGCCACCAATTATAATTGCCATTATTGGCTATTAAATCTCGTGGTAATCGTTGACCCTCTCATATGGAAGTCTGTGTCACACATCCAATCATACGTCGATAGATTCCTGGAGATCGGCATGCCCAAGACGCACAGATTCATCGGCATAAGGTTAGATCAAGATTCCCCTCGTCTCTGTGCAGAGGCTCAAGAGATGATTGCTCGAATTCACAGCATCCACTGAAGAAAGAAGGAAACCAAAGAGCAAGGTGCGAATGGAGCGGGGTTCAGGTTCAGGACCAGGTCCCAAAAGCTCGCGCTCATCCTCTTCAACAAAAAAGAAAAATCGAGGCCCAGTTCGTCAAAGCCCGAGAAAGATCCACTAGGTTTCGGCGCGGCGGCGCTCAGGTGATTGGTAGCAGTGGGCTGAACACCTCGGTTTCCCTTGGTGCTTACACCCCTGCCCCATCAACCTCGTCTTCTGGCGAGAACCTTCGTCGTTGGCCCTCGTGATCGTCACCGATCCCGAGTTATTGGCCTGAGTGGCCGTCTATTGTTCAGGGGCGGCTTCGAGCCTAGATGCTTTCAGCTCTTATCCGCTAGCGCGTAGCTACCCGGCAGTGCCTCATCGGACAACCGGTACACCAGTGGCGCCGGAACCCTGTTCCTCTCGTACTGGGGGTACCTTTCCTTCAGACGGCCGACACCCCCAACGGATAGCATCCAACCTGGCTCGCGACGGTCTAAACCCAGCTCACGTTCCCTTTTAATGGGCGTACAACCCCACCCTTGGACGCTGCTGCACGTCCAGGATAGGAAGAGCCGACAGCGAAGTACCAACCAAGCAGGGGCGATATGAACTCTTGCCTGCGACAAGCCAGTTATCCCCGGGGTAGTTTTTCTGTCACTTCACGCCCCCATCAAGGAGGCAGTGAAGATCGCTAGGCCACGTTTTCACGTCGGGATTCCTCGCGGGGCGGAATCCAGTCAGGCCGGCTTTTGCCCTTGCACTCTACGGCGGAGTTCTGTCCCGCCTGAGCCGACCTTTGGGCGCCCCTGATATCTTTTCAGGGGCGTGGCGCCCCACCCGAACTGCCCACCTCACGGTGTCCCCAGCCATCTGCTGGGTAAGTGATGCAGATATCGAGGGGTAGTGTTCCATGGTCGCCTAGACCACACCCGGAAGTGTGGACGTAACGGCTCCTACCTACGCTCTGCATCGAGATCCGCACCACAACGAAAGGATGCAGTAAAACTCCACGGGGTCTTCGCGTCCTTTTGGGGGTATCCGGCGTGTGCTTCCGGACACGTGGGTTCACCGGGTTCCAGCCGGGGACAGCTGCAGCCTCGTTAATCTATCATGCGGGTCGCCAATTAAGCGACAAGGGATTACGCTACCTTTAGAGGATCATAGTTATCCCCTCCCTTCACCGGTGCTTAACACGGTTGAAACCGTGCTTGACATTCCGGCAGTGGGAACGATTCAGCTCCAGTACACACCCTTTCGGGCTTGCTGGAACCTGTGTTTTTATTAAACAGTCGGACTGCACTGGTCACTGCGACCTGTCCCTCTCGGGGCAGGCACCCCTTCTCCCGAAGTTACGGGGCCAATTTGCCGAGTTCCCTCGGCTGGTTTAACCCGACACGCCTTAGGCTTCTCACCTAGGGGCACCTGTGCCAGTTCTTGGTACGGTCACACAGGATCCTTCCCGATCCCCTTTTCACGGGCCCCTGGACTCAGCCGAACTCCTCTATTAGTTACGAGAAGCCGCTAAAGACTTCGCCTGGTTCTCACCGTTACGGTACTCCCCAGGTTTGATCTCTTAAGTGGGGCGACGGCCCCACTCGGCCTATCCGGAGGCGTCGGGCATCGGGCTTTGCGTCGCCGCATGTACCTGTGTGGTACCGGAATATTAACCGGTTTCCCTTTCGGGCTTGCCATATTGAGGCTTCCCTTAGGATCGACTAACTCGTGGCTGACGAGCATTGCCACGAAACCCTTGCCCTTTCGGCGACGGGGATTCTCACCCCGCTTTGCTGCTACTACCGGCAGGATCTACATTCCCACGCGGTCCACTCGACCTTACGGCCGAACTTCTGCCCGCGCAGGACGCCCCTCTACCAACCGCTCTCGCGGTTCCGAGGTATCAGCAGCCGGCTTGAACCTCGTTCATTTTAAGGGCCCCCAACCTCGACGGGTGAGGTGTTACCCACTCTTTAAAGGATGGCAGCTTCTAAGCCAACCTCCCCGCTGTTTAAGGCTAGGGACACCTTTCAGTTTGTACTTAGCCGGCATTTGGAGGCTTTAACCCCGGTCAGGGTTCGTCCCCTTTCGGGACTGAAGTTTACCCCACAGCCCCTAACTCCAGCGGTCTACGGGGACGACGACTTCGGAGTTTGTAAGGGTGCTAGCGGGTTTCCCCGCCAGCTGGCCCAAACAGTGTCTCTACATCGCCGCCTCCCTCGCGCCAGGCTGTCCTACGGGACACTTCGAGGGGAACCAGCTGTATCCGGTTTTGATTCGCCTTTCACGCCTAGCCCCAGGTCATGGGAACGAATTGCACGTCAGAACCCCTACAGGCCTCCATCAATCTGGCGATTGACTTCACCTTGCCCAGGGCTAGATCAACCGGTTTCGGGTCTGGTGACCGTGACTTGGGGCCCTATTAAGACCCCGTCCCTGGCCGAATGGCTGCGGACCTCCGGTTTCCCTGCGGCTCCGAAGATGACCTTCTTAGCCTCGCCACGATCACAAACTCCCTGCCCCGTGTTTCAAGACGGACGGCAAAACCCTGATCATCTGTCCTCGTGCATGACGCTTGCGCGCCTCCTCTTCGGACAGACTCATCTCTTTCAGGCAATGCCCAATTGTAGCCGCCTAGTTTCAGGCTCTTTTCACCTCCCTTGCGGGATTCTTTTCAGCTTTCTCTCACGATACTATTGCGCTATCAGTCTCGAGTCGTGTTTAGGGTTGGGAGTTGATGCCTCCCACATTCCCACGCAATATCCGGTGCGCAGTACTCTGGAACGTCCCAACCCGTTTTGCCTTACGTCTACGGGGTTTTCACCCTCTATGACGTCGCGTTCCAACGAACTTCGACTTCGGCGAAAACGGGCGTCAGGGACGCCCAAACACCACATTCCCCCGAAGGGGTTCAGTTTGCCCTTTGCCCTTTTCACTCGCCGTTACTCAGGGAATCGCGTATTGCTTTCTCTTCCTCCCCTTACTAAGATGTTTCAATTCAGGGGGTTCTCCCTCCTCACGGAGTTTAGGTCTCTCCAAAGAGGACCCATGAGATTCTCATTCGGGAATCCCCGGTTCAAAGGCAGCTTGCGCCTCGCCGGGGCTTATCGCAGCTTGCCACGCCCTTCATCGACGCTCGAGCTAAGTCATTCACTAGACGGCGTGTTGCCTAAGACGTCTACTAACTAGTTTCACTTTCTCGGATTGCTCCGAACTGGGCCTCTGACCCACCGTCCGTAATGGAGCGAACGATGAGAGCTTCGCCCGTGAGCTCGAGCCCGATGGCACGATTGCTCGCGGGCTGCACGTAAACCCATGGGCCAGGTGGACCGGCCGGGATTTGAACCCGGGGCCTCAGCCTCGCAAAGGCCGTGCTCTACCAACTGAGCTACCGGCCCATGGGGCATAGCGGATCTTGGCCACCTTTTGGCGGCGGAATCGGCTCCGCCGCGGGGAGGACTGGATAGATATAGGAGGTGATCCAGCCGCAGGTTCCCCTACGGCTACCTTGTTACGACTTAACCCCCCTTATGGGGCGTGGGTTCGATCAGGACCAAAGGACCAAACCTCGCCCGCACCCCACTCGGATGATGTGACGGGCGGTGTGTGCAAGGAGCAGGGACATGTTCACCGCGCGATGTTGACACGCAGTTACTGGGGATTCCATCTTCATGAGGGCGAGTTACAGCCCTCAATCCGGACTGGGACCGGGTTTAGGGGATTGGCTTCTCCTTTCGGAGTCGCTGCCCATTGTCCCGGCCATTGTAGCGCGCGTGTAGCCCAGAAGATTTGGGGCATACTGACCTACCGTCGCCCACTCCTTCCTCCATCTTATCGATGGCGGTCCCCTCAGAGTCCCCAGCATCCTCTCGGATCTGCTGGCAACTGAGGGTGTGGGTCTCGCTCGTTACCTGACTTAACAGGACGCTTCACAGTACGAGCTGACGGCAGCCATGCACCTCCTCTCAGCTTGTTGAGCAAGGTCATCAACCTGGCTGTCATCCGGCTGTCGCTTCTGGTAAGATTCCCGGCGTTGAATCCAATTAGACCGCAGGCTCCACCCCTTGTGGTGCCCCCCCGCCAATTCCTTTAAGTTTGCTGTTCCGAGATCTAGAGTCTATCTCCCGGAATTTCAGCCTTGCGACCAGACTCCCCAGGCGGTGGGCTTATCGCTTTTGCTTCGGCACAGACTAATCCTTCTGATTAGCCCACACCCAGCCCACATGGTTTACGCCCTGGACTACCCGGGTATCTAATCCGGATCGCTCCCCAGGGTTTCGTCCCTCACCGTCAGGCCCGTTCCAGTCAGACGCCTTCGCCACTGGTGGTCCCCCCAGGATTATCGGATTTTACCCCTACCCCAGGAGTACCTCTGACCTTTCCCGGCCTCAAGCCCGCCAGTTTCCCCAGATAGCCGACGGTTGAGCCGTCAGATTTAACCGGGGACTTAACGGGCTGGCTACGGACGCTTTAAGCCCAATAAAAACGGACATCACTCGGACTGCCGGTGTTACCGCGGCGGCTGGCACCGGTCTTACCCAGTCCTTGTTCCATGAGCTTTTTACACTCAAGAAAAGCCAACACTTTGTGCTGGCACTTGGGGTTCCCCCGTCACGCTTGCGCGCATTGCGGAGTTTTCGCGAATGCTGCGCCCCTTAGGGCCCAGGTCCTTGTCTCAGTACCCGTCTCCGGGCTCACGCTCCCACGTCCCGTATCGATCGTCGGCTAGGTGGTCCCTTACACCACCTACTACCTAATCGACCGCGGTCCCATCCTCGTGCGCCGGAGCTTTCGGCGGAGACTCGTTCCAGAATCCCCCGCCCATGGCACATTAGCCTCAGTTTCCCGAGGGTATTCGCCACACGAGGGTAGGTTAACCACGTGTTACTGAGCTGGTCGCCCCTCCGTTCCCGAAGGAACGTCGGTCGGCTAGCATTCCTAAGTCGAACCCCAATAGCAATGCCCTCCGGCAGGATCAACCGGAGTTGTACTGGTCACATGCTTCCTTTGCCAGGGGGCCAAAATCCGCATCAAACCTAAAGAGCGAATGGACGCTCGGAACTTAGGTTCTCATTCATGCACCACGACGCGGATTCGGTCCATCAACGTAGGCCTCTCTGGCCACCCTCCGGACCGACGCCGAAGAATGCGTCATGATTCCATTAAACTAAGGTAATATCCTAGTGAGGGGCCGCCATTATAAAAATATTACTCAGACCCGCCCACTGTGAAATAACGTGCATTCCGGCCACCGGGGATCGGCCCCACCTCAGAACGCGACTCCGCCCCCGCCCGGATTTCAAGCGCTTTCCGGGGAGCAAGGAAACCCTTACTCCCACCCGGCCGAGATTTGAACCCGGGTCCTGGGAGTGACAGTCCCAGATGATTGGCCTCCGGAGCTCGCTGGAACCGGATTAGGCCACTACACTACCGGGGCAGAAATCTACGCGTCCTCCATCCATCTTCTAATAAATATTTTCGGGACGAGTCGGAAGGACGCAGGCGGGGCGATTAATATGCGGTCGCTCGACCCGAGTACCGTTGTCCGAGGAAGAGGCGGCCAGAGCGATCATAGAGGATATACTTGACGGCCGGATCAAGAGCAGGGGGCAGGTCCAGGACAGGAAGCTCGAGCTCGCCCGACAGCTCGGCCTGAACGGGCTTCCCTCCTCGCAGTTCGTGCTCTCCAAAGCCGGTCCCGACGAGCGGGAGAGGGTGCTGCCCCTTCTGGTCAGGAAACCGACGAGGACGGCGTCGGGGGTCGCGGTGGTGGCGGTCCAGACATCCCCCTCCCAGACATGCCCCGGGCACTGCATCTACTGCCCCCAGTTCCCGGGCGCCTCCAAGAGCTATACCGGACACGAGCCGGCCTCCATGCGGGCCATCCAGTGCGGCTACGACCCCCACCTCCAGGTGAGGACCCGCCTCCGGCAGCTGGAGTCGATGGGGCACGACATATCGAAGGTTGAACTGATAGTCCAGGGGGCGACCTTCACCGCCATGGACCTCGAGTACAGGAGATGGTTCGTGGCGCGGTGTCTGGATGCGATGATAGAACACGGCCAGGAGGGGCTCGAGGCCAGGTCGCTGAGGCGCGCCGAGAGGCTGTCCGAGACATCCGCGGTCAGGCCGGTGGGGATAACCTTCGAGACCAGGCCGGACTGGTGTGGCGGCGTCGAGGTGGAGTCCATGCTCCACATGGGGGCAACCAGGGTGGAGATCGGGGTCCAGACCCTGTCCGACGAGGTGTTTCGAACCGTGGGCAGGGGTCACGGGGTGTCGGAGGTCGCCAGATCGTTCAGGGCCGCGAGGTCGGGGGGCCTCAAGATATGTGCGCACATGATGCTCGGGCTGCCGGGCTCGGGTCCCGAGGAGGATCTCGAGTCCTTCAGAAGGCTGTTCGAGGACCCGAGGTTCAGGCCCGACGAGCTAAAGATCTACCCCACCCTGGTGATAGAGGGCACGAAGCTCCACGGTATGTGGAGGCGCGGCGAGTACCGGCCCCTCACCGATGAGCAGGTGATGGAGGAGCTGTTGAGGATCAAGCCGACGGTACCCCCCTGGATAAGGATCAAGAGGGTTATGAGGGATATCCCCTCTGACATGATCTCGGCCGGGCCAAGAAGATCGGACATGCGAAACCTGGTCCAGAGGGCCATGTCCGAGAGGGGGGAGAGGTGCAGGTGTATCCGCTGTCGCGAGGTGTTCAGGGCCCCCGGAAACGAGTACCACTTCGAGCCTTGCTCGCGGACCTACGAGGTTGAGGGGGGCGAGGAGGTCTTCCTGTCCTACGAGGACCCGGAGAGCGAGGTCCTGGCCGCGTTCCTCAGGTTGAGCGCGATCGACGGCGAGTTCAGGATCAGGGAACTGCACACCTACGGCCCGGCGGTCGGCATCGGAAACGGCCCCGTTGATGGGGAGTGGCAGCACCGAGGGATGGGCAGGGGGCTCGTCCGATGGGCCGAGGAGCTATCCATCGACCGCGGGGCCGACGGGATCAGCGTTACCAGCGGGATCGGCGCCCGGGAGTACTACCGGGAACTCGGCTACCGGCTGGCAGGCCGTTACATGTTCAAGTCCCACGACCCGAGATGACCCTGTCCAGCCTGGACAGCAGCGAATTGAGGGCAAACCTCACAGCGTAACCCAGCTTGGGCCTGGATCCCCGGATCTCGACCCGCCCCCTCCTCACCTCGGAGATGAAGTCGTCCTCGTCATCGGCATCGGCCACCGTTCTCCCCAGACCAACCAGTTCATAGCTGTGGGCATCGCTTCCCGCGGTCCTGGGCAGCCCGTACTTGGAGGCGAGCTTCTCCGCAGCCAGGTTCGGATAGACGAGGATGGATGCCATGGCGTTGAATACCTCAACGGCCAGTTCCAGATCCCTCGCCAGCCAACTTACCGATATGGTCGATAGGTAGAACGGGTGAGGGGCGGCCACGATTCCCCCCTCTTCCCTGCAGAGGTCGACCACATCCAAGGGGTCAACCCCCTTCTCCCAGCTCTCCTCGACCCCGATCGCCAGCAGATGACCTCGGCTGGTCGAGACCTCGCATGCTGGGATAACAAGGGGGTCGTCGTCGCGTCTTATCCTCTTGGCGGTCAGGTATCCGTCGATGGTATCGTGGTCGGATATGCAGATGCCGTCCAGGCCGACCCTGCGCGCGGTCCTGAGAATGAGGCGCGGGTTGCACCTGTGTGGAGGGGATTCCCTGCTGTAGCTTGAGTGGATATGAGTGTCTACCTGCATCTAAATCCCTTTTAGCGCGCTAAGAGCGCTATTTTCGGCTGGAAAATGACATAGGCGGCTCTTTTCGGCGGAAAACACTCTTATTGGGTCCCTGTGAAACATTTATTAAGTGTATCGATGAGCGCCGGAAACGTCTGGACGCCCTTTTCGTGATCGTTCTCATGAACGTCGGAGGTGCAGTTACTTGAGAAAGCTCGCAAGTTCGATTCTATCGCTGGCACTACTTCTGAATATCGCATTTGTGTTGACCATCCCCACGGAGGCAAAGATCTCGACCACCAAGGCCAACCTCAAGGTCCTGATCCTCAAGATCCCCGAGACCGGGGCGGGGACCGAGCAGTACTGGACCGCGGAGGAGGCGCGTGAGTACAACAACCTAAGCCGGTGGCTGATGGACCTGTACGGCATGCCGTACGATGAGATCGAGGCTTCCTCCCTGACGCGGGAGACCCTGTATGACGGAAACGAGCTGAAATATTCGGTCGTCGTGGATAACGGAAACCAGCTGGGGGGTATGGGCAAGGACGACATATTGCTGGAGGCCGTCGAGCAGGACGGGCTGGGTCTGGTAATGCACACGGTCTCCTCGATGTACGTTCGGGAGGCCCTGGACCTGCAGGATCGTCCCTCGCAAGGCTGGAAGGACCAGCAGATCGTCGGGGAATTCTCGGTCACAAATGAGCTTCACTACATCACCCGGATGTTCTACGCACCCATCGAGCATGTGACCCATAACCTCGCGGACCAGCAGAGAACCAAGGAGAGCTACGCCCACGGGATCAGGATCGAGAAGAGAAGCGATCAGAGGTACGCGATCGCGAACCTGGTCAAGCAGACCGGCGAGCAGCAGACCGGGGTCGAGAAGGGCACCCTGGCGCCTGAGATAATCGCCATGGACCACGGCGCGGGGAGGGTTGTCTGGTTCGCCAGACCGTACTACGTCTACCTGAAGGCGAGCTACTTCTTCGTTGAGAGGGATTACAGCCTCGCGTTTCTGGTCGGAAGGGCCATAGAGTGGGCATCGCAGAACGGCATCATGGTTTCCAAGGCGATGTTCCCCAACGGGAACTGGTTCGCCTACGCCACCATAATGGACGGCTACTACGACTTCCCGCCGCCCGGATACGGCCTCAACGTGACCACACCCGGTAACCACGACGAGCTGATAGAGGACTACGCGATCGTCGAGGAGATGGTCAGGGACCTCGATATGCAGTACAGCGCCGCCGTCATATTCAGGCAGAACGACACCCTGAGGTGGGATGCGGGCTACAACCTGACCTACTGGGAAGCCGGCAAGTCCGCGCTGAGGGAGAAGCTTGAGGACGGCAACGAACTGGCGCTCGGCGCCTATGACTTCCTCGACTATGGCGAGCTGGCCCGGAGGGGCCGCGGCCGAGCAGATGAGAACCTGGAGAAGGGGAGGATGGCGATGCAGGACATATTCGGGGTGGAGAACCCGTCCTACATCTTCAGCTTCGTTCCCGAGGAGATCATGATAGGCGATGACGCGTACATAGCCGCCTACCACGCCGGGTTCGAGACCGTTGTCGGCGGGATCTACAAGACGGACTTCCCATACGACCTCTACGGCTCGATCTACCCGTACTACCTCAACGGCGCATACCGGGAGACCGCCGATGGCTGGGAACCGACCACGGTGGTCATCGAGAACAACTTCTTCTTCGACGCCACCACGGAATCTACCGACCTATTCTACTGGGAGGATGTCTACAAGAGGAACGGCGTGCTGGTGACCAGGATAATGCCGTGGGGTGTCTATAACCTTCCCATAACCATGCAGAGGTTCGAGGCCCATATCCAGGAGATAAGGGACGACTACGACGACGTGTGGTGGACAACGATCGAGGAACTGGGGGAGTACACCGCCATAAAGAGCAAGGTGGACATATCCGCTACCTCCGAGGATGGGGGGAACACGATATTCGTCACCGTGAAAAACAACGCCGACACCGATGTCGAGGGCTTCACCGTCAAGGTCAGGCTCGACGACCAGAGCAAGATGGAGTACCGATATGTCTCTCGTCCCATGAAGGTCAACTCGGTTAGGGTTGGCGGCGAGAGGCTCGAGGAGGGCGAGAGCTGGGCCCTCAAGGACCCGGTTGGAAACAGCTACGGCGCGCTCTTCGTGTGGGCGGATCTGGCGGCTGGAGAGGAGAAGACCTTCGAGATAAAGACTGGGAGGGGCTACGTGCTCCCGTGGTCACAGATACTGATGTTCCCGATATTCTTCCTGGCCGTGTTCATGGGCTGGTACCTGCTTGTCAGGAACCCACCGAAGCCCGAAGAGGAGATGCCCGAGGTCTAGATCGGCCTCCTCAGTGCTTAGCCATGCCCCTGATCCTGACATGCCGGAAGGGGAGCTCCTCGACCTGGCCTATCACCCTGAATGACCCGAGTTCCAACCTCCTTCCCGAGGCCTCCTCTATGTCCCCGGGGAGGAGCATGGTCTCCTCGTAGCCAGTTGGCTCCAGTATATCTCCCACCAGCGATTCGTCGCTGACCGTGGCCTGGATCTGAGTGCCCCCCGATGAGAGGAGGAGAACCGGGAGGGTGTCCAGCCCCTTGAACTCCAGGAGCTGAAGGTCGGCTCTGATATCGAGCAACTGTCCCGGTTTGACTCGAATCTCGTCCAGATCCTCGATATCGACAGGGACAAGCCGACCGGTGCCTATTCCCCGGGTTATGAGGTAGGATGCGATCACGGCCAACGCGAAGGCAACGCCGATCGCGGCTGCAATCACGATGAAGTCCATATGACCCGCCAACTTCGCACTCATTCGGGTTAAAACTGTTACAGAATTCCCGGTGCAGGAAGATATAAGAGGAAAAGAGGCGACCGTCGCCCCATGTTCTCCGTCCCCTCGGCTCTGACCCTCCTCTTCGGGTTTGGAGACCTCGAGTGGGCGATCTTCCTCGTATCTCTGATACTCATAGGCTTTCTCGTATTCGGCTTCTGGAAGGCGTTTCAGTCCCACCGCGTGAAGCCGACCACGGGTCGGGAGGGGCTCATCGGGATCCTCGGCGTGGCGATCAAGGACATCGACCCGGAGGGACAGGTGGAGCTTCGGGGGGAGATATGGAAAGCGGTGGCCGAAGAGGGGGAGATCGAAAGGGGGAGCAAGGTAATCGTCATCGGCGAGACGGGCCTGACCCTCAAGGTCCGCGCCGTTCGGCCCAACGATCTAGAGAAATGAGTCTATGGTTCGGAGGCCGGTTTCCCGTGCCAGCCTCCGCTCGACCTCCTCGGGACCGCCCGCAACTAGCCTGCCGAGAAGCCTGAAATCGCTGAGAAGCAGGTCCTTTGTTCTCGGATCATAGAGGCAAGCCGCGGGGTGAAGGGTCGGGAGGTAGAGTCTGCCCCCCATGAAGGCCGGTTTCCCCCGGCACTTCCTTATGCTCGCCTTTCCGAGCAGAACCTTGAGCGCCACCCGGCCCAGGGTGCAGACGACGCGGGGGTCGAGCAGGCGAATCTGGGCCTCCAGATGGGGGCGACAGGCCGATATCTCGGCTTTCCTGGGGTCCCTGTTTCCCGGAGGCCTGCATTTGAGGATATTTGTGATGTAGACCGACTCCCTCTCGACCCCGGCGCCGGCGAGGAGCTCGTCCAGAAGCTTTCCCGCGGATCCAACGAACGGTCGCCCCTCCCTGTCCTCTTTTGCCCCCGGAGCCTCCCCGATGAGCATGATCCAGGCGGATGGGTCGCCCTCGCCAGGGACCGCGTTCGCCCTTTCCGAGGAGAGGGGGCAGTCCCTGCATCTGGATATGGAGCTGGAGAGCTCCTCTAGGAGCGCGGCCCTTCTCACGTTCAAGGTGAGTCAGCTCCTGCAGACGCACCTATTAATGTAGACCTCATGGGGCAGTCAGGCTGAGGTCCGGGCGTGATAGCCCCCGTTGGTCAACTTCGACCCCGAGACCTGGTCCCGTCGCTCTGCCCACCCCTCGGTCCACCAGCGGCCCAGAGGTCACATCGTCCTCCAGGAACTGTGGCCCGTTGAGGTCGGCGGGAAGGCGCATCCCGGAGGCGCAGAAGAGTTGGAGGCTCGCCGAGAAGCCGACCATGCTCTCGGTCAAACCGCTCCCCAGTATCTCAAGGTTCGATCGGCGCGCGAGCTCTATCATGCGCCTCGCTGGATGGATTCCACCGGATTTCGCGGCCTTGATGACCACCGCGCCCCGGAAACCCAGGGAGATGAAGTCCGAGAGATCCTCGGCTGTGAACACAGATTCGTCTATGGCAACTGTGACCGGCGAATGCTCGGCAAGCTCGACCAGCCCGTGCCTATCCGTCGAGATCAGGGGCTGTTCAAGGATGTCCAGGTCGTGCCTATTTGCCTTGTCCGCGAGGGAGATGGAATCCTCGCGACCGTAAGCCTGGTTCGCATCGGCCCAGAGGAAGGCATCGGCTGCCTCCTCCCTGCATGCCTCGATCATCCTCAGGTCACGTTCCACGCCGTGCCCGATCTTTATCTTGAATCCGCTGTAACCATCCTCCGCAGCGCCTCTAACCTGCGCCGCCGCCTCCTCGGCACTGCCCGCGCTGACGATGAAGCTGAGGGGCATCTCCGCCTCCGGCCCTCCCCCCAGGTGCTCGGAGAGGGATATCCCGCGATGGCGACAGAACAGGTCATGCGCCGCGATGTCGATTCCCGATTTGGCTATCGGCTGACCCCTGGTAACGCCCGGGGCTATCACCGAATCCATCCGGGTATGGAGGGATTCCAGATCGGATGGATCCTCTCCCTCGATACATCCCCTGAGGTAGCGGTCCAGGGTGGTCAAGACGGTCTCCCTCGTCTCGTAGGACCAGAGATGGCTCGGCCTGCACTCCCCCCAACCCGAACCGGGGGAAGAGAACAGTTTCACCAGTACGTGCGGGGCCCGGGACCCGACGTCCCCTATCCTGCCCCTGGATATGTTGAAGGACCGACTGAACCTGAGGGGCATCTCCAGGACATCCATCCTCTCTACTATCATCTCAACCCGTTTCCAGCTCCCAAAGGGTCCCTAATAAAGGGATGCCTCCGGGGCCGATCTAGAGCGGCAACGAGAAAAGGTTCAACGAATCCGAGATCAGCAGGATACCCATCAGAACCAGCAATCCCCCGGCCACGGTGTTGATCTTTCTCTGGTTTGACTTGACCCACTCCAGAGCGCCTATGACCCTGCTGAAGAAGAGTCCCGTAACCAGGAACGGTAGACCGAGGCCGGCCGAGTAGAAGGACAGCAACACTACGCCCTTTGACACCGAGTTGCTCGCCGCCGCGTAGACCAGTATCGACGACAGTATCGGTCCAACACAGGGCGTCCACCCCAGCGCGAATGCGCTCCCCATCAGAGCGGTGGCGATGGGCCCGAGGGAGGATAGCAGTCCCTTCCTGAAGTGGATCCTCCTCTCGCGATAGAGGGCGGAGATGTCGACGGCCCCCGCGATGAACAGCCCCATGACGACCACGACCAGCCCAAGTACGATGTTGATCGTCCTCCTGTACTGAATGAGCAACCTGCCCACCGTCGAGGCCGTCGCGCCCATGGCCACGAACACGACCGAGAAGCCGAGCACGAAGAGGAGACAGTAGACCAGTATCCTGGTCTGAGAACCCTCCTCCCCGAGTTCCTCGAGGGTGAGCCCGGTGACCATCGAGAGGTAAGCTGGTACAAGGGGGAGGACGCAGGGCGAGAGGAAGGAGAGGAGCCCGGCGGCGAATGCGGCAACCAGTCCGACCTCTTCGGCGATCATGATGGATCGGTTACCCTCGTATCTAAAATATGTCAAGTCGAATCGTCGCCTTCACCGGGACGATAACGTAAAGAAATATCAGCGATACGGCAACATCCGTAGCGGTGGCGGGATGACAGACGAGCTTCCTTCGAAGATCGAGGGCAAGATGGCGGTGGAGCTATCCGGCACCCTTCTGGGCACGATAGACGAGGTCGAACCTCAGATGAAGGAAGGGCGGATCATCTTCAAGGTAACGGTGACCCAGCCCGGGGATCACTTCGGGAGATCAAGCTACGTCCCGCGCAAGGTCAAGTACCTCTCCCCGGATGATATCCTGAGCATCGGGAAGGACTGCGTCATAGTGAGCTACGGCAAGATCCCCAGCCTGGAGCGGGTAGGGCAGCTCATGGACGTGGACGAGAGGAACGAGAGCCTGAGGGAGGAGCTGAACTCCCTGCGCGAGGAGTACCTCCAGTTGGTCGAGGACAAGAAGGACCTGAATCAGGAACTCGAGCTCAAGGCCGAGAAGGCAAACAGGCTCTCGAGAATGGAAGAGGAGTACGAGACCCTGAAGGAGACCGTGATCGAGCAGGAGGGAAAACTCAAGATAGCGCGCGACTACATCGGCGTCATAGAGGAGCTCGAGAACATGATAAGGGCCCTGAGGGATGATATCAAGGGGATGGAGGACCTGGAGAAGTCAGTGAGGGCTATCGTGAACGAGGAGCTGGACGCGAGGGGCCTGCGGAAGAGCTACTGAGCCTAGGCCGAGGGCATGATGAGGTGGAGCAGCGCTATCAGAAAGGCTATGACCAGGCACGCGGCGATTACGACCTGGGGGCTCAGCTTGATACCCCTGGCCTCCTCGTCGAAGAAGCGGAGAAGACCGGCCCCGGTGGGGGGCATGCGACCCTCGGGCTTCGATTTCCTTATTCTTGCCATATCGGTGAATTTCTCCGTGGGAACTCTCTTAACTCTTTCCGACCGTTGTTTTCAATCCCGGATAACGTATTGACAATCAATGGCTTGAAAAAGTATCTATAGCCAACAATGGGATAGATATTTTCCTTATTCGTAACTAATTCTGATTGTAGATATGAATTGTGCAACACGCCGCGTCCGTTCGGAAAGAGTTATTAAAATAATCATGGAATCCCCGATAGCCAAGTGCGGCCGTGGTCTAGTCCGGTTAGGACCTGAGCTTCCCATTCTACGGAGGAGATAGCTTATAGCCCGGGTTCAAATCCCGGCGGCCGCACTCTCCGGCCTGAGCGATGGCTCAATCAAAAGGATTTTTCTTTGGCACCTCGGCCGATCAATCACTGATTACCATGATCAAGTTCGATCGCGATCAGAAGGTCTTCGACATAGGCGGTGTCAAGGTCGGGGGCCAGCCCGGCGAGTTGCCCCCGGTGATGATCGGGAGCCTCTTTCACCAGGGACACGGGATAGTCAAGGACCGGGAGAGTGGGATCTTCAACTCCGAGAAGGCGTCGAGGCTTATCCGGCGCCAGGACGAGGTTTCGAGGATGCTGGGGGTGGGGTGCATGGTTGACGTGGTGGCCGAGACAGAGGAAGCCATGGAGAGCAACCTGCGTTTCGTGGTTCAAGAAACCGAATCACCCTTTCTGGTGAATGCCCCGACCGCCTCGGTGAGGATACACGGGGTCAGGGTGGCACGTGACCTGGGCGCACTCGACCGGGCGGTGTACGATTCCATCAACTACAGGGTCGACGAGGAGGAGAGAGGCGGGATCAAGGACTCCGGCGTGGAGGCGGCAATCGTACAGGCGTTCAATCCCAGGAAGCCGATGCCGGATGGGATGGTCGAGATAGTGAAGGGCGATGGTGACAGAGAGGGACTCCTGAGCATCTCCCGGAAGGCTGGAATAACCAAACCTCTGCTCTTCACCCCGGTCCTGGACCTCCCGAGCGTGGGCTTCGCGGCAAGGGGGATATACCTTCTGAAGAGGGATCTTGGGCTGCCCTGTGGAACCGCCCCCGTTGGAGTCGTCGGCAGATCCAGGCAGATCAAACCCGTGCCGAAATCGATCAAGCGGGCCTGTCGGTCTTCGGTGGTTTCGATGTGCCAGGCGATGGGAGCCGACTACATAATCTACGGCACGATGGCCAGATGTCGCAGGGTGATGACGGCAGCGGCGGTGGCGGACGCCGCCATCTCATACAACGCGCGCACGATGGGCCTTAGGTCGAAGGGAGAGAGCCCTCTGACGGTGATGTTCAGGTCACGCTGAAGGCCCCGAGAAGAAATGCGACCAGTCCGATGAGCAGTGCGAACAGGCTCGACCTCCTCAGGATAACCGCATCATCGGGCTCCGAGATGGCGAGAGCCCGTCGCACGGTCCACACCAGTATCGCATCCGTAACCAGGGCCGGTATCATGTATCCCGGGTTCATGTAGTAGCTGCCGGACTCCTCTATCAGGAATGGAATCGGGCTCAGGGCCACCGCAACCAGAAGAAACCCGCTAGATAGTCTAGCCGCCCGCTCTATTCCCCAGGTCCTGGCCACCGATCTCGACCGCCTTAGCTCGTCCCCCTTCACATCCATGATATCCTTCAACACCTCCCTGCCGCATCCCGCGAGGAATGCGATCAGAGAGAGAACGACGATCGGAATCGACAGCCCGCCCCCGACGGCGAACGAGCCGAATATGAAGGGTATGCCCATGGTGGCGGCGATGAACAGGTTCCCGGGAAGGCCAGTCTCCTTCATCCTCAGGTTGTAGAGAATGGCCAGGGACGCGAACACCACGGCGGTGAGGAGGCATCTCCAGTTTATCGCCGAGGAGAGGACAAGTCCCAGGGGGAACCCGACCAGGAACACCCCCATCGCCGTTCTAGGCGATATATCTCCACGAACCAACGGCCTGTCCTCCCTGCCTCCCGCGCGATCGGCTTCGAGGTCGAAGTAGTCATTCATGGCGAAGGTGGAGGTACCCAGGAGAAAGGGGCCGGAGAAACCCAGAATGGCCAACCTGGCCGGCGGTGGGCCGTGTACCGAGATTATCTCCCCTATTAGCACCCCGGTTCCGAGCATGATCTGGTTCGGGAGAATCCTTGTAAGATCCAGGAATCCTCTTACCTTCCCCATTCTGACCAGTCGCCGGGAGGAAGCGATAAATATTCTTCGTGGCCGGTCTCAGGCCCCTCCACTGAGACGCAGCTTCTCTATCACCCTGGCCAGGTTTCTGCTTGCTTCCCCGTCCTCCTCCAGAACGGTGCCCTGAACCAGAATGTCGGCTCCGGATCCCGCGACCCTCTCCGCATCATCGACGGTCCTGATCCCCCCACCGACGATCAGCGGTATCGAGATCGATTCCTTGGTCCGGGATATCATATCCTCCGGAACGTGGTGCGAAGCCCCGGAGCCGGCCTCGAGATAAACGTATCTCATTCCCATGAACTGAGCTGCCAGTGCGTAGGAGCTGGCAAGCCCGGGGTCTTCCTGCGGTATCAGATTGGCCTTTCCCAGCCTGCCCACCGTCTGACCCGGCTCAACGACGATGTACCCCACCGGTATCACCTCGAGGCCCAGCTCCCTGATCCTGTGGGCGCTTGCGGCGTGGGCGCCGGTGATGAAGTAGGGGTCAGATGAGTTCAGGAGGCTGATGTAGAATATGGCATCGGCCCGATCTGACAGGCCCTGTACGCCGCCAGGAAATAGTATAGCCGGCAGATCGCACGCATCCTTGACAGCCTCCACGGTCCTGTGCACCACTTCCTGGTCCTCGGCTGTCGACCCCCCGATCATTATCCCATCGGTTCCCGCCCTCTCGGCCTGCCGGGCCATCGCCCCGGCGGTGGATGGGGACTGTTCGTCGGGATCGATAAGTGTTAGATGGGCCTTGCCCGAATCGGCCTTCCTGTGAAGGTAATCGTCAACACTCATGTTCTCCAAATCCAGGTGTTATTCAACGCGCCCGTCTGTCAGAGCAGTTCATAAGTCGTGCTCCTCTGCGCCGGAGTCCGGTCGAGCTCGAGTATCAGCCTCTCGATCTCCCGGGGTTTCAGCAGTGATCCAGGGGTTTGCCCCGCGCAGCTTGATATGTTCTCCTCGATGAGCGTTCCCCCGAAGTCGTTTGCGCCGCAGGCCAGGCCGATCTGGGCGAGCTTGATCCCCATCTTGACCCATGAGACCTGTATGTTGGGAATGACGGGTCCGAGGACCAGCCTCGAGACCGCAATCATCCTCAGGTCATCGATCCCCGACGGTTTCCAGGGGACAATCCTGGATATCGGGGAGTTCCCGTGCACGAACGGAAGGGGCACGAACTCGGTGAAGCCGCCGCTCCGCTCCTGTATTTCCCTTATCCTCTTCAGGTGTGACGCCCGGTGGTATGTGGATTCGACCGTGCCGTACATCATGGTCGAGGTCGTGGGCAGTCCCAGCCCGTGGGCGGTCCTGACGATATCCTCCCACCTGTCGGACGAGATCTTGTTGGGGCATATGGTATCCCTCACCTCGTCGACCAGGATCTCCGCGGCGGTCCCGGGCATGCTGTTCAGACCGCCCTCCATCAACACCCTCAGGGTCTCCTTCACGGGGACCCCGGAGAGCCCGCTCGCGTGGTCTATCTCCATGGGGGAGAAGGCGTGTATGTGGACATCGGGCATCTCCTCCCTTATCGTCTCGAGCACCCCGAGCATGTAGTCCAGATCGACTTCGGGGTTGATGCCGCCCTGCGCGCAGATCTCGGTGACGCCGAACTCCCTTGCCTGGCGGACCTTCTCCCTGATCCGATCCGTCGAGAGCAGGTAGGCGTCGGGATCTTCGCCGTTCCTGGCGAATCCGCAGAAGGCACATCTACAGTCACAGACGTTTGTGAAATTCAGGTTGCGGTTGACCACGTAGGTGA
>Ga0180432_10001841_pt1 | contig 32768 bp, 29 predicted proteins | sample SS_ome_10_FD_132414 | JGI IMG/M metagenome (GOLD analysis project Ga0180432, IMG submission 132414) | Hypersaline lake sediment archaeal communities from the Salton Sea, California, USA - SS_1_MS_2 metaG | ecosystem: Environmental > Aquatic > Non-marine Saline and Alkaline > Hypersaline >...
CCTCTTGGGCAGGTACAAGACCTGCCCCTACCCCGGGTTTTCTGAGAAGTTGTCATGAGTGTTTACACACCACCAAGAACGAAAATGTAGCCGCGATTTCCCAATCGCGCCTCTGTCCGGTTTGTTTTCGAAGCAGACGCATCGTCTCAATATGTAGGGGCGAACCCTCGTGGTCGCCCTCTTGGGCAGGTACAAGACCTGCCCCTACCCCGGGTTTTCTGAGCAGATACGCCGAGACAATCGGTTTGACAAACCCACCCATCGGTACTATAACCACCACTGCATAACACACAGTCGCAGAGGCACAATCCTAGCCGCGATTTCGATGGAAAGAGGACCCTCGTGAGCAATCGCAGACACACCACGTTGAAATGGATCGTAGCCGGCCTCGGCATCGCGGCACTGCTTGCCTGGGTCTTGCATCGCGCCCGCGGCCGCACCGACCGCCAGGCCATCCAACGCCGATTCTGGGATCCGGTCTACGACCGGCTGGCCAACCTGTACGACGCGGTCGACTGGTTCACCGGCGGCACGACCCATCGCCTGCGGCGGCCGGCGCTGCGCCACCTGCCGCCCGCGGGCAGCCGCGTCCTGGAGATCGGTCACGGCAGCGGGAGACTGCACGTGGAGATGGCCCGGTGGCACCGCATGGCCGGGGTGGACCTGGCCCCCGGGATGGCCCGCCTGACCCGCCGCCGCCTGGCCGCGCGCGGGCTCGGCTCGCACCTGGTCACCGCCGACGTGCACGCCCTCCCCTGGCACGATCGCCAGTTCGACGCCGTCATCTCTACCTTCGCCTTCAGCGCCTTCCCCGATGCCGAGGCCACGCTGGACGAGATGGTCCGCGTGACCAAACCCGGTGGCCGGGTGATCATCGTGGACGCCGGAGAGGCGGCGGACGGCAACTCGATGGCCCACCTGCTGGCCAACGCCTGGACCGCGCTGGGCGACTACATGCGCGACGAGGTCCCGTTGATGACGGCCCGGGGACTGAGCGTGTCGCGCGAGGAATACGGCCCCTGGGGCTGCGTCCACGTCGTCGTCGGAACCCGACCAATACGATTAGGAGAAGAGGCATCGGGTTCTCAGCGGATCGCGTAGTTGATTGACTGACACATCTCCTGGGACGCGGGTCTACGCAGATTTCCGTAGATCGCACGGGGACAGAATCAGAGAATCAGCGCCTAGCATCCGCGTCAATCAGCGTCCCGTTTCACCGCCACCGGACCGCCGGCATCCTGCCGGCATGCCCCTCGCAGCGCCGGGTAGGAGTCAAGCACTCCGCGGAGAGGAGAACTATGCGCAAGATGTGCGTCATTCTCGTCCTGGTCATTTCGCTGCTGGCACTGGCCGGCGGCCTGTGCTGTGCCGCGCCCAGCGACGCCGTCGTCCCCGGCGTAGTCCGCGCCGACGCCACGTACCAGCACATCGGCGTGCTGTGGTGGATCGACGGCGACGACGACCTGGACAGCACGATGAGCCTGGAGTTTCGCCAGCAGGGGGAGAGCGCGTGGCAGCCCGGTGCGCCCGCCACGCGGGCCTACCCCGACATCTACGTCGACGACGGGCCGCTGGGCCTGAACTACTGGGCCGCCAGCGCGCTGTTCCTTCAGCCCGGCCAGACCTACGAACTGCGCCTGACCTTGAGCGACCCCGATGGCGGCGACGAGACGCGCACGATCACCGCCACGACACGCGTTGAACAGGAACCAGACCCTGACGGCCGGCAACTGTACGTCGTCCCCGGCAACGGAGGCGGGGACGGCAGTGCGGGCAACCCGTTTCAGGGCCTGCAGGCGGCCAGCGACGCGGCCCAACCCGGGGACACCTTCCACGTCGCCGCCGGCACCTACGATCCGTTCCAGCTTCTGACCGGCGGGACCGAGGGCCATCCCATCGCCTTTCTCGGTCCAGGCGATGGATCAGCCGTGGTGGACGGGGGCGGCACCGGCCGGGGCGTCGTCACGCTGGGCAACTACGATCGCACGCTTGGCCACGTCATCGTCAAAGGGCTGACCATCCAGAACGGCGGCTGGGGCGTGGACGCCCAACACACCCACGACATCGTTCTCCGCCACAACGTCATTCAAGACGTGGACTTCGGCGTCTACAACCGGCGCGGCGACGGCCAGGAATACAACCAGACCGTCTGCGACAACGTCATTGAGGGACGCACGGCCTGGCCCGGGAGCGGGATCCCTGCCGAGCGGGGCGTGGACCTGCGCGGCTTCGGCAACGTCGTCTGCCACAACACCGTGCGCTACTTCGCCGACTGCATCTCGCTCCAGCCCTTCACCGGCCCCTCGTACGGCAACGACGTCTACGGGAACGACGTCGCCTACTGCGTGGACGACGGCATCGAGATCGACTACAACCAGGCCAACGCCCGCGTGTGGCGCAACCGGGTGATGAACGCCCGCATGGGCGTGAGCGTACAGCCCATCCGCGGCGGCCCGGCCTACATCTTCCGCAACGAGCTCTTCAACCTGGAGAGCGTGCCTATCAAGATGCACAACTACACCACCGGCTTCTACGTGGCGCACAACACGGGGGCCAAGCACGGCAACGGCCACGGAGACAACGGCGCTATGTGGCGCAACGCCGTCTTCCGCAACAACCTGTTCCTGGGCACGCAGTACGCCTTCGAGTTCACCACCGTCGCCGATGAGGGCTTTCGGGACTTCGACTACGACGCCTGGGGGACGATGCGCGCCATCGGCGGTTCCGGGGCACCCCACTTCAAGTGGGACAACGTACGCTACGACCGAATAACCGACCTGCCCACCGGCGTGGAGGACCACGGCATCGAGGCAGCCTTCGAGCACCTGGCAGACGCCAGCCTGCCCGACGACTGGGACGTGGCGGCCCAGCCGGGCAGCCGCGACCTGCGCCTGGTGGCCGGCGCGCCCGAGATCGACGCCGGGACCGATCTGCCCAACCTCAACGACGCCTTCACGCTCACCGGCGCACCCGACGTGGGCGCGTTCGAATACGGCGCTCCCCTGCCCGTGTACGGTCCCCGGGCCCAGTTCCCCGACCTGAGCGCCTCGACCAAGCGGGCCAACCGGGCGGCGCCCCGCTTCGGCGAGCGCGTCACCTTCACCCTCCTGCTGCGCAACACGGACGCGCCCCTGACCGGCACCGTCTGCCTGACCGACACCGTGCCCGCCGGCCTGGGCTACGTCAGCGGCAGCCTGACCGCCACACTGGGCACTCCCGACGACGGCGACCCACCCACCCTGCGCTGGTCCGGCGCGATGAACCACACGCCGGCCGTCACCCTGACCTACGCCGTGACCGTCGTGGAGACCGCCCCCCGCCTGATCAGCAACACAGTCACCGTGGACGCCGGGGCGGCGGGGCTCCTGACTCGAACAGCCACCATCGTGGTGAACGGATATGCGGTGTACCTGCCTGTGGCCATGAGGGAGTAGAATCTTCCTCGATGTCTCAACCATGAGTGAGCCTTTCCAGGAAGGATCTTGCCTCGAAGTCCAAACAGGAGTACAATTGCAGAAGACGGCTGGATCCAGCAAAGCCTTTCGCATAGACGCCACTATGTGTCGGCTACGCGACACATGAATCCTCATCATATGGGTGAGGAAGCGATTGCTGCTGCGTCAGTTTCTGGGCAATTCAAGAGCCATCATATGAGTGACGTAGAGAAACGTCAACTGTATTCGGGACGATAGCGAGTCAGCCAGCGACCAGCGGGCCGACCATCCACTCAAGAGATTGACTTGATATGCTGAAAGTAGATCCTCATAAGGTCGTAGTCCCGTTGATTGGCTACCAGTCATCCAGAACCGACACATTGGTTTTCTTGGGTACTGGCTTCTTCATTGTCAGCAGATCAAACCCGCTCTTGGTAACCGTCAATCACATAGTCCAAGGCTGGGAATGGGGGATCGGCATACTAGAGCTTCCAGACTTCACCATTCGTGAAGCTGAACTAGTAGCGCAGCATCCAGAGGTAGATCTTGCCCTGCTGCGTGTTCCTGAATATCGCCCGGATGAGCCTTTCAGGATCAGTCGGAATAGCGACCTCCTGCTGAATCAACTCGTCAATTGCTACGAGTACAGTGGCTCACGATTCTTCGAGAAACCCGGGGAACACGGAATTGCCCTTTCGAGTTCTTGTCGGCTAGGCAACATAACTCGCTTTGATGATCTCACAGACCAATATGGCGAAGCGGGTGAGCAAATGCTGGTGCTATCGTTCCCCGCTTTGCGAGGAGCGAGCGGATCTCCGGTTGTTTCCAATGAAAGCCTTCAGGTCTGGGGAATCGTAACAGCCAACAAGGCCTATCATCTGTTACCCGCTCAGATCGAGACAGTGCTAGACGACAAGAACCAGCTTCTGGAGGAGATCAAGTTCATGCTGCCGCAAGCTCTTGCGATTCACGTCAAGCATCTACGATCAATAATCGGGGATGGGGCGTAGCGCCGACTTCAATTGACTATGGTGGGTAGCAACTCACTAGAGCCGGCGCGGCTTCTAGCCACGGGCAGCATCGGGGCACGATTCTTGGCTCCGGGCTAGAACAAGTGTTATGGAGTGCGCAAGGTGCCATGCGGCTCAGTTCGATAGCTAGACCCACTTGAACGCTGAGCGTCAGGGCAAATCCGAGATGCTTCGTCTGACTCGAATTGAAGAGGGGGCATGTTACGTCAATGACGTGACTACATTGTACGTTGCCTGGTCAATGCTATGCTACTCCTCCAAGCTGTTCTGGGGCTGTGAAGTGATCAAGAGGCTGGATCAGGCGAAGTCCTTGTCTGACCAGTTGTTCGACCAGTGTGAACCTGCGGCGTTCACGGAACTGCTTGAGCTGTTTCAACGGATGGAGAGTCCGGTGCTAGATGCGGTCAGGATCGTTACGTGCTTTGAGAACTACTTCAAAGCCAGGTTGCTGATGGCGGGCTACGTGATTCACCAAATGGATGTGAGTGCTTGTCAGGAACATCATCCACAGTTTGTGACGGGCAGGACGAGGAAGAGATTGCTGCAGAATACGACTCCGATTTCGATAGCCGAGGTCAAGCGAGCCGAGAGACGCGAGGGCTACAATGTCAAGCCTCTTCGAACACTCACCAACCGAACAGTCACAATGAGCATGCTTCTCGGAAAACCTAGGTATCGGGCAATCTACCTAAATGATCGAGCACCAGACGACCAGAAACTGTTGAGTGTGCTACGGAAACTGAATGAAACCCGTAACACCTTGCATTTCCTAAACGTGGAGTACATTGCACTGGGGGGAATGCCTGTCGATGAGTTCGTGTTTCTACGCGATTACGTGTCCGATCACGTAGATGCTCTTGCCGAGAGAACACGGAATGAGAGCGAGTCAGAGCTGAAACTAGGAGAGAAAGAGGTTCATGATTTCCTTCCGGACAGCGAAACGATGGCATTCGATGACTGAGGATCATGTAATGGGTTCTAGCACTCGCTGCAGGCGACAGTGCCATCGGCGACCACCTGCGCTTCGCGCAGGCAGCACCGGCGGTTTCATTTCGGGGAGTTGGCCGTGCGCCATCTCTGTGAGTGGACCATCCTGGCCAGAACCGGGACAGTGCGCGATCGGCGTTTGTTGGCCACCCCATCAGTGAGACCCTGGGTCTGAAGCAGGCCGAAACCTTCGTTATCGCTGGCTAAGTGACTCGTCGCGCCGCTGATCTTGGCATACACAAACGTCAATTGCCCGGTCTCAGAAGCGGTGGCTCATTCTCGGGCAAAGGTCGACAGTTGGACACTGCCCATTTCCTGCAGAAGATAGCACCCGAGGATCTAGAGGGAGGCGATCTGGAGTATGTGGAATGGGCCGGGGAAGCCGAGCTGCTGGACGGTCTGGAAGCTGAACTCGGGGAGTTGGAGCATGCCCACTTCCAACTTACCTGAATATGCCCGTTCCGCCATGGCAACGCAGCCCATCGCCGCCGCTGCCGCAGGCAGAGCACAAGCACACGCGAGCAAGCGTGGAAGTGTCTCCGGCGCCGACGCTGGTTCAGGTTGTAGATGAGATTCTCAAAGATGCAAGAGAAAGGCCAGGGGCGAAACGTTAGGTCGTAGGCTGTACACGCATTGGGGTAAGCTTTCTGGAACAAGGGGATGCACCGCCAAGGCGCAGCAGATGGGGTCGGAGTTCTCACCGCGCCACTATCACAGGAGACTCGCATATGAGCCAAGTCAAGGTAGCCCTGCTTCAAATGACGGCCTTCGGCTATGACCAGGAAGCCAATCTGGCGAAAGGTGAGGAGTTCTGCCGGCAGGCCAGGGAAAAGGACGCCGATATCGCGCTCTTTCCGGAGATGTGGAACATAGGGCACACGTTTCCCGATAGGTCACGCTCAGATGAGCATAAGACGTGGCTAGCCCAGGCGATAGACCAACAGCACGGTTTTGTGACTCATTTCCAGGCCTTGGCCCAGGAACTCGATATGGCGATCGCCTTGACCTATCTGGAGCAGTGGCCGGGCGCTCCCCGGAACTCCGTGTCGCTCATCGATCGGCATGGCAACCTGCTGATGACCTATGCCAAGGTTCACACATGCGACTTTGATGACGAAGCTTCCTTGACACCCGGAGAGGATTTCTACGTGAGTCCGTTGGACACGCGGCAGGGGGAGATAAACGTCGGGGCGATGATCTGCTTTGACCGCGAGTTCCCCGAGAGTGCCAGAATCCTGATGCTGAAAGGGGCGGAGCTGATCCTTACGCCCAACGCCTGCGAGCTAGAGGACAACCGGATTGGGCAGTTTAGAGTACGTGCGTATGAGAACATGGTGGGCGTGGCAATGGCCAACTACGCGGCTCCCCAGGAAAACGGGCATTCCGTGGCCTTTGATTGCATAGCCTTCGATGACGCAGGATCCCGGGATATGTGTATTATCGAGGCTGGGGAGGAGGAAGGAGTATACATAGCCGGATTCGACATGGCGAAGGTTCGGGCATGGCGAGAGCACGAGGCGTGGGGGAACGCATACCGAAAGCCGCGCAGCTATGAAGTCTTGGGATCGCTCGCCGTAGAACCGCCATTTGTCAGGGCCGACTCAAAGCGATGAGCACGCTTCTCAGCGACAATGAACGAGGCGTCCCAAGAACCATTTTGCCTTTGACATACCTGGATATAATAGGCAATTCGGGCCGGGCAATCGAAACCAGATTGCCCGCCATCGCCGCGACGGGACGGCGGCCCATTGCCGCCATCCGCAAGTAAGACGGCCAGCGCCTTGCAGCGCCGGTCGAACAATCAGAATCAGTGCGAGGTGAACAACCGATGAAGATCATACTCATTCTTGCTGCCGTACTGGTGGCCCTGGTCTTGTTGAGCTGGTTAGGGCTGCGCATCAAACCCGCCCCGTTCCCCGCTTTCCCCCAGGAGCCCGGCCCCACCGAGACCGTTCCGCTGCCCGAGGGCTTGCCCGCGCCCGTGGAGCGCTTCTACCGCCAGGTATACGGCGACAGCGTGCCGGTGATCGAATCGGCCGTGTTCAGCGGGCGCGCCACCTTGCGCCCGGTGACGAGCTTCCCGGCCTTTCCATCGCGCTTTCGCTTCACGCACATCGCCGGGCAGGATTACCGGCACTACATCGAGATCACGATGTTTGGCCTTCCGTTGATCAAGGCCAACGAGCACTTCTTGGACGGCAAGGGCCACATGGACCTGGGTCCCATCGGCGTGAGCGAGGGGCCGAAGGTCGATCAGGGGGCCAACTTGGGCCTGTGGGCCGAATCGATCTGGCTGCCCGCCATCTGGGTCACCGACCCGCGCGTGCGGTGGCAACCGGTGGATAACGCGACGGCGATCGTCGTGGTGCCCTTTGGCGACGACGAGGAGCACGTCTTGCTGCGCTTCGACCCGGAAACCGGGATGCTGCATTTCCTGGAAGCGATGCGCTACCGGGAGACCACGGACGAGGCCAAGACCCTGTGGATTTGCGAGGGCCTGGACTGGACCGAGATCGATGGCTACACCCTCCCGGCAGAAGGCCGGATCACCTGGTTTGACCAGGGCACGCCCTGGGCGGTGTTCGAGGCCGAAGAGGTGATCTACAACGTGGATGTGCTCGACTATATCAGGCAAACTGGGCCCTAGCGCGCCGGATGGGCTGGACGTCCTGCTCGGAGGCACGTGGCCGCCCATGCCCACGGTGAAGCTGTTGGCCGCCCAACCGGCCAACTGGCCGACCTGGATTTCACCACCCAAGCGGCAGAACTGGAGGTTCCGGTCTACCTTCTGGTCGGACGCTATGACGCGAACGCGATGACCTCGCTGGTGGAACGCTACCAGGCCACCCTCCCCAGGTAACGCCGCACTAACCCGGGGCCTGTTCAATCCACTGAAGAGCCGTACGCCGGCGCCGGCAGTCAGGACACAAGGCCCACGTATCCGCAGCCTCCGGGAACATCTCTTTGAGGAAGGCCAGCGGTTCGGGAGCGAAGAAGCGACCGCACTCGGGACAGGTATGCAGCTCCACCGTCGTATTCCACGTATGTAGAATGCGCTTGTTGCCTCGGTCCTCGATCTGGATCGCGCCGGTGGGACAGATCTCGGCACAGGCACCACATCCGATGCAAGATTCGGCCTGCACGTCGAACGGCGTGCTCACCCGGCGCTCGGTTCCCCGCCCCACGAAAGAGATGGCCGACGCACCGATGATCTCACGACAGACGCGCACGCACAGGCCACACAACACGCACAGCTCCTCCCCGCGCTCGGGCGGATGCTCCCCGAAGCGGGAGGCAGTTACGCCCTCCCCGGCGGCCAGTTCTCGGATCGCCTCAGACTGGGGGCAACGGCTCAACAAGGACTCCAAGGCCAGCCGGCGGGCCGCGACGGCCTCTGCGTCATCGGTCTCGACGACTAGCCCCTCCTCGACCGGATAGGCGCAGGAAGCCACCAGGGCTCGACGGGGAGCGGTGATGGTCACCATGCACAGACGACACGCGCCATAGGGAGCCAACCCATCGTGATGGCAAAGCGTAGGAAGATCCACCCCGGCAGCACGTACCGCCTGCAACAAAGTGGAACCTTCCGGCACGCTCACCTGCTGTCCATTTACGGTTAGGTTCACCATCGCCTCACCTCACGATCTCGATCGCCCCCACGGGGCAGACGTCGTAGCATATCCGGCAGCGCGTGCACAGCTCCGGGTCGATGATGTGTGGTTCTTTCTTCTCCCCGCTGATCGCGCCCACGGGACACTCGCGTTCGCAGAGGCCACAGCCTGTGCATAACTCAGGCTGGATGACCAGCTCAATCAAGGCACGACAGACGCCGGCCGGACAGCGCTTCTCCACAACGTGAGCATCGTACTCGTCGCGGAAGTAGCGCAGCGTGGAGAGCACAGGATTGGGCGCCGTCTGACCCAAGCCGCACAACGAAGCAGCCTTGACCCACGTGGCAACCTCCTCCAGCAACTCCAGATCCGCCTCCGTCCCTTCGCCCTCGACGATTCGGGTGAGAATCTCGTACATGTGCCGGGTACCCTCCCGGCAGGGCGTGCACTTGCCACACGACTCGGCCATGGTGAACTTGAGAAAGTAGCGAGCCACGTCCACCATGCAGGTGTCCTCATCCATCACCACCATACCACCGGAGCCCATGATGGAACCAGCCTGCGTCAGCGTCTCGTAGTCAATCGGCAGGTGAAACAGACGAGCGGGCAGGCAGCCACCAGATGGCCCACCCGTCTGGACAGCCTTCACCGCTCTGCCGTCCAATCCTCCGCCGCCGATCCCCTCGATCATCTCGCGCAGCGTGAGCCCCATCGGCACTTCCACCAGCCCCGTGTTGGCCACCTTGCCCACCAGGGAGAAAACGACCGTGCCCGCGTTCCCCTCCACACCGATCCCAGCGTACCAGTCTGCACCCCGCGCCAGGATGGGAGCCACGGAGGCCCACGTCTTCACGTTGTTGATGACGGTGGGCTGCCCCCACAGTCCACTGGTCGCCGGATACGGCGGCTTGGGACGGGGTTCGCCCATCCCGCCCTCGATGGAGGCAATCAGAGCGGTCTCCTCCCCACACACGAAAGCGCCTGCCCCGCGCACAACCTGGAGCGTGAAGTCAAAGCCGGAGCCCAGGATATCCTGTCCCAACAGCCCCAGTTCCTCCGCCCGGGCTACAGCGTGAGAGACGCGCTCGACCGCCAGCGGGTACTCGTCCCGCACGTAGATCGTTCCCTCGTTCGCGCCGATGGCGTATCCACCGATGGTCATCCCCTCGACGACGCTGAATGGATCGCTCTCCAACACGGTGCGATCCATGTACGCGCCCGGGTCTCCCTCGTCGCCGTTGCAGATCACGTACTTGGGCTCGCCCGGAGCGTCCCGGCAGATCTGCCACTTGCACCCGGTGGGGAAGCCGCCGCCGCCCCGTCCACGCAACCCCGACTGAACGATCTCGTCCACCACGGTCTGGGGCGGCAAATCCAGCAACACGTGAACCAGCGCCAGATACCCGTCCCGCGCGACGTACTCCTCAATGCTTTCGGGGTCTATCATACCGCTGTTGCGCAGGATGATCTTGCGCTGGCGGGCATAGAAGGGCAACTCCCCGATGAGCGGTACGTCGGGCAAGGCCCCTGACGCCTGACCTGGATCGGGATTCTCTTCCGCTGGGATGATGGCCAGTGCGTTTTCCGCCGGTAGTTCACCGCTTGCCAGAGCGGCGACCAGATCGCGCGCACGCTCGGGCGTCATGCGGGCATAGAGCACGCGCCCACGGCCCGGCAGGCGCACGTCCACGAGCGGCTCCTGCTGGCAGTAGCCCAGGCAGCCGGTGGCCACCAGCGTAAGCTCCAATCCACGCGCACCCGCCTCGTCCCGCACCGCGCGATACACGTCGGCGGCTCCCGTCGCCAGGCCACAGGTCGCCATACCCACGTTGATCCGCACGCCGGATGGATAGAGTGTAGACAATCCCCTGTCCCGGAGCGCATCCAGGTCGGACCGAGTCTGTATCTTCATGACCGTTTCTCCCCGCCCTCTGGCTCTGGCTCGTCGGCCTGTCGGTATTTCTGGAGGATGCGGGGCAGGCGATCGGGCTTGAGCCGCCCATACGTATCTCCATCCACCCGCACGACTGGCGACATGCTGCACGAGCCGACGCAGTAAACGATCTCAAGGGTGAAAAGCCGGTCGTCGGTCGTCTCGCCCGGCTGCACATCCAACACCGTCTCGATCTTCTCCAGGATCTTGTCCCCGCCCCGGATATAGCAGGCCGTTCCTTGGCACACCTGGATCGTATGTCGCCCTCGGGGCTCGAAACTGAAGGAGGCATAGAAGGAGGCGGCACCATAGAGCTGACTCAACGGTACGCCCAAGTCATCAGCCGCACGGCGCAGCGCTTCCTGGGGCAGGTAGCCATGCTCGGCGTTGATGGCATGCAGGCGTGCCAGTAGCGCGCCCCCGGGCGGGGGCGGCAATTGCGGAATGAGTGGCATGATAACCTCCCAACTGGGTCGGCGATGCGTGAACAAGTAGACGGTAGATCGGCAGACCAGTCGCCAGGCAACCGACCTACCAATCTACCACCCTACTACCCTACCAACCTACCAACCTACCAGTCTACCAATCTACCAGTCTACCAACCTAAATCCCCAGCGCGACTCGCTTCTCCTCGATATGATCAAACATAAGCTGCGCGGCTTTGAAGGGATCTGGTTCAACTGCGAAGGTCGCGCCGACGACGTCGCCCGCCCCCTGGGTGAGCAACTCGGTCACGACAGGACTGCCCAAGACCTGCGGCACAGTGCCCAGGACGGTGAAGACACCCGAGGAAACCACGTAGGAGCCGATGCTTACCGCTTTCTCGCTCATCCACTCAGGGGCCGCGCCGGCTGCAGGCAGGTCGCTGATGTCAACCCCCAACGCGTTGGCGATGGCTGCGCAGGCCACCAGAATCCTGCTGATGTCCACGCAAGAGCCCATATGCAGCACCGGCGGTATGCCCAGCGCCTTGCACACCCCCTTGAGCCCCTCGCCTGCACGCTCCGCTGCCTCCGGCAGCATCAGCCCGGCCTTGGCGGTAGCGATGGCGTTGCAGCCCGTCGTCACCACGAGCACGTCCTGCTTGATCAGTTCCTCGACCAGGCGCACGTGGCCGTAGTCGTGCTGGACCTTGACGTTGTTGCATCCCACCACAGCGCCGATACCTTTGATCGCGCCGCCCTTGATGGCGTCCAGCAGCGGATCGAGCGTGCCACCCAATGCCCCCACGATGGCTTCCACGCTGAAGCCGACCACGCATTCCATCGTCTCATCGGGGATAAGCACCATGTCGGCCCTGCGGAAGCGGTAGTTCTCGACCGCGGCGCGCACGATCTCTTTGGCAATCTCGAAGGCTCGCTCTTCGTGGAACTCGATGTGCGTCGCACCGGGGAACTTCGCTTTCGGCGACGTGGAGATGAACTTGGTGTGGAAGCAGCCCGTCAGTGCGCCGAGCGCGGGCATGATGCACTGTACGTCCACGATGATCGCCTCGACCGCTCCGGTGATAACGGCCAGCTCTTGCTGCAGGAAGTTGCCGGCAAGGGGGATACCGTGACGCATGAGTATCTCGTTGCCGGTGCAACACATGCCCACCACGTTGATACCCTTGGCCCCATACTTCTGTGCCAAAGCGACCATCTCAGGATCCTGCGCCGCGGCGACGATCATCTCCGACAGCGTCGGCTCGTGGCCGTGGGCCACGATATTCACTTCGTCCGTCTTCAGGACGCCCAGGTTAGCCACTGAGCGAACCGGCGTCGGCGTGCCAAAGAGGACGTCGGAGAGCTCAGTGGCGATCATCGAGCCACCCCACCCATCCGCGACGGACGCCTTGAGCCCTTGCAGGATCAAGTGGACGGGATCGTTGTCCACACCGATGTGGGTGCGGTGCATGATCTCCACGATCTCACGGTCAATGCCACGTGGGTCAATCCCCAAACCCTGCCACAAGGAAACGCGCTTCTCCGGCGCGCGGCGGGTGAACTGGATCGGGCCTTCCTGCTTGCCGAACTCCGCGTAGGCCGCGTGCGCCAGGTCCAGGGCAATCTCCTCCTTGCCCCTGCCCTCTGTCTCGATCCCGTACTCCGCCGCCAACGCGTGGAGCTTGGCCTCGTCCTTGATCTCGTACCCGCCTCCCTTGCCTTCGGCGGTCAGCAGCAACGTATGGGCAATGTCTCGCCCGTGATCGGAATGGGCGGCCGCGCCTCCTGCGATCATGCGGATCAAATTGCGCGCGACGATGATGTCGGCCGTGGCCCCGCAGACGCCCGCCTTGGGGCCCTCCTCTTCAAAGGGACTGATACGGCAGGGGCCCATGTTACAGTTGCGACAGCAGACTCCCAACTCGCCAAATCCACATTGGGGTAACATGGCCTCATAACGGTCCCAGGCCGTCTCCAAACCCAGTTCTTCGGCCCGGGCCAGCATCTCGTGTGTTGCAGGGTCAATGCTCCTGCTCAGAACCTTGTCGCTGTAAGACTTCTCAGCCATGGGAAATCACCTCCTCTTGCTACGGATTGCTGGCCAGCTTCTGCTGGCTTTCCAGCGCCTCCAAGAACTGCTCGGCAGTGGCCGCCGTGGCCTGCTGCATGACCTCGCGCGGATAGCGCAAACTGAGTGCCTTCGTGGGACACGCCTCCACACAGGCAGGGCCACCGGGCCGATCTACGCACAAATCGCACTTGAAGGCAGCCCGCTTGTCACGGCCGGCGACTGTGGCAGTGGACACGTGGATCGCGCCAAACGGGCAGACCATCATGCATAACCGGCACCCGATGCACAGCCGCTGATCCACCGCCGTGTAGGTCTCCGTGCGATAGGTCGCCCCCGTGGGACAGACTCGCACACAGGGCGCATCCTCGCACTGGCGGCACTGGGTGGACAGTTTGACACTTCCGACCTGCACCACGTGGTTGCGAGGCTGCAACCGCTCACCGGCCAAGACAGCGCCGATGACCGTTCCCGCATCGGTATGAGCCGCGGCACAGGCTAATTCGCAAGTGTGGCAACCCAAGCAACGATCGGGATTCACAAGGATGAACGGACCTTCCACAGGCATGCTTTTCACCTCCTCACTGTATTGGAATCAATAGGGTTTCGACCGACGATCCAAGAGAGTACGGCACAGCCTGAGGGACAGGCTTCTCCGCATGGGGACAACGAGGGGTATTCACGGTCACATCCGCAGCGAGAAGCACAAAGCGGTGACCGGGAACTGAGGCACTTCGACTTGAGCGACGAGGCTTCATCATCTTCCAAAGAATCACGATGGGCGTCAAACCTCGAACGGACTTGACTGTGTACAGCGTTCCTTTGGATCACTCTGCATGACTAGAGCCAAGTCCAGTATAGCACACTCGCCCGGAACACGCAATACGCCGTTCCCCCCCCCACAAGTGGGAAGAGAACGCGACGCAGGGTCCTCTCAACACACGTTCAGCAGGATACTACGATGGACTGAGCGGCAAATCATCCCCAAGTTCTTGACAACGCCCTGCAATTCCACTATACTAGCATTAGACGTCTGCTCTTGACCCTTGGGGCACGCTCCCGCAACCCCCTTGCTGAGGAGAGGCCCCGCCCGCTCGCGAACAAAGGAGGTACCACGATGGAAAGGCCCTGGCTGTCTCACTACGAAGAAGGCGTTCCAGAGGAGGTGGAAACCCCGGACTATCCGGTCACGCAGAACCTCATCGAGAGTGCGAAGCAGTACCCCGACCGCACCGCCCTGATATACGGCAACGTCGTCGCACCCCTCGGCGACGCGCTGATGGACGCGACGATGGATTACCGCACCCTGCTCGACCTCACGTACCGCTTCGCAGGCGCGCTCCAGCGAATGGGGGTCAAGAGGGGCGATCGGGTGGCTATCCACCTCCCCAACTGCCCCCAGTTCGTCATCGCCTACTACGCCACCTTGATGATCGGCGGGATCGTCGTGCCCTGCAACCCCCAGTACGTGGCCCGTGAGCTGCGGCATCAACTCAACGACTCCGGCGCTGAGACCATCATCACGCTCAGCCTGACGTATCCCGTGGTCAAGCAGATCCGAGCCGAGACCCAGCTCAAGAGCGTCATCGTCACCAACGTCAAGGAATACTTCCCCGGCCTGCTCAAGTTCCTCTTCACCGTGGCTATGGAGAAGAAGGAGGGGCATTATCAGGACATCTCCGGCGACGCCGATACCTATTGGTTCCAGGACGTGCTCGCCGGTGGGCCGGCCAAGCCAACCCCCGTGGAGATAGATACGCAAGACACCGCCGTGTTGATGTACACCGGCGGCACCACCGGCGTCTCCAAGGGCGCTCAGTTGACCCACCGGAACGTCCACGCCAACGCCATACAGATTCGGGCCTGGTTCCCCCGCCTGGTCAAGGGCCGCGAGGTGATCCTGACCTCGCTACCCCTGTTTCACAGCTATGGCATGAGCACCTGCCTGAACCTGGGCACCCTGCTGGGAGCCAGCATGATCCTGATCGCCAATCCCCGTGTGCTGATTCACATCCTCAAGTCCATCGACAAGCACCATCCCACCGTCTACCCAGCCGTGCCGGCCATGTACGTCGCCATCAACAACTATCCCGATATCGACAAGTTCGACGTCAGCTCCATCAAGGCCTGCATCAGCGGGGCGGCCCCGCTGCCGGTCGAGGTGCAGCAGAAATTCCAGCAACTCACTGGCGGGCGATTGGTGGAGGGATACGGCCTCAGCGAGGCCACCCCGGTCACCCACGCCAACCCGATCCACGGCGATAACCGTATCGGAACCATCGGCCTGCCCTTCCCCAGCACGCAGGCCAAGATTGTGGACACCGAGACCGGCACCCGCGACTTGCCGCCCAACGAGGTCGGCGAGTTGGCCGTGCGCGGCCCGCAGGTGATGAAGGGCTACTGGCAGATGCCCACCGAGACCGCCAACGTCCTGCGCGAGGGCTGGCTCCACACCGGCGACGTGGCCCGCATGGACAGCGACGGCTACTTCCAGATCGTGGACCGCAAGAAGGACATGATCCTGGGCGCAGGCGGTTTCAACATATACCCGCGCGAGGTCGAAGAAGTGCTGTACCAGCACCCCAAGGTCAAGGAGTGCGCCGCGGTGGGCGTGCCGGTTCCTGGGAAGGGGGAGCGGGTCAAGGCCTTCGTCGTCCTCAAGGAGGGAGAGACTGCCACGGAGGAGGAGATCATCGAGTTCTGCCGCGACAACCTGACGCGCTACAAGGTACCCAAGTTCGTCGAGTTCCGCAGCGAGCTACCGATGACGATGGTCGGCAAGGTGCTGCGGCGCGTGCTGCTCGAAGAGGAGAAGAAAAAGCTGGCCGGACAGCAGCCCTAATCCCGGCCTCCCCAGACACACAAAGAGGCGGAGCCGGCTGGCTCCGCCTCGCGTCTCTTGGTATCTGCCTCACGCCGGAGCCGGCGCAGGCGGCATATCCAACGTGGGCTTGCGCCGCTCGGCGGTTGGCTGCACTACGTGCTGCCCAGCGCCGGACACGGGCGGTGAGCTCTCCGGGGCACCCGGAGGCTCCTCACCCTCAAACAAAGCGACGAACTCATCCGCATTCAGCGTCTCGACTTCCATCAAGCGCTGTGCGACTCGATCCAGGTGCCCGCGATACTGCGTCAAGGTATCAATGGCCCGGTCGTAGGCCTCGCGCACGATGCTACGTACCTCGTCGTCTATCTCCTGCGCCACCGCCTCGCTGTAATCGCGCTGCTCGCCGATCTCCTTGCCCAGGAACACCAGCTCTTCCTTCTGACCAAAGGTCATCGGCCCCAGCTTGTCGCTCATCCCGTAGCGCGTCACCATGGCGCGGGCCTTCTCCGTCACCTGCTCCAGGTCATTCGCCGCGCCCGTCGTCACGTCACCAAAGACCAACTCCTCGGCCGCACGTCCGCCCAGTGCGTAGGCCAGGTCGGCCTTGAACTTGGCCTTGGTCTGCATCCGCCGATCGTTCTCCGGCAAGGCGATGGTATAACCGGCCGCTATCCCGCGCGCTACGATGGAGACCTTGTGCACCGGGTCACATTCCTCCAGCACGTGGGCCACCACGGCGTGCCCACCTTCGTGGTAGGCCGTGATGCGCTTCTCTTCCTCAGACATCAAGCGGCTCTTGCGCTCCGGCCCGGCGATCACGCGCTCAATCGCCTCTTCGAACTCAGCCATCTCGATGACCTTCTTGTTGAGGCGAGCAGCCAGGATAGCCGCTTCGTTGACCAGATTCTCGATGTCGGCCCCTACGAAGCCCGGCGTAGCTTTGGCCAGCGTCCTGGTCTCCACGTTGCCGCTCAGCGGCTTGCCCCGCATGTGGATCTTCAGAATCGCCTCACGGCCCCGAATGTCCGGCCGGTCGAGCACGATCCGGCGGTCAAAACGGCCCGGCCGCAGCAGCGCGGGGTCCAATATGTCGGGGCGGTTCGTGGCCGCCATCACGATCACGTTGGTGTCCGTGTCAAAACCATCCATCTCGACCAGGATCTGGTTCAGCGTCTGCTCCCGCTCGTCGTGCGAGCCCCCCAGACCGGCCCCCCGGTGGCGTCCCACCGCGTCTATCTCGTCAAGAAAGATGATACACGGGCTGTGTCGCTTCGCTTGCTCGTACAGGTCGCGTACCCTGGACGCCCCGACGCCGACAAACATCTCCACGAACTCTGAGCCAGATATGGAGAAGAAGGGGACACCCGCTTCCCCACTGACTGCCTTGGCCAACAACGTCTTGCCGGTTCCGGGCGCTCCCATCAACAGCACGCCCTTGGGGATACGCGCTCCCAATTGAACGAACTTCTCCGGCTCTTTGAGGAACTCAACCACCTCGCACAGTTCCTCCTTCGCCTCGTCCACCCCCGCCACGTCCTCAAACGTGATCGACGGCTGATCGCCGGTGTACATCCGGGCACGGCTCTTGCCAAAGGCAAGCGCCTGGTTGTTCGCGCCCTGGAACTGGCGCAACATCATGTACCCCCCCACCAGCATGGCGATCACCAGCAGGATTGAACCACCGGCACTCAACAACGTCATCCAGTCAGGAGGCTTCACCACCTCGATATCGACGGCCTCCATTTCCCCCGCAGTCACCCCCAGATCACGCAACTGCTCCGTGATTGTAGTCTCAGTCCCCTTATGCGACACGATCTCCTCGCCGTCCTTCAGTTCGGCGAACAGCGCGTCGCCCTCCACGCGGATGCTGACCACGTTCCCGCGCCGCACCTGCGCTGCGAGCCCTGTTAGCGGAGTCCGCGTGACATCCGAAGCTCGCTGCGAATAGAAGCTGTACACCAGAAACACAACGGCCACGAGTATGATCAGGTAAATTAACGAACTGCCCTTTGACCTAGAACCCACCGATTTCCTCCATCTCAATACCGGATGCTCTCCAAAGCGCGGCACTCGCACGTGGGTGACACGCCACACGACGGCCACAAACCTCCAATTGCCCGTTCGTCAGGAAGAGCCCGGCCACAGCACTCCATGTTTAGGAGCAACGTGCTCGTCAAGCACGAAACAAGCCGACAGCCAACACAGTACGGTGGCTCTCGCACCCTATATTATACCACGTTTTGTTAGACCGGCACATGACGTGCATTAGAGATACAGTAGAAAGAAACGACCGCCACACCGGCCCCGGCCTCAACGCTGTACCTCAAACTCAGCGATCAGGATGCTGTCCAACTCAGCTGTCGTGAGGCCGGCATCCACGACCGGCAACCTGGCACCAGGCTGGCCCTGAGGGTACATGCCAACGCGCAACTGATACCGCCCAGCTGGCAAATCGGCCGGAATCACGACCTGGTGGGGCGTCATGACCCCGACGCTCGCCATCCATTCTGTAGTAGGCGAAATAGGCTCAGCATCCTGCTGAGCCACCAGGTTCCCATCGGACCCCATCACGTGCACGAAAACCGTGTAGTGCGTGTCGATGGACCGCACCGCGTGCCAGCGCAACGTCAAGGCGATGACGTCGCCCGGCTGGAAGATCCCCTTGCGTAGGCTCGCCGCCTCCAACACAATGAGATTAGCCAAGTTGACGTCGAGGGGGATAGGTACGTCCACGCCGCCGCTCACGGTCAGCGTGACCGTGTCATCCGCTCGAAGCGTCACCCCACGCCCAGGTTCCTGGGTCACCACCATCCCCTCCGGTTGAGGGCTCCACACTTCCTCAACCACGACGCGCAGGCCATCCGACTCGAGGCCATTCTGCACCATCTCCACCGGGTAGCCCACCACGCCGGGCAGTGTCAGCTCCCGCCTCGGGCGATTGACAACCACAGCAACCTCTGCATCAAGGGGCACGCGCTCGCCCGGGGCCGGGCTCTGCTCCAGCACAACACCGTCATCCGCGCCCGGCTCATCGCGCTCCTCCAGCAGCACAAAACGCAACCCCGCCCGCTCCACCGCGCGCCGCGCCTCGTCCACGGAGCTGCCCAACAGACCAGGGACCGCGATCAACTGTGCGTCCGGCGTCACGGTCACCAGGGGCGTGCGCGTAGGGGTGGCAGGCACCGTCGGAAGCGCGGAATACGCACGGCGAACTGACAGCCACAGAGGAACAAGCCCCAACACGGCGACGAACGCGACCAGCCCCATTCCCCAGGTCAGCATATCGGGAACCGGTCGCGGCGGGGACTCTGACACGGGCTCGACCGGACGATCCGCTTCTGTTGGAGGCAAGACGGGCGCGACAGGAGTGGAAACCGCGGGCTGCCAACCGGTCATCTGCTCACTCTGCCGGCGGTACACGTCCAGGGCATCGGCCAACTCGTCAGCGTACGGATAGCGCGCTGCGGGCTCTTTGGATAACACCCTGTGAATGATGTGCTCCAATTGAGCGGGCACGTAGGGCGTGCGGACAGCCAGAGGCGGGGGCTCCTCGCGCATGTGCATCAGCGCCAATGCGGTGTGCTTCTCCGCCCGAAAGGGCGGAACCCCGGCCAACATCTCGTACATCATGACGCCGATGCTATACACGTCAGACGCCGGAGACGGCGGCTTGCCGGCAGCCTGCTCGGGCGAGAAATAGAGCGGGCTGCCCCACACCGTCTCCGATTCGGTGACCCCCGACTCGGAGAGCGCCCGCGCGATGCCAAAGTCAGTCACCTTCGCACACCCCTCCTGGGTCACCAGCACGTTCTGGGGCTTGATGTCGCAGTGAATAGTACCCGCCCTGTGTGCGTGCCCGACACCGGCGCAGACCTGGATCGCGATATCCAGAGCCTCGTCCACACCCAGACGGCCCTTCTGGCGGATCACAGTCTTCAGGTCATGGCCGGCCACGTATTCCATCACGATATAATGCCGGTCACCATCCTGGCCGACATCATACACCGTGACGATGCTGGAATGATCGAGGTTGGCCGCGGCGCGGGCCTCCCGCTGGAATCGGGCAAGAAACGCCGGATCGCTGGCGAATCCCTCGCGCAGCACCTTCACCGCCACCTGGCGCTGGAGCAGCTCATCCTCCCCCCGATACACCACGGCCATCCCACCAGAACCGACCAGCTCCAGCAAGCGATATCGATTGTTGAGCAACACAGGTTCCATCGCCCCACTCCGACCGTGGACAATCACGTCGATATACGGATCGTATTGTACTTCAAATCAGTGGCATCGGCAAGGAATCGCCCGGGGGCGTTCTTCCGTTGGCGTCTCAACCTTGCGGACAGGCCCTTAGCATGCTATAATCTAGATCGTTTGGAGGAATACACTATGGGAGTTTACCTCAACATCGCGCAGATTATTATCAGTGTTGCATTGGTCATCGTCATCCTCCTGCAGGTCAGAAGCGGCGGCATGGGAGGAGTCTTCGGCGGGACAGATAGTGCCGTCTACAAGACACGACGAGGCGTGGAACGCACGCTGTTCAACATTACCGTCGGCCTGTCCATCACGTTCTTCCTGATCACCATCCTCAACGTGATCATCACAGGCTGACTCCGCGGCACTCGCGCGAGAAGGGTGTTTCGGGCGACACATCGCCCCCGAAACACCCTTGACGTGTCGCAATGGCGTCTGCCTGCGGTGAGCCCGAGCCGATGGAACACAGCCAAACCCGGATCAGCACAGAGCGCTTCACCCGCTCGGTGCGGTTCTGCGCGAGCCTGTGTCAAGCCGTGAGACGTGAACGACTGGCCCCAGCCCCAACAGAACATGCCCAACCTGCCACACAAGCGCAGGTGCGGGGGAGCGTCTGAAGCGTGACCCATCACATCAGGTGGCAAATCGTCCTCATCCTCGCCGGCGTTGTGTTGGTGGGCATCCTGCTGACCTACCTGGCGCTCAACTACACCACCGTGCTGCGCCCTGGCCACGGTGGAACCTACGTGGAAAGCATCGCCGGGTTTCCGCACTACGTCAACCCGCTGCTGAGCGCGTACAACGAGGTCGACCGCGACCTCTGCGCGCTGGTGTTCAGCGGCCTGACACGCATGAACGGGCGCGGAGAGCTGGAGCCTGATCTGGCCCGCGGGTGGGAAGTCTCGCCCGACGGCCTGAGCTACGTGTTTTCGCTCCGCGCCAACGCTCGGTGGCACGACGGCGTCGCACTGACTGCCACCGACGTCGTCTTCACGCTCGGCCTGCTACAGGACCCCGACTTCCCCGGCCCCCCCGACCTGGGAAGCACACTGTGGCAGACGGTGACGGTCGACGAGCTGGATCGCCACACCGTGCGCTTCACGTTGCCCGAGCCTTATGCCGCCTTTCTCGACTATACCACGGTTGGCATCCTGCCGGCGCATCTGCTGGCCGGGATTGGCGCGGCCGAGCTGCCGGCTGCGGAGTTCAATCTCAACCCCGTCGGCAGTGGCCCCTTCCGCCTCGAGGAACTCAAGATTGAGGACGAGGCCATCACGGCCATGGTGCTGGAGCAGTTCCCCAACTACTACCGCGCCCGCCCCTACCTGGATCGCGTCCAGTTCCGCTTCTATCCCAGCTATCAGACGGCCTTCGCCGCCTACGAAGCAGGGGAGGTAGAGGGAATCGCAGGGATAGCGCCAGATGACCTGCCACGCACGCGAGATCGTATCTACTCCGCCCCCATCGCCGAATACGGCCTCGTGTTCCTCAACCTGAGCCGCCCAGACCTGTCGTTCTTCCAGGAGCAGGAGGTGCGCCAGGCTCTGCTGTACGCGCTTGACCGGCAGCAGATCGTCGATGGCGCGCTCAAGGGGCAGGCCGTCGTCGCGCACAGCCCCTTGATCCCGGGCACGTGGGCCTACAAAGATGACATCCGGCGCTACGAACACGACCCCGACACGGCCGACGCGCTGCTAAACGAGGCGGGGTGGGCACGGGTGGAAGCGGATGACGGCCTGCGGCACAAGCAGGGCGAGCGGCTGGGGTTCAAGCTGCTCACCTCAAGCGAACCCCAACGTATGGCGGTGGCCCATAGCCTGGCCGACCAGTGGCAGGCCGTCGGGGTCACGGTCACGGTCGAGACCGCGTCGCCGCTGGAGGTGCGTGAAGCGCTGGAGACGCGTGACTTCGAGGCGATCCTGGTCCATCTGGCCTCGCAGGGAGACCCCGACCCGTATCCCTTCTGGCACGAGACGCAGGCGGACGGCGGACAGAACTACGCCGGCTTCGTCCACCGCCGCATCAGCGAGGTCACCGAACAGGCACGGGTGATCGTGAACCGCGAGAGCCGCAAGCAACTGTACCACGAATTCCAGGACATCTTCGCCGAAGAAGTGCCCGCCTTGCCGCTCTACATCCCCGTCTACACCTACGCCGTAGATGAACGCATCCACGACCTACAAATCGGACCCATGATGCACCCATCCGACCGTTTTCGCACCATATCCGATTGGTGGATCGTGCCGCGCCGCGTCATCGTAAGCGAGTCAGAGCTCGGTCGTCCTTGACAACACGGGCGTTTGTTGTAAAATAGCAGCTACCCTGGCACAGGGTACACACGCCGAAGTGGCGGAACAGGCAGACGCGCTGCGTTCAGGGCGCAGTGGGCTTCATGCCCATGTGGGTTCAACTCCCACCTTCGGCACCATCTCACTCTCTCAACGAGGCGGATTACCCGCCTCGTTTTGCTTCCCCGGCCTCGAGAAAGCCGGCCGAACGCTTGACGCCGCGGAAAAACCAGGGTATGATAACAGTAGCCGTCGGACCGCGGCCCGAACCCGCGCCCAGGAGGTGCCGTATGTCGCTTCCCAAGCCGAATCGCAAGCAACTTGCCTTTGGCGTCATCATCATCGTCGCCCTGGCAATTGTCGCCGGCCTCATGTGGGCATTCGCGCAGCAGTTGGCACTCGCCCGGCAGATACGCGCGGAGCAACTCCAGCTAGAGCAGGCGGTAGCGACCGAGAAGGCGCGCAACGACGAACTGGTCGCGCAGCTCGACTACGTCAGGTCCGACGAGTACGTGGAACACTGGGCCCGGGCCGAACGAAAGATGGCCCACCCGGGAGAGGTAGTCGTCATCGTGGTCGACGAGCCCGATGGGGAAGCGGCCGCGGACGTGCAGCCCACGCCGGCGACTCAACCCAAGGCGCGACCATTCTGGGTTGATCTGTGGGAGCTGGTGTTCGCGCCGTCGAGCCGCTAGATTGCTGAATCGCCAAATCGCGCATCCTTGACAACACCGGGATTCCAGAGTATAATATTAGCCACGTTGCGGGGTAGAGCAGAGGCAGCTCGTCGGGCTCATAACCCGGAGGTCCCAGGTTCGAATCCTGGCCCCGCTACCTGAGCGTTACTCTAGATCGTCAGGCCAGTGCATTTGAGGTGGCCTGGCGATCTTCGGTTTCTGGAACCCTGCAAAGGGATGGGGCATAACTCACACGCGGTTTGCCGCGTAGCGTGCTTCCTTGCACCAAGTGGTGATCTCTGCTTGGTGACCGCAGAGGCTTCCTCACTTGTGAGTTATACTGCTTCCCCTCGGCGAAGCGTCGCGCTACTCTACCATCCCCTCTTTCCAGGGGAGTCAATACCTCAGTTTATCAACCAGCATCACGCCGGTGGAATCAACAATCGCCTTGACAGCTTCTATCGCATCAGTCGGCATCTGGCGCTCCTCCCAGCCTCTTAGCCCTTGGATAGGATAATCAAGACGGCGACCAGCACCCCGACAGCCAGAGCAAGGATGCTGTACCTTCTGGACTCCCTTTCGACCGCAGGGAGCAGATGGGAAGCCCCCACGTAGACCAATGCGCCGGCAGAGATGGCCAGCAGTATACCCAGTGTGGGTTGCTTGATCGTCTTGATGAAGGGATACGACACCAACGTGCCCAACGGGGTAGATAGAGCTGCCGCTAGAAAGGCGTACAAGGCCGACTTTTCTCGGCTGAAGCCTCCCCGCTCCAGGAGCACAAACGTGACGATGCCCTCGGGAAATTCGTGGAGCACCATCCCGATAGCGGCCAGCACGCCCGTGAGGATGCTGACGTTGAAAGTCACCGAATAGATCACCCCGTCGATGAAGGAGTGAATGCCAATCCCCAACATCGGTATGATGCCCACAACATAGTCCGCACACTCATACTCGTGACAGACGTATAGCCTCACGAGGCGATTGGACAGATAGATACCCAGAAACCCCATCAACAGGAACACGGGAGCTGCATCGTTCATCTCAAAGGATCTAGGGATGATGTGCATGAACGAGACAGAGATCAGCACGCCCGCCGCGAAACTCATGAAGTAGGCCGAATGCTCCCTGCCCCATCGCTCGTACTGGCTGATGACGGTTATGCCAATCGTCGTGACCGCACAGGCCAGAAAGCTAGTCAATGTCACTGCTGCAAACCCATTGGCAAACATTGGCATCCTCCCTATCCAAACAACTCTCGCCCTCCGACAGCGTCCTGGAGCGGGTGAATACAATCACGCCGGCTTGAGATCCAACACGGGCGTACCGTCGATCGCATCCAGGCCCCGCACGCGCAGCACATTCCCCTCTATAGCCACCAGGTCCACCACGGTGACGCCGATAGAGTTGGGGCGGCGCGGGCTGCGCAGGGCAAAGACCCCGCGTCGAGGGCGGCTTCTGTCCCCCTGGGGGTGCTGAAGCAGGTCAAAGCCCTGGGAGCGGTGAAAGCAAAAGACGACCATAACCCGCCGGCCCGGCTCCAACCCCCTCAATCCATCCGTCAGGGATAGGTCGATGATGATCCGGGAGTCGATAGCCCGTATCTCGGACGGTGGCGCCGGCTCGTCGAAATCGTTCTCCACACGGCCAATCGCTCGGTAGACAATCGGACGTCTTTCACCCGCAGCCCCTTCCGGTTGTGGGTCATCCATAATTCTGCCCTCACCTTTGACATCAGAAGGAAAGTGAGACATCAGCCGACACCGGCACACGCACCAACTCGCCGTTTTCGCCCTCGCGCACCCGGCACAGATCCTCGATGTTCTCGACGCGGTCGATGAACAGCACACCGTCCAGGTGATCGATTTCGTGGTGCACGATCACCGCGTCAAAGCCCTCAAAGAGCCGATCAAAGGGATGACCCACCTCGTCCAGGCCGGTGACCCGCAAATGGTGCGGGCGCACGGTCTCACCGTAGAGGCCGGGGAAGCTGAGGCAGCCGTCAAAGTCCCTTTTCTCGTCTCCGGCCTCCACAATCCGCGGGTCGATCAAGGCGATGGGCGGGTCGGGCTTGCGCGCGTTTTCCTCATCATCCCGCCCGCCGCCCAATCGAACCACAACCACCCGGCTGTGAACGCCGATCTGGGGAGCGGCCAGGCCGACGCCATTCGCGTGGTCGTTCAGCGTGCCCTTCAAGTCCTGAACCAGCCTCTTGACCCGCCGGGTGACGCGTCTGACCGGCTGGCTCTTCTTGCGCAGAGCCGCCTCGTTATCGAGATATAGAACGATGTCTCTAACAGCCATAGCTTGCCCTCTCCTATCAAGAAACAGCTTCAGAAAAGCCCAGAACCCACTCTAGCGGTTTTCTTTCGTCCGTATAAAAAGCACAGAAGGGCTCTGGACCGCTCACCAATCGGAAACCTTGATCACGGCGTTGGGCTGTTCCAACCTGCCTTGCCTGGCCCGGATGAGAGCGTCCGGCAGCGCCTCGAAGGGGAACAAGCTGGTTCCCATCTCCAACGCCAGCCGGTCGACGATCTCGAAGAATCCTTCTGCATCGGACCGTTTCAGATTGTACAGCGTCCTGATGTCGCGCCCCCACAGGTTCTCACTGTAGTGTTCGATCCGGATGGGAGAGGCGCTCACGGGCGCCATCACCAGCACCCCGCCCCTCCTCAACTGGGCCAGGATCGGCTCAACCAGATTCCCCGCCGGCGGGAAGAGGATCGCTGCATCCAATTTGCAGGGCATCTCCTCTTCGGCGGCATTCGCGGCCCACCGGGCGCCCTCCCTTCTCGCGGCCTCGATATTCTTCCGGGACCGGGTGCTCACATAGACCTCGATACCCAGGTACTGGGCGACCTTGAGCACGTAGTAGGCCGTGGGACCAAAGCCGTAAAGACCCAGCCTGTCCCCCTCCTGCACCCTCGTGAGCTTGAACGCCGCGTATCCCGCGATGCCGGGGCACATCAGCGGGGCGATCTCGACAGGCGACATCCGAACGCCGTCGAGGGGCAGGGCATATGCCGCCGGCGCCGTCACGTACTCGGCATAGCCGCCGTCCACGTCCCACCCCGTGCATTTGATCTGCGGGCAATAGTTCTCCCGCTGCGATAGGCAGTACTTGCACCGCCCGCAGGCGCTGTGCAGCCAATATACCCCGGCCCTATCCCCGACGCGGAAGCGCTCGGCCTTCTCCCCTACCTCGTCCACGACCCCCACGATCTCGTGTCCCAGGATGACGGGCGATTTCCTCAGTGGCAGGTCCCCCTCGACGATGTGGATATCGGTCCGGCATACCCCGCAGACGAGGGCTCTCAGCCGCACCTCGTCACCCTTTGGTTGAGGCGTGGGGACATCCATCAGCTTCAACGGTCGCTCCTCTATGCTCGCTTGTTTCTCAAGTATCCATGCCTTCATCGCTTTTCGCTCCTATATCACCCACGCTCCTGCGCACCTTTCCTGGAGCGCTTTGTCGGGATCTTGCCTGATCGCCTTCACTCGTTCATTTTGGCATTTTGGATGCTGTGCTGACTTCCGCACCTTGCTCCCGCAGCATAATCCCACCCTATCTGGTGCTAGAATCCTAACAACCGCCCTCCCTGGTACACCAGGAACGTGATCGCGCTGGCTGTCGTTAGCGGCACCAGGAGTCCCATCAACGTCCACTTGAGGCTGCGGGTCTCTTCCCACGTGGCCCACACAGTGACCAGGCAGGGCAGGTAGAGCATGAAAAACACGACGAACGTGTACGACGAGAGCGGTGTCCACAACTGAGGCAGATAGTTCAACACCTGCTCCGAGTCCACCAGGTTGGTCTGTAGTCCATAGGTCATGGCCAGAGCGGGGACGACGATCTCCTTGGCCGGCAGGGTAAAGAGGAGGGCAGTGAGCATCTCGCCCGTCAGCCCAAAGGGGCGGCCCAGCGGCGCCAACGTGCGCACCAGCCAGCCGACGGGCGTTTGCTCGAAGGGAGCGCCGGGAGGGAGATTGCCCAGCAGCCAGATGAGGAGCGACGCAGGCCCGGCGAACTCTATCGCCCGCCACATCGTGTGCGCCACCCGGTCCACCAGCGCCCGCCATGCAACCTGCCCCCATTGGGGCTTGCGGTAGGGGGGCATCTCCAACACAAAGCCCCCTGGCTCCCCTCGGAAGATCGTTTTGTTCAGGATCAAGGTGGCCAGGGAAGCGGCCCCCAGGCTGAGCAAGACCAAGGAGAGCATCACGGGCAACGCCCGGTCGCCAAAGAGGGCGATCACCAACGCGATACCCGCGCCGTAGCCTCCGCTGCAGATGATCAGAGGGCTGGTCAGGATGGCTGTCAATTGGACCTTCTTGTTCTCGATGATGCGCGATGCCATGATGCCCGTCACGTTGCAGCCAAACGCCATGCCCCACGTGAGCGTCTGCTTGCCCTGGGAGCCCAAGGCCCGCATGGGGCAGTCCAGATTGAACGCCACCCGGGGCAGGAGGCCCAGGTCCTCAAAAGGAGATCCGAGCCCGGGCTCAGGATCACGCGGCACTCGGATACCCCCGCGTAGTGGGCCAGGCATTTCCGCAGCCGCTGTAGGTCTTTGAGATCGGTGTAGCGATTCAGCTTGGTGAGGGCTTGGCGGGCGGCCTCAACTACCCGCTGAGGTGGCGGGTGGGGCATCTCGTTCATGTGGAGCCGGATGGTCTCCGTCAGCATGTGACCTGCACCATCATCCCTTCTCTGTAGCCTACGGTGACCGTGATGTACCCGGTGAGCGCCTCGTCAAGATCCCGATCGCCCGTGTCGACGCGCAGGCAATTCAGGTCGCTCAGCTTGTACTGGGTGCCTACCACGATGATGTTCTCCCGGCCTGCCGCTCTGATCACCGTCGGGGTGAATTGCTTGCTACCCCGGCCAAAGATGAACCCGTTGCCGCCAATGGGCGTCACGATGATCTTGCGCTTCTCATGGCGCTCAAACAACTGCAAGATGTCCCGCTCGTTCACGTCTTCTCCCACCAGCTCTCCCGCGTGCACGGCATCCACCCCCAAGAGCGTCTTGGAAATGCCCAATGCGTCGGCGATGGCCCGTACGGTCGTGCCGGGGCCTAGCAGATACAGTACCTCCGGCTCCATCTCCTCGACGATATACGCAGCGATGTCCCGCTTGCTTTCCGCGGACGATGGGCTGACATTTGACGCTGTCTTGCCGGGCTGCAGAAACCGCCGCACTTCCGGCACCAGAAGGTAACCGTAGCGCCTGGAAGCCAAGCGATCCTCTCGGAAGGCTGCCTCGTCAATGTCGAGCACCTCCTCCTCGGTCATCTCGGTGCCTTCTACAAAAGCGTCCACCATCTCGGCCGCCGCTCTGGCGCTGAGCGCAAAGGCCGCGCTGAAGACTTTCACACCGGAGGGCACCCCGACCACGGGAACCTCCGCGCCGACAGCGTCATAGATGTCCCTGGCCGTGCCGTCACCGCCGACAAAGATCAGCAGTTCGACGCCCTGCGCCACCATCTGCCGGGCAATCCGCTTGGTATCCTCGGCCGAGGTCGTCTCGTCGCTCTTCCCGATCACCGTGAAAGGCAAGTCCAAATCCGCAACATAATGCGCTCCCATCTTGCCCGGTGCAACGAACAGCGCGATAGCGTCCTTGCACTCGATGTGGCTCAGGACATCCCTCGTTCTTTTGGGCGTGACCGGGTCGGCACCCAACGCCAACGCCTTCTCGTACATCTGCCCATCGGTGCCCTTGAGCCCCACGCTGCCGCCCATCCCGGCCACCGGGTTGACGATCAGGCCGAGTTTCTTCTTTCTCTCCGGCATCCCATTCACCTCTCACCAGTTATCATCACGTCACGTAACCTCTCTTATCTGTTCAGCAGGCTTCAGAAGGCAGAGATTACCCTCTTCCTCAGACTGTTCTATCCCTTCGATCGCCGGGCGCCCCTTCGGGAGGGTCAGCGGCTGTCCTTTTCAAAACGATCATGCTCTTCATCAGATCGATGCTCTCGATCTGGGCCTGGAACAGCCTGCTTTCTCCCAGGAGGTTGGTCAGTTGAAGCCCCCCGTCTGCAGGCTTGATCCAGGCCACGTCCTGCATCACTTGTTCTCTTTGGCCATCATCCTCGATAAAGACCGTAGCCAGGCACATCATCCCCTCCTACAGGACCTGATCCAGTATGCTTCCGACGTCCGTCTCCAGCTTGTCGCGACGAACCGGACGCCCTTCCAGCCCGGCCTCCAAGATCTCTGGCTCGTAGCCGATGGACCCAATGACGGAGATACCTTTCCTCTCCAGTTCTCTCCTCAATCGCGCGGCGACCTCCTCAGACCCGATCTTGTTGAGAACGGTCCACACCCGGCCCACCCCAACCTCGGCAGCCAGGGCGCTTATCTTTTCGGCGAGCTCCAGCGAATCGTAAGAGGGCTCGGTCACAATGAGCACGCTATCGATGCTCGTCTCGACGCCTCTGCCAAAGTGCTCTATACCAGCCTCCATGTCCACGACGACTATTTCATTCTCTTGCAGTGAGAGCCTCTTCAGGAACTCGCGGTTCAGCACCCCCATGGGACAGGCGCAGCCCTCGAGCGACTGGAGGATCTTGCCGACGCAGACCAGCCCGATGCCGTCCCGCTCCACCACATAGTCGCTGGGGAGATCTGCTATGTGAAACGCCTCGCGCCTCAGCAGGCTTTCTCCAGGCGCAGCCTCATCCGAGAACGTTGGGAACACCTGCTTCTTCCCCCCGACGAGCTCCAACAGGGGCCTGGGCCGCCGATCGAAGCCGAGCACGCGATAGAGCCCAGGGTTTGACTCGTCGGAGTCGACGACCAACACATGCGCCCCTCCGTCTCGCAAAGCGCGCGCCAGGAGGGCGATAACGGTGCTTTTCCCGCTACCTCCCTTTCCACAAACTGCGATCTTTCGGATGTCCTGTATCCGCTTCATCAACATCTCCTCTGTGATTACTATTGCCAACTTGTCTTGCGATTCTTGGTCGCCCGCTCGGCTTTGCCTCTCCGCCATCTTGGATGCTCGGCCCACATCGCAGTCCTCCCCACCTTCCTTGCTGCTCAAGCGGAAGCAGTTCAAGGGTCATGGCGTTCGTAGCGCCGATGGAGATGGAGTAGAATTGCTCTAGCGACTTTTTTCACCTCATCCTCCTGGCCAAGCTCGGGTAGCAAGTGTCCGTTGGAACATCTACTCTTACCGTTCGTGGGCAGTACTCCGCCATGCTCTCCACGGACACGTAATCCCGATAGCAGCGCGGGTCGGCACTGCCGCGAGCGTGAGCACTCGTGTCCCCCTACCTCTTTGAGTAATTCTTCTCACCGGCGCGCACCGCCACTGCGAGCAAATTCTCCTGAGGGACGAAAGGGCATGTGTAGTCCTCGCTATACACACACCAGGGATTATACGCTCTGTTAAAGTCCAGAACCCACTTGCCATCGGTAGAGCGATCCCTCGCAGCGTCGAGGTCGATATACCTGCCCCCGCCGTACGTCTCCTGGCCGGACGTTGCGTCTCTGAACGGAACGAACAGTTGCTCCTCTTCAGCGTCGCTCTTGTAAGCCTGGAGCACACATTCCTCGTCGCCGATCTCGAACCGGAATTCACCCCATCGAACAAAGTCCTGTTCCTCGCCCTTCGTGTACGCCATCCTCATCGTCTTTTTGTCCTCGTGCTCGCAAAGCTCAAGCTCGAACCTCAAGTCAGGGCCGGGCGGATAGTAGTCGAGTCCCTTGAACTCAGCGCGGCCTTGAGGAGGGATCGGCGATTGCCAGTATTGTCCTAAGAACCCGTCTTTCTCCCTACGCTCTCCCTCGATCTGTGCCTTCCACGCGTCAATTCTCATGGCAGTCTATCTCCCTCTTTTGTGTCTAACTTCTTCGCCCCCAACAACCGTACGTAGCCAAAGTAGTAGCGGTGAACTTGAAAATCATCAAAGCCTTGCTGCCACAAGACTGCTCGCCAGTCCCGCCGCACAAAGTCGGTCGCCAGAGGGCATTCGATATGGCGAAAGGCAAACCGCACGGGCCAGAACGATTGCTCCGGCTCAAACTCGTCATAGTCCAGGATGAGAAGCTGCCCGCCAGGCCGGAGCGCCCGGTAGACGTTATCCACGATGCGCAATCGATCCTCCTGGACAAAACCATGCAGGACGAAGGAGATGAAAACCTTGTCGAACTCATCACGGTAAGGCAAGGGCTCCTCGATGCGCTGCTTTTCCATCGTGACGTTGGGGAGATGCTGGCAGCGACGTCGAGCCTGCTCCAACATCTCCGGCCCGATGTCCAGCCCTACGATCCGCCCTTCATCAGAGAGATAGCGGGTCATCAAACAGGCGTTGCGCCCGCTGCCCGATCCCAGGTCCAGGATGGCGTCTTCCGGTTGGATCGCCATATCCCGCACGACCCGACGGATGAAAAACGGGTATGTGCCGCCAGTAATGACGTTCATCAACAAGTCATAGTGGCGAGCCTCAGCGCCCGCGACCTCTACTTTGGAGACGGAACGGTCGAATGAGCCATTAGCTGACATATTTGAGCAATTCCTCTTCTAATGCGGGCCTGGGTAGCGCGCCTATCTTGGTACCTACCAAGCGGCCCCCCTTGAAAATCAGGAGGGTGGGAATAGACATGATCTGGTGCCGCCCTGCAACTTCTCGGCTTTGGTCCACGTCCAGCTTTCCAAAGACAATCTGGCCCTGATAGTCCCGTGCCAACGCCTCAACCACAGGAGCGACCATCCTGCAGGGAGCGCACCACTCGGCCCAACAGTCCACGACCAACATAGGATACTTCTGGATAGCTTGGTCGAAATTGCGGTCCGTCAGAATCACCGGCCCGGCAGGGTCGTCCACCAGCCTTTCGGCCAGCGCCCTCTTGGCTTCCTCTGCCTCGAAAATCTCGGCGTAACGAGACGAGCCATAGCGCAGCACTTCATTGACAAACTTGGCTTCGGGCTGTACGCCGATAGAGATGGAACTTATATCCCCGTTGATCACCTGTTGAGGAACGGAGCTGACGTTGAATTGCATAGCCAGGTCCATATTCTCCGAAGCCTCCACGCACTCAGATTCCACCCATCCATTGGACTCGATGGCAACCTGATTCGCCAGCAAGACAGCACGGGGACAATGGGGACAGGTCGGCGTGACATACACCTGGATGGAGACATCGTGATCTATGTTCTGGAGTTTGGCCTTGGAATCCTCGTGGAGTCCGCTGTCGCGGCGGGAGATAAGCGAAATGGCCTC
>Ga0180432_10001842_pt1 | contig 32755 bp, 45 predicted proteins | sample SS_ome_10_FD_132414 | JGI IMG/M metagenome (GOLD analysis project Ga0180432, IMG submission 132414) | Hypersaline lake sediment archaeal communities from the Salton Sea, California, USA - SS_1_MS_2 metaG | ecosystem: Environmental > Aquatic > Non-marine Saline and Alkaline > Hypersaline >...
AAAGGACAAGCCGCTTTCCCGGCCGTGGGTCCAATAGCTCTCAACCTCTTCGGCAGAAAGAACAACTTCATCTTCGCCAACGTACTCTTCGGCGAGATCGAAGGCCCAGCGGTTACCATCTTCGATTCCAAAAGCCACTCTAGTCGTCTTCATTTCGGCCTCCGTTCGTTTCGTTAATTCTACTCTATTATATAAGCGAAAACCATACCGAAAGTGTCGTTTTCACCAGAGCTTGTTGAATTATTTTACTATAGCTCGATATTATTATGGTATTTTGTCTGAAAAATTCCCTATTTTTCGCCGCAAAAACTTTTAATCTGACAAAACCACGACTTTAGGATCTGACTTCGACACATCTTGGCTACTTTTTTCGTATCTTGCTCAATTTTTTCCACACTTTTTAACGGCGTTTGCCCAAAAAAACACCATTTTCCGAAAAACTCCGAACCGTGGAAGCGCTATCGCTTGAATTTGTTCAACTATTTTGTTCAATCAATTCCCGTGTTTTTTGGCCGAATCCACGCAGGATTTGGTTTACGTGGTTATCTACGATCCAAAACCACGACTTTCGCGTCGTGGTGGAAACACCAATAAACTCAAGCTATTATGATTTTTTGTCGTGGAAATGACGACTTCTTTATTTGGTCAAGAGGCGCGCCAAGAGGCGTTCTCAAACCTGTGCTCCAGGCCCCAAAATCAAAAACCCCTACGGGCGTGTTCTTGGGCGTTTTATTGGTATCTTAGTGCTTACACCAGAAGAAACGGGCACCCCGCCCAAAGGGACAGGACGCCGCGCCACTGATATTACACGTCTAGATCAGCATACTCCATCGACACCCTCAAAAGGTTGTCATAATCACCACTGGTCGCCTTCGCTCGATACTCGGCGATCACTTCGGGACCACAACCGGCTTCTCGAAGGGTTCGAGCCACGACGCCCATCACCGAATAGGCGTTGCCGTCGATTGGACCGCTGACGGTCGGTTTCTCGATTTTGGTCCCTGGTACGTAGTCACACATACGGCCTCCGTTCCTGGCCCTCGGCCAGAGTAAAGGGGCGCCCCGAAGGGCGCCCTGGGTTTGCTAGCTGCTGGCGAGCCCGAAGAAAACAAACACCTTCCCACGTTTGCCCTTCCGGCCGGTCTTCGTCTTCCACTTCGCCGTTTCGGTCGGCAGAAGCTCGATACAAAGCGCCGGCGCCCATTTGTCATTACAAGTTCGAGCGTGATGCCGGGCCCAAGATCGATACTTCGCCGGAACCGAGTTGGCCCGACCGTCAACGGCATCCCAAATCCAGCCCACAACCTTATCGGTGGACGTTCTCGGCGTGGGATTCTCGATGAGCCGGAAGCCTTCACAAGCTTTCTCGGCTATCGTTCCGGTGTAACCGCGATGTCCGTACTCGTGACGCGCCTCATCAACGGCGTTCCCGAATGCCTCTTTTGCGTTCCTTCCCATCGCGGCGATTGAAAAATCACATGCTCCCATCTTCGGCCTCCGTTCGTTTAGTGTTAAATCCTACCCTTTTCTATAGCGAAAACCATACCGAAAGTGTCGATTTCTGTAGTATTTGCAGATTTATTTTACTATCGCCTGAAATCTTTCTGGTATTCTTGTTCAATAAATTAACCGTTCCGCTGATCCCTATGTCGTCTTTTTGCCATTTTGTAACCTTTTTTCGTACCATCTTGGCTACTTTTTTCGTATCTTGCTCAAAAATATAAAGAAAGCTGGTGTTTTAGGCGCCCAATTTCTTGGCTACTTTTTTCGTAGTTGCCCAAACACCAGCTTCCCCGAAAGGAGGTCCCATGAGTTCCCAGCTATAGAAACCCAACAACCATATATTTCTACCGCGCCAAGCCTTCCCGAGCTGGAAATGGAAATGGAAATGAAAAGGGCGCCCTTTGGCCTCTTACACCCGGTTAGACTACTTGCGGAGAAGAGCGCCGCCGTCACCGCGATAGGTCTTGCCGTCCTTCGCAAAGTTCCACACGTCGCTCACTTCTCGAAGAAGAGGCAAAACAACCGCCCCGTTCTGGACCGCAATCCGGGTGAGGCGTCGAAGGCGGCGATTGGCCCGCGCCTTGTCCCCTTTCTCGGAGCCCGCCGTGGTGTTTCCAACAATCCCTACTTTCCGAAATGACCTTGCCATCTTTTCCTCCCTCGGGAAGGGGCGCCCGAAGGCGCCCCGAACCCTGGTTTTACAGTAGCTCTCGAAGAGCCCAACGAGCAGACACGGTAGTCCCAGCCAATTCCACCAGCCGAGCCCCAACCACACCAAGAAGCCTTTCGGCCTCCGCAACCTCGCCACCCGCAGTCGCCTGAGTCGCCTTCACGACCTCGGCCCGGATCTCGGCGAGCTGAACCCGAATATCAATCACCTTAGCAGTCGCTTCAAGGGTTCGGGTTCGATACGCGATCCGCTCATTCGTCCCTTCCTTCACCATCTTCGGCCTCCGTTCTTGTAGTTATACCTTCCTATCTATAGCGAAAACCATACCGAAAGTGTCGATTTCCTCGCTTCTTGCAGATTTATTTTACTATCGCCTGAAATCTTTCTGGTATTCTTGCCATAAAAATTCCTTGCCTTTCGGCGTAGCCGGGGAAGGCTATCCACTTTTTGGCTACTTTTTTCTGCTAATGACTACTCTTTTCGTATTGTCCAAATAAAACTCTATAGATCACCCGCTTCCGGGGATGATATGAGTTGTACGTCTTGGCTACTTTTTTCGTAGTTGGGCAATCAATGGATGGCGGAAATGTGGTGGCGCTGTGGCTCGGGGCGTCCACGCCCTGCCTGAAAACATTCATCAGCCGCCGAGCGGGCAGCAAGGCTGGTGTTTTTGGTCTTGGGCGGGATGTACTTTTCGACCTTCTTGACCATATATCGCCTCCTGGAACCTGTGTTCCTTGGGTGTGTTATTGTGGTTATTGTGTATGTGTGGAGACCGGACCTGTGTATTTGTGTATGTGCGTATGTGGTTTAGATATGTGGTTATTTGGGCAAGACCTCTAAAACCAAAACCTAGTGGTCAATCAGGCGCGGGCCAGACACACAATCCGGCGCTGAGTACCCAACCCGTAGTTTTCGACACAGTAGGGGGTAGCATCCTTCCCTGCCCCTCCAGGCCCTTCCTACTCTCCACCACCATATACCCATACGCAGGTCCGCCGGCTTTCCTTCCGCCGTACGCTCGGCTGCTGTGTGTACCCTTAGAATCCTCAATGTGTTGGAGCTTCCCTATACTCTGCCTGGTCTACCTTCTACCTACGGACAAGGACAAGGGTAGCAGACGGAAACGCGGCGCCCTACGGTCGACACTGTGTGACGCCGTCCTCGGCTTCCGGGGCAACCCTCTCTTCCCACGAGGTTTGCGCGCAAAAGATCGTCGTGTGGGACACGGCAGCCCTGGTTATCCAACCCCTCTCCTGCCGTTTCTGAAATGTAGAGTAATTTCTAACGCTGAACGATTCAGGCTATGCTGTATGTTGAGGACACGCATACCCAGGCAATGCTTACGGCGGAACGCTGCTGTGGTTGTGTACACGCGCCAGGGCCAGACCACACATACCCATATACACACAGAATATCCCTATTTGTCATAACATTCCTATAACATTCTTTCTGTTTCTTTCTTCTCTTCTCTCCTATACCTACATATCATTACCTTACCCTACTCATTCGCTCGTTACCCTTCCCCTTTTCGCCTTGCCTCTTCTGGTATCTCTTTCTCTTCGGCGCTCCCATTTCTCCGCTTCTTACACAGGGTGATGGTTGTGGTTTGCCACAGCTTCTTCCCCACACATCCTACACAGGTGTTTACATGGTGGAGTTATTGTCAAATATACCTTCTTGCCTCATAGTGCTATAACCCCTTATTATCCCTACCTATTCTCGATATATCCTACAAGAGTCATTAGAAACGACAGCCTATATGTCCGAAGTAATACGACGGGCCTGGGATAGAGCTTCCTTCCCTACCTGGTTATTTGGCTGTAAAATATGCTTACACCTAATTATCTGACATTGTTAGACTTTCCCTCTATTCTGCAAGGGGTTTCTCTTTCGCCCTTCTACCTGTTAAATTCTGGTGGTCTCGTGAGATGTATTCTTAGGACAGTGAATTGTCAGAACCCGGAAAAATGGCTAATATTCAGGAATAGTCTGAGCTATTTCTTACCAGAACCAGAAACCGGGGCTGTGATTTTGGCTTTCTTCTCCGCTTTTTGCTTCTTTTTGGTGTGTTCTTTCCTTACCTCTTCGTGCGCTCGTTGCATCTCCGCTTCTTTACGCTTCTGTTCTGTGATTAAGGCTTCTAGCACTTCCGATTGCCTTGCGTTATCTGGCATCTTCATTTCTCCCTTCTTTTCCACGTTTAAGTCAAAATATTGACCACTTTGAATCTGCCCGAAGGGGAAAAAATGTATGTAACTGTGTACCCAGGAGACAAAATTGTGCCCGGCGGTTGGTCCAACAGCTCTACCACGTGATCCCCTTCTCTCCACACGTAGCCATTACATGAAAATTCTGTCCAGTTTTCTTGGGTGATTGTGGTTTCTTCGTATGGGATTCCATATGACCGGAGCAGGGCTTTCTTCTTCTCAAGATCCGTCATCATTTCTTCTCGACTTTCTGACCTACGGCTTCTACATACGCATACGCCGCTTGAGTGAGCTCATGTACTGCTTCGCCTTCCCTATCTGCCGCGCAATGGGCTACCAGTTTGCTAGCCGCGAACAATTTCTGCTTCGCTTTTTCGACCTCCGGATCGCTTCCGCATTTGCATGGCTTCGTCAAAAGTCTGTTTGGCATGGTTTGTTTCTTGGCCATTTCTCTTCCGCGTTCCGTCACCTCTTTCACACGTTTGAAATCCACGAATTTGATGCCGGAGATGATCAACTCTGTTTCTTCCGACTCTTCGGAGCCTGGGACCACCTCTTCTTCGAGGCGCATGGTCAATCTACAGCCCGGTTCCGCATCGTTTATGAATGAATTTGCCATAGAGAACCTAGAAATGCCAAATTTGTCTTCTTCTTCGGTGGGCTCCACGATCAACTCGATCCCCAATGCATCTTCGATCCGGTTCGCTTCCTCTTCCGACACGTAAAACAGCGGTCTTAACAACCTTTCTGTGGTTTCCCGGCTCAGAGCTTTCATGATTTTAGGTTCTTTGTTCTTTTCCATGTGATTTCCCCTTACGTTCTTGAAGATATGGCCCGACCTTCGCTTTGAAGCAATCGAGGCACATCAGTTGATCGCCAAAAACCCACCAGCCGCCGCCGTAGCGCTCGCCATTCTTCTTTCCGCATTCCGGACAAACACTCATTCGGAATAACCCAAACACGTTCCACCTCTCGTTCTCCTACCTCGCAACCCCAAAGTAGTCCATTTCACGCCAATTCCCTACTTGGGAGCCCTTTTGCTCCTATAAGCAACTTGAGCTGCGTTGATTTCTCCGTTGATCTTTGCTACGATGCTCTCTATGCCCTCTTCTACCACTGTGTGGACGTTTCCCTTCTGGGTGATGAGCGTCAATCTATCCGCTTGTTTCTGGGCTGGTACGTGCTCGCTCTTCTCGGCTTCTTCGATCTTCAACACGTCTTTGAAGCGCACCAGAACCTTTCGGCCGCCTAGACTGCTTTCTATGAAGAAATCGTGATCTACCATGGTTCGCCCTCCTTGGCTTGTGCCTTTCTGATCTCTTTCGTGAACCATTTTCTCATCAAGCTCTTCGGCCACGGGTAGAAGTAGGCTTTCCAAAGTGTTTCAACAGCGCTTTCCAGCGTTTTTCGTCCGTTCTGTATGTCTAACAAGTAGGCTCGGCGCTCTACAAACCATCTTCCCGAAAAAAGAACGAAAAAAGGGAACAAAGTATACAGCATCGAAAGCCACAGAGGACCATACCAAGGGCGAAGTTGACCAACGTGAATCATCTCGTGATCCAATGTGCCCAGATTCTTCATCGGGTCTTCCACCCCGTTCGGATAGGCGATCCGAGGCAGTCTTTGGAAAGGCAAGCGATACGTTGTCCAATAACGCGTCATGAACCTCGGAACGAAAAGAGACACCAGTTTCATGAAAAATGAATCCCTCTTCGCTATGAGTTTGACCTTGTTCGCCTTCTCGAAGTCTTCGGCTGTCATATACACCACCTTCGGCGGTTTCGTCGGCCCGCCCATCGTTCTTGGCTCATGAGCATTGAGCCACGTTTCTAACTGCTCTTTGCAGGATTCTACCTCGCCCTCCAATGCTTCGTCGATCATTTGCCCTATCGTTCGGGCTCCGGAGCCCATATGGCTCTTTCGGCCGTTCTTGAAGTCTTCTTCCGTAAGCGATGCTCTTTCGGCGAGCCCGATCAACCCATCCTTTGACTCTTTCACCATATCCTACCTCGCAACCCCAAAGTAGTCCATTTCACGCCAATTCCCTACCTCATTGCGTAGGTAGGATGAAGCCCTATATGGTTTGACCATGGACTCCCAATTCACGCCAATTCCCTACTTGGACCTACCTTTCCATCCATGTGCTCGCCCAAAACTCCGTCGAACCCTCCTGTTCCACCTTGAACCATTTATCACAATTTCCACATTTCGCATCCGCTATATTTCCGTGTCCCCAGTGTAAGCGCCCATCGAATGGGTGTAAGCAATGTGGACAATAGACGGCGCAAACGCCATGAACGCTCCGATGCCCTATGGGTGCATCTATTTTTGCGTCTGCTTCCACATGTTCGCTTCGAGTATCCATCTTGACAACTCCGCTTCCTTTGCTATGTTTCTCATATTCCAAGGTGCGCCAAGAGACCATCCATCGTCCCGGAAGAAAACAACATCGGCGTCGATGCCATATTCTTCCACGCTCTCTCGATACGGCGCGATCTCCCCATACATGCTCACAATCATCGAATCCGGCCCGCGCCTTCGAGCGTCATCGATCATAAATTGATACCTCTTGAAAAGCTCTCCCCACGGCCCTCTCTGTTGCCTAAGATTGTGCGTGGATATCGCTATTCCGTTCCACACGAAAGTTGCTTCGCAGCATGGTTCTGGCTTGTTCGCGACCATTGTAGGCTCTTCTGCGTTCATCTTTTCGCCCCTTCTTCACGTCTGTTTCTTAGGTACCATGATCCTGGCCGTATCGCTGAAACAATCCGGACAGGCGTTATCATCTCCGTGGCGGACATACTCTCTGTAACCACATTTCGGGCACACTTCGGCTCTCAAGAACCTTCGCTTACATCTTTTACAGAAGTTGACTTTGACCAACTCACCCATTTTGTGATGGCTTCGACAATTCAGACACACATAATCATCGAGCGCTTCCCAAACGTCATTTGCGTCCATTTCCACCGTTCCCATTGCCATTTTCGAGCTTCTTCACCACCATCCAAAGCTCGTTTTCTATGTACGAAAACATCACATCGTTGGCAATAGACGGCTCGATCTTCTTGAATTGATCGAGTTGGGCCATCACTCTTCGGAGTTGCGCCGCGCCTTCGTGTGAAAGTTTGTTGTCCGCTTCGCTCGTTCCCAAGATCATTTGGCTTTGGCTTGGGAAACCTGGATATCAATGGCACTGACGCCTTCGCCGGCGCCGTTGTGCTTTGCCACGAAGTCCTTGAGAACGGCTTGCGCCGGCTTCGTGAGGTTGCCTTCCTTCTCGATGTAATCGAGCGTGGCCAGCTCGATCTCCGTAACAACGCCGGCGTCTTTGACTCGTACGTCGATGATCCGCTTCATATCGGCTTCGGAGATCCGTCCATCGCCGGCGCCCTCTTGCGCCCTCTGAGCTTCTTCCAGAAGCTCTCGATCATACTTCGCTCCGTCCAAGTGTTTGTAATATTCATCCCCGCCTAGTTCCAGCGCTTTCATTTCTTGGCCTCCTGTCTACCCCTTTTGTAGGCTTTCTTCACCACGTTCTTGGGCTCTTTTCCAAGGTGCTTTTTCATCACTTCCTTGGCTTTCTTCTCGGCGCTTGCTTCGGTCGCTCCCACGCCCTCGAACATGACTGTGCCCTTTTCCGTTTCTACCAACAATTGGCAGTGAAATTTCATTTTACTCATGGGCTTTGCTCCTCTCGATATTTCTACCGGATTCTCAAGTCTAGCGCTGAAAATGAATACCCGAAAAGTGAGAAACCGGGCTTGGCCCGGTTTCTATCCTACCGCATCACCCTATTATTCGGCCAAGGCGTCCCGAATCATCTCTGCTTCTTCAGCCGCTTCTGTCGAAGGGAACCATCGCTTGATCCCTCTGAACCTTTTCTCATTGATGTCCACGTGTTCGATGAACTCGGCGAACTGACCGTTGATTTGCGTTCCTTCGGGTTTCAAAACGCCTCTTTCCACCAGTTCGGCAATAGCCTTCTCGGCATCCTTCTCGCCGCCTTCCTTCTCGGTCACGGCGTAGTATCCGCCAGGCTTCCTTTTCCCGCAGCCCCTTTTCACTTCCTTCGCCACTTCCTTCTCAGTCACAATTCTGAACCCGCGCTCTTCGGCCGCTTTCTTGGCGATCTCATCATCTTCGCCCTTGAGGATGTACTCGATTTTGCCGGGGACAAATAGCCCAAAGACTTTGCCGACCGGAAGACGCCCGTGGCCGCCACAATGCGGACATTTCTCGAAGTCTTCGATCTCGTGATCTTCGGGCTTCCACTTTTTCGGTTGATGGAGCCAATATTCATACTTGCGAACGTCCCAAGCTTCGCCGTCCACCTTCACGCTTCCACCGGTTCCGCCATACAATGTTCCTTCGCCGCCACATTTACAATCCTTCTTCGAGGTTTGGATCTTGGCAATCCGCTTCTTGATTGAGCGGCGCCTTTTGATGATTTTGGGATCCACGGTTTCGCCGTCCTTGAGTTTGTGATCTTCGGCGGCAAGGTCATCCCATTCCTTTTGGAGCCGGGCGACCTCGTTGTCAAGCTTGCGACACTCGGGACATTCGACCAAGCCGAGGCAATCTTCACAAGGCCTGTACTCGCCTTCGTCATGGGCCAGAAAAACCACCACATCGTCGGACATCAGCGCCTTCCCCATATCGGCGTTGGCCAACCTTTTCGAGATACCGCGCTCAAGAGCTTCATCCACGTAGTCTTTGATCGTCGGGTAATGCTCTTTTCCAATCCACATCAAATAGCTTTCCATCTTCGGCCTCCGTTCGGTTTAAGTTACACCCTTTTCTATAGCGAAAAGCATACCGAAACTGTTACTTTTTGTCGACTTTGGCAAACTTTTTTGTAGATGGGTGTAAATGTTCAACTTTTTAAGTGTATGCGTTTCGCTCTCTTCCCGTGGAAAGACACACCAAATACACTTTTTGGCTACTTTTTTCGTATCACCTTGGCTACTTTTTTCTGAGCAAGAAGAAAAAACCAAACATTATCATTGTTTTGACAAGAAGACTTCTTGGCTACTTTTTTCGTAGTTGTGCAAGTTCGGAAATAGCCTATATTACAGCCTATATAGGCCCAGACTTACCCCTTCACACATTCCTTAGAATTGCTTAGAGCGCATCCTCGCAAGCCAATTTTCTCGGTTTCTAATCGATTTGTGTATAATTTGGTGAATTCCTGAAAAAGTCCTCGGCTTCGAGTTCATCCACGACCTCGCCTTGATCGACTAACAGAGCAAACCATTCGCCTTCCACCGGAACAATCAAAACCATAGCGATGCCTTCGACCTCGGGATCGTCTAACACTTCCACCCGGTCGATTTCATAGCCCATGTCTTCGGTCGCATACCTTTTCGCCTCATCCACGTTGTCGAAACCTCTTTGACGACAACTCAAATTCATTCTCATGTTCAACATGGCTCGCTCCTTTCACCAGACCTTCTCGCCCAGAATGAAACACATCGCTCTTTCGGCCAAGCGACCAGCGTCTTTGATTTTGCGTCTACTTCCGGGAGCATAGTTGAATGAATATTCATATTGATCGAATATTTCATACAGAGCGTCTTCCAGCCGAGGCAATCTGATCTCCCAGAAAAAGTATCGCTCTGTGTTATCCTCGCTTTCCGGCTTCTGCTCCTCGAAGTTCTCCACCCAACAGTTCCATATGGCGCTGAACACGCCGCCGCCTTCGTAGTCCACGTTGGCGATCTCTTCGGTGAGATCACAAGGCGCCTCTGCTACCGCCAAGGCGTTGGCTATGGTGTTTCTGAATTGATCCAACGTGGTTGGAATCGGCTCCGAGTTTGGCAATTCGTACGATTTCATTTTGGCCTCCGTTCTTTTTTTTATTATCAAAGGTTGTCAGTCGATGGAATCAAATCCATCCATCATCCCCTTCAAAACAGCTTCGCCGCCGTCTTCTCGGATCTCGACGGCATCCACGAAGCTCATCCGGGCTCGCTCCCAGTCTTCGTGGAAAGCCGGTTTCCCTACGTTGTAGGTCCAATGGCCGGCCGCTCGAAGAACCTTCCCATCGACCACGTACACGGCCTGAAGGGATACGACTTTTCCATCGGCGTCACGAGAGATTGCGGTTGCGTTGTACATAGGTTCCTCCTACGGTTAAGGTTGATCGGCTTTCCTTACCTTCGACCAGGCAAGTTCTGCCTTAGTTTCTTGAACGCTCATCACAGGGGCGGCAATCCGAAAAGCTACCACCATCCCCATCGCCATCGCCGCCAGCCATCTTTTCGTTCGCGTACTCATACTCTCTTCTCTAGCGAAAACCATACCGAAAGTGTCGTTTTCACCAGAGCTTGGCAAACTTTTTTGTAGATGAGTGTAAGCATTAGACTTTTTTGGACAATTAATTTCGGCGCTTAATGTTCTTGTATGCGTTATTTTTGGGCAATTGGCTACTTTTTTCGTACCATCTTGGCTACTTTTTTCGTGGCAAGAAGAAAAACTCAGACATTATCATTGTTTTGACAAAAAGAGCTTTTGGCTACTTTTTTCCTACAGGCTCTTCACCAGTTTTATATGAGAAAACTCAATCCTATCCATAGGATCTCCGTTGAGTTCCAAATTCTGAGGAAGAGCGAGAACGCCGCCCATAAACTCCATCTCATTGAACTCCATGCCGGTGACCCTGCCTTGGCGTTGTACGCCATCTCGGGTTTCCACATAGATGTTTTGTCCTATGATCGTCCTCAAACTCTTGTAGCTTCTCGTCCAATCGTTACCAGTCATAGTCATCGCCTTCCTCTTGCTTGTCCGTTTCCGGCTCCGTTCTTCTTTTGCAAGCCAAACTACAATAGCGCTTGTTTTTGGGCACTTCTGTGCCACATACAACGCATACGCTCGTTCTGAAAAAAGTCAACTCGCCCGTTCTCCTCATATATCTGAACAAACGCAGTTCGGCTTCGGTACAGTATTCCAAATCCGGCCTAAAGCCACCCTTGTCTCTCGGCGCATTAGGTTCCATCCATACTACCTCGCAACCCCAAAGGCTCCCATTTCACGCCAATTCCCTACCTTTGGGTTTCCATCGATCAAGACGCATATTGATGCATCCAGCAATCTTGTGCGCCCAATCGTTCTCATCCGTCCCATGGGTAATATCTTGATAAGGTTCGGCGTAAACTACCCGCTTCACTTTAGCGTTGATAATCAAGCCCATACACCTCTTACACGGGCTTGCCGTCGTATACAAAGTTGTCCCGGCCGTCGAAAGCCCGGCGCTTCCGGCTTGTATCAAAGCATTGGCTTCGGCGTGGACACAACGCACACAATGGCCTCCGTCCATATCACAACCAATCGTCGTACAATGCGGCAGACCTTTCGGCGCCCCGTTGTAGCCCGTCGAAACGATCCGATCATCTACTACCAGAACCGCGCCCACCTTTCGGCGGCGACACGTCGCCCTCTTCGAGACAGATTTTGCGATGTCCATGTAATAGGTGTCTTTGTCCGGCCTTTCCTCGTCACACATCGGTCGCTCCCTTCGGCTTCGTTCCTTCTTTGACTTTCCTCGTCTTGGTTTTCGAGTTCCAGAATTGCTTCGCCAGTTCCGGCCCGATGTACATATCCAAAACACGCTTGTGTAGAAGCGCCAGCCCCGATGGCTTTTTGTCGGCGTCTTCTCCCTCAAATCTTATTTGATAGGAGCCGTCCCAATCTATCAGGCGATCCCCCACAATGATCACATAGTCTTTGAAGTTGCCGCGCACCTTCTTGGCCTTCATTAGCTCGCCAATCATTTTTGCATTCGCCGTCGGATACGTTCGATGCCCCCGCTTGGATGCGCCTTGCACAATTGGCCCGCGCTTTGCTCGCTTCATGACCCTCGTTTTACAACTGCGCATCTGCCACCTCCTTGACTTTCTTGAAACAATCTACCATCATATTCCTAAGCCATTTCTGTCTTTTGCGCAGATAGTAGGCCGGATGGTACATACACACCGCCGGAATCACCAAGCGCTCTTCGCCCCACCCAAGTTCAACTTCGGTTTTCTCGCCCACCCAATCGCTGATTCGTATGACGCCGGCGAGCCTTCGAGCTGCCGGCGCTCCCACTACCAGTAACACCTTCGGATTGACGATCCTGATCATTCCTTCGAGGCGTGGCCAACATTCTTTCACTTCATCCGGCTTCGGATCGCGGTTTTGTGGAGGTCTACAACAGACCAAATTCGTGATGAACAAGTCTTCGTTGGATTTGAGCCCGGCCGCTTCAGAGAACTCATCTATGATGTTTCCTGATTGGCCTATGAAAGGCGAGCCTTTCGCGTCTTCGTTCCGGCCAGGCGCTTCACCTATTAACATGATGTTTGCTTCCGGCGAACCTCTCCAGAAAACCATCTTGTCGCGATTGGCGTGTAAGCGGCACTTTTTACACTTCGCCCAGTCCTCTTCCAGCTTATCTATCGCAGCATACACCGCTTTCACACCCACTTCCATATCGCTACCCTTCCGCCACGCCTCGAAGAGCCAAAAGTTGTCTCATCTCCAATGGCGCCAAAAGGCTCCTGAAACGATACTTTTTGAACTTCTTCAAAACTCGGATCTTGCTTCGCTCGGGTTCGATATGTCTCATCCGAGCGTCTCTCAATATCGTGGTCAACCGAAAGTACAACTTCAGTTCGGCCGCTTTTTCGACTATCGGTGCCCGAAACCTCTCAGGGATCGGCCATGCCTCATGGTCTTCCTTGGCCGCCTTCAGTATGTTCGCCAAGGTCCCATACCTCTCTATCAACGCAATCGCCTTCTTTGGACCTACGCCAGATATGCCGGGTATATTATCCGAACCATCACCGGCGAGCGCTTTCATCAAGGCGAGATCTGCCGGCGCTACGCCGTGCTTGGCCTTCACCATCTCTTCGTCGTACGAAGTGTCTTTGCCCCTCCGTCCCGGCGCTACCACCTTGATGTATTCGTCACACATCTGTCTCAAATCCGAATCTCCGGTGTAAATGATCGTTCGGCGCCCTTTCTCCGCCATCTTCGCCGCAATCGTTCCCATCACGTCATCCGCTTCACATCCTCGGCCTTCGTATTGACGAACGCCCAAGTGCTTGAGAATGGTTTTGAGTTCGGCCTCCTGCTTGTCCATGCTCTCATACATAGCCTTTTGATCGGCTGATGGCGCTTCCTTCTTCGCCTTGTATTCCGGATAGATCTCATATCGGAAGTTGCCGGAGCCTTCCCAAGCGACTACTACCACGCCGCCCCAGCGCCTATGGACGCTCAACATCACCGACAGAAATCCATATATGGCGCCGATGGAATGGTGTTCTCCGCTCTCGTCTTCGTAGGACAAGTCACGGAACACATCGGCCGTTCGATACAACAGATGCCGACCGTCCAATATGAGAAGATGATCGCTCACGCCAAGCCCTTCTTTCTAGCCCACCAAGTTGTAATTGCCACAATCTCTGAGTTTTCGTCTTCGTCTATGATCTGCGACAATGGTATCCACAACTCGCCTTCTCCGCCGTTTATCACGTACATTCTGGCCTTTTTCGTTTCTACCAATTCACCAGTCCGCTCGTTGATTTTTGGAACGGCTGTCAAATAAAAAGGATCATCGCCATCACTTCTACCAGCGCCGATATTATTCCATCGGTTCATTTCGCTTTCACCCTTCCTATCTTGGCCAAACAACACTTCCTCGAACCACACCTTGGACAAACTTTTTCTCCGTGTGGCGTCTTGACACCTTCTTCGTTCCTGAGCCAATCTCGTTCCAGAAGGTTGACCGGATACGACTTGGTGATGCGATTGAACACTCTGACTTCCTTCTCCGGAAGTTCCGAGAGCATCATTTGACCAGTTCTCAATAAGTATTCCGTCCAGACCAACCAAGCAACTCCGAACGCATCCGCCAAGTCTTCGCTGGTCTGTCGGTTGGGCCTCGGGTTCGGCCTCTTCGCCGTCGGAGCGGATGGCGGCTGGTTGAACTTGTCGAAGTCTACGCCCCAGCGCTTCTTCACGGCCCTTTCGATCCCGTCCTTCTGGCACGTTCCGTCGTGTGAAACAAACATCTTGATCGATATGGGATCATGTAACCGGAAGTTCGTGCCCCGAAACCAACACAAGATTCGAGCGATCCCGCCCAGCTCGCCTTTGTAATGCGCGCCATGCGAAGCATCCAACGCATAATCTTCGATGCCTACGAAATCAGGCTTGCGAGGCATCAATATCCGCTTATCGATGAAATGCTCCCACCATGCGAGCCGGATCATAGCTCGCTCTTGGCGATCTTTCGTCTTGGCCGGAACCAATCTTGTGCCGTGTTTCTTCGAGCGCCCGGCGCTTCCGGCGAGATCTGTCACGTACCAAAAGTCATTCAATTCGCCGTCTACCAGCTCTACAAATCCGGCGTGATTCAAGGCGAGGTCCCAACCGTGCACTTTGATGCCCTTTTTCTTTTTCACTTCAGTCTCCAAGACGTACCATCAAACCTCTGCAATCCAAGTTCTCTTAAAATCCTCATAGGCCACAGATAATACTGCCGGTACAAGTTATAAGTGCCGCCAAACTCTTTTGAATTGGCAAGCCCCCATTTATACTTAGGCTCGAAATAATCCTCATACAGCGTGCCCATGCGATAGCGATAACCAAGATCTATTTTCTTGCTATATGAAGTCATCGCTTTCGGAGACAAGGCGTGGTTTTTCCATATCCATCTCCACAATTGATAGGTCGGATTCAATTCCAAAGAAAATTCCACCTTGTCGGATTTCACAGACGGATAACACAGCACCTTCTTTCGAGACACATAGCGCAACCGATAATGGCGTGCCCTTCTCTTCGGAGCCGTCTTGCTTTCCACTTCTTCCGACATTTGTAAAATGAACCCGTCATCGACCTTTCTGCCTCGCTCAATTGCATCCTTCAAGGCTTGTTCAAAAACGCCATCCGCTTCTTCAGGAGATGCTTTCAGCGCTGCCGCTACCAGTTCCCTTTCGTCTTCGGACCTTGGCGTGGCATCCACCATCTCCATTAAGTCGATTTCTTCGAGCTCAACGATCATATGATCTTTCAGCTCTTCTTTGATAAACAAAGACGTGCCGGGCTGGAATCTCACTTCCCTGGAAGACTTAAAAAAAGATGCTCTATCGGCGCCCGTCAACCTTCTAGGAAAAAAACGCCCCTTTTTATCTTTCGAGAAATCCCAAATGATAGGCTTCGGGAAGGCCGTTTGCTCATATACCCTGGCGGCGTGCTCGGGATCGCCCCAGATCTTGGCCATGATCCTATCGTCCTTCAAAGGCATATCATCATCTGACCATACCCTTAGCTTCAATTCCAAATTGCCGTTTTTCTCGTTGAAACCAAAATGCAACTCCGGTGTAGTTTCTAGCTCTAACATAAGCCACGCCCCTTCCGCGTCCCTATGGCTTCTTGCCCATAGGCTTTTCCACTTCGCCCGGCGCCGGCCCTCCTATGCCGAGCTTCACGGGATCTGGGATCGTGTCGTACGCTTGTAGCACTGTTAACGCTGCGCTACCAGGCTGTCTGAGAACGTTTGTCCTCTCTAGCACATCTGCCAGCGTTATGCGATACGCTTCTCCCAATCTCGTTCTCACGGCACAATACCGCTCCGTCACTCGCTGCAACGACTTGCGGAGTTGGCAATTTGTTTCTACCATCTCCAAGCGGACCTCGGCCAACACCAGGTGGTGTGTATTCCATACCAAAAGAATCGTTTGTATGACGACCAATGCCGCCAAAAACACAGTCTTCGTCTTTTTCATGATAAATCCTCCAGACCAGTTATTCCACCATCCTTTGTCAATTTTATTACGTGATCAAAGGAATCCGATATGGTCGCATCGTGGCTTATCACGAAAATACTGCCGTGTTTCCCTCTTTGCTCTTGTAGAAGTTTGAGAACCCTCTCTTGCCCTTCTCGGTCCAAACCGTCAAGAGCCTCATCTATCATCAACATCCCCGGCCTTTCTTTCGCCGAAGAATACAACATCGCTACGTCCATCAACGCCAAATCCGTCGCCAGTTCCATACGTTTTCTTTGCCCGCCGCTCGGAGTGACGCCTTCATAACCTTCTATGATCCATCGAATGTCGATTTGATCCACGGTGTGGCCGCCCTTCGTTTCCTTCAACGTCGAGAACTCCATCGTGATATCGCCATCCGAAAGTATGTCCAGATACTCATTCGCCCGTTCGGTGAGATAGGGCATCACGCTGTCCATCATATAGCTCGGAAGCCCTTGGCCCGAAAAACCCTTCACCCAGAAGTCATATTGGATCGCTTCGCCTTCAAGAACTCGCAAACCTTTGCTCAGCTTCTTCTTCTCGCTCTTGAGTTCTTTCACACGGGCTTTCGCCTTCTCCAAGTCGCCCTCGAAGGGGTTTGATTCATTCGCCACACCCTTGGCCTCTTTCAAGGCTTCTTTCGCCGTTTCTATGTACGTGTCGGCCTTCTCTATGGCTGCCTTCGCAGCGGAAATGCGCCTAGAAACATCTCTCAACTCTGACTCTGTATCGTCGTATGGCTTTCTTTCTTTCCTGAGCTTCTCGCAAGCCTCTTGCGCTTCTTCCAATTCGCCTTCTTGTTGATCGATGTCTTCCTGGATCTCGCCTCTGGTGGCTTCGTTTCCGGAAAGCTCTGTTTTCAACCCATCCACGAACTTTTTGCCGGCTCCGCTCTTGAGCGATGCGTTACATGTTGGACACCTATCCCCGGAAACCCGCCCCAACTGTTCTTCGATTTTTTCAATCTCCACATCCCACTTGTCTGCATTCCGGCGAAGGGCGTTGAGTTTGTCCTTTTCCTCCACGACCTTCGAGCGATATGCCTTGAGTTGCTCTTCGATCTCGGCTCGCTTCTCCAACGCCGCTTCAAGCTCGGCTTCTCGCTTTCGCTCTTCTTCGAGCCCTTCGGCCTTCGTTTCGGCCTCCGTCGCCCATTTTTTGTACTTCCGAACCTTCGCCACCAGCGCTTCTCTTCGCCGTTCCCGATCATCTTCCCAAGCGTCTATCTTGTATTGAATCTCTTCGAGGTCGTGCTCATCGACTTTGGCTTGTAGCCTTTCTATGAGTTCTTCGTGTTTGTCAATCTCTTTGCTAAGCGCCCGCGCCTTCTCTCTTGCCTTTTTCTCACACTCTCGGAACACGCTTATTTTCAACAGCTTGTTGAGGATCGCTTTCCGTTGGCTGTCTGTCGTTCTCGGATCGGCGAACCGATACAAATCATTCTGCCCATACAAAACCGTGTTCCGGAAAGTCTCAAAGTCAAACCCTATGATCTCGATGATTTTTGCTTGAAGTTCTTTCGCCTTCCCAGAAGCATCGACCCAGCCATCTTCGCCGAACCTCGACACGGACAATTGAGGCGAACCCTTTTTGCGCCCTCTTGTGAAACACCAATTGTCCGTGGTCTTCACCTTTACCTCGGCGCTCTTCTCGCCGTATCGAATCACCTCATCGTATCGGTCGCCATCGATGGTCTCTCCGAAGAGACACCAAGTCAGGGCTTTGAATATAGTGGTTTTACCTACTCCGTTGCTGTCGGCCGCGTCTGAATCTCGATTCTCGCCCACCAATAGCACCAAGCCGCGTTCATCCAGCTTAACGGCCGCTCTCTTGATGCAACAAAAATCTCGGATTTCCAGCCATTCAAGTGCCGCCATCAGCCCAACCTTTCTCGGGCTTCGGCTTCGACCTCTTCCAAGATCTCATACCCGACCTGCTTCAACCGCTCAAAGTCGATTTTGGAAGGCTCCAAGTCTTTGGCCGCCACATTGATGTATTTGCTAATAGCGTCCTTCGCGCTCGTTTCTTCGGGCTTGACTTCCATCCTGGCCGCCGTCACATCCCTCTTCGGCTTGAACTTGATGGAAATGTGGAAATCCTTTTGTTCTTCGGCCCAAGCCTCCCAAGCGTGTCTTTTCTTCGCCCATTCTGTAGGATCCATCTCGGCCTGCGCCCAGATATAATCACCGGCTTGCGGATAGTCCCCACCCCTTCTCGGCATCCTTGGCTTCGCCGTCTTCCAGAATCGAGGCGCCTCTGATAATATGAACCCCATCTGCGGTTCCGGCCGGTCTTCCTTGAAGGTGATCTTCCAAAATCCCCTGTCTCTTCCCACGTCACCGAAATGATGCTGCATCGGCGCTCCGAGGTAGCGCCCGTTGTCTCCGAAGTGTTGCACGTCGTGGAAATGTCCGGAAAACACATAGTCCCAACCCCCACAGACCAAGTGCGGCTCCAAACCATCGTCGCACACCCAACCGCCGTGCGTACATCCAAGAACGGATTGGTGCATCATCAAATAATTGAAAGCATCGTCGTCCAGATTCTCTCTTATGTCGCCAAGCGTCTTCGCCGCCTCTTCAAGTTTCATGTACTCCATCGGCCAAAGCTTCAACCACGATTCAAGTTCGATAGGCCGGCCCGTCTCCATGTAATGGATGTGCTCCTTCTCCAAAACCCCGTACACGTCCGTTGCAAAACTCTTGTAGCCGGCCGCCGAGTAGAGATCATGGTTACCTGGAAGAATCCAAATATTCAAAGGAGCTGCGCTCACCATCACTTCCATTGTGTGACGAAGAGTCACCGCGTCCAAGGTCGATTTGTCCCAAACGTCACCAAGGACGAACAGATGTTCGATCTCATGTTCAACGGCATAATCAACCATCTGACAAAATACGTTCAATTGATCCCGCATCCGATCAGAAACGCCGTCTTCCATCGGTTTCGAGTGAGGCAGCCGATTGTTAAAGTGTATATCTGCGGTCATCAAGACTTGTAGGCTATTGTATGACATCTGTCGGCCTCTGATGGCCCATGAAGCTGAAGTCTAGTCTCGAAGTCTTACACAACAACTCCGCTATAGCGGCGACGATTGCTTGCGCATCTTCTTTGTTCATCGCGTACAGCGTTTTGAAGTTGATGTCTGCGTCGCCTTCGAGCGCTTCGGCTTCGCCCTTCCAACTTTCCAGTATGAAAGAACACATCCGGGCGATGATTAGTTGACAACCTTTGCTCATTTTTGGCACGCCTCGATTGGCTTCCACCTCTTCGGCGACCCGATTGGTCCACATCCGCGCCATCTTATCCACCGTATCCATCTTTTTTCTCCACGGCGGCTTTCATCCTCGCCTTCATCTTGGGGTTCTCGACCAATGCCGCCGCCGCCCTGTCCATTCCTTGCCCCAACCTCTCTTCGCCGTATGAATACCAAGAACCTCCCAACTCCACGATGCCCAGTTCTTCGGCCCTTTCAATAAGCGCCCTGTTGTAATCGATGCCGTGGCCATAGTAGATCTCGAATTGGGCCCTTTTGAACGGCGGCGCAATCTGGTTCTTTCGCACATACACTTCGACTCGATTGCCTATGATATCTGTGCCCTTCTTGATCGAACTTTTCTTGATCACCTCCATGATTAAGCTGGCATAGAACTTCGGCGCCTTCCCGCCCGCGATGTCGTGCTTGTCTCCGAACATCACGCCAACTTTCTCCCGAACCTGGCTGATGAATACAAGAGCCACATCTGCCTTGCTCACCAACGGTATGATCTTCGGCAAACTTTGGGAATACACTCGGGCTTGCGAAGCAATATGATGATCGTCATACTCGCCTTCGATCTCTGCTTTCGTTCGGGCCGCATTCATAGAATCGAGTATGACCATCATGGGCACAGATTCTCCGGTGGCCTTCCTTCGGGCGATGGTTTTGTTGATCGCAGTTTCTATGATCTTGAACGTCGTTTCCAACGTTCTCGGTTGTGATAAGATCATTTCATCCACATTCACGCCAAGGTTCTTGGCGTATTCCGGATCAAGCTTGTATTCCTTGTCCATATACAAAACTACGCCATCACGTCTTTGCGTTTCAGCAGCCAAGTGAAGTGCCAAGGTTGTTTTTCCGGAGCCCTCAGCGCCGTGGATGATAGTAAGACGGCCCCAAGGCGCACCGCCTCGCCCAATAGCGTGATCAATCGTAGGACATTGCGTGCTTGTAACGCCCCGGATTTTGATAGCCAAACCATCGGAACCCAACATTTGCACGGCGCCCGGATCTTCGGCCACCTTCGAGAGGTCATCGACCAATTCGGTCAAGTAGGCCCGCCTGCTTTTCACAGGCGGAACCTCCTTGGCCTTGGCCTTTGTCTTTTTAGGAACGGCCATGTGTTACGCTTTCCTTTTCTTGCTTCTCTTCGAAGCTATGGCTGCGATTTCAGCATCCAATTTCTCCAACGTGGCCTCGGTTTCCGCGTCTTCGTCGTCAAGTTCTTCGTCCTCTTCGGGCTCTTCGTCCTCTTCGGGCTCTTCCTCGTCCTCTTCGGGTTCGGGCTCTTTCGCCTTTCGCCTCTTGGATTTGGTCTTCTTTGGCGGTGGCGCCTCTTCTTCCTCGTCCTCTTCGGGCTCTTCGTCCTCGTCTTCGGGCTCTTCGTCCTCGTCTTCGAGGTCGTCATCGTCCTCTGGTGGCGCCTTCTTCGCCTTGGTCTTCTTCGCCTTGGACTTCTTCGGCGGTGGCGCCTCTTCCTCGTCCTCGTCTTCGAGGTCGTCATCGTCCTCTGGCGGCGGCGCCTTCTTCGCCTTGGTCTTCTTCGCCTTGGTTTTCTTCGTCTTCCCTAGCGTGGCCTCTTCACACGCTTCCGTATGCTCACAAGCGCCACAATCGGCATCGTCCTCCCAGTCTTTGCCAAAGCATCTTGGACGCTCGCTGGCGCCATCATCCTCGTCATCCGTATCCAACTCAATACCAGCAATGGCTGCTTCGACCTTTTTGCGACTTTTCACCAAAGAAGCCACCAACCTGAACAGGTCGCAATCGCCGCCGGGCTTCATAGCCTCCGTGATAGCTCGCCGGGTAGCCTTGTCCGCCTTCCAAGGCTTCCTGATGGTTGTCGGATCAGCTTGGACTTGATATTTGGTAGCCAATCCCTTTCCGGTCCTCTTGATGGTCACCAGAGTAGCGCCATTGAAATCGGTCATTTCTTCGTAGTCCAACAGAACGTCCACCAAACCTTCCCACACGGTTTTGCCGCACAGGTAAGTTCTCGGAACCATTTCCAAATGCTCCCAATCGCGGCCAGATGGACGCCGGAAGCTATGAGGTGTGAGGCCCCAAACGAATCTGTTTTGCGCTCGGCTGTCGGATGCTTCATCCTCGGTGAACTCTCCCGATTCGATGGCGTTACAAACCGGACAACCCCTGGTATCCAAGCTGACGTTCTTTTTCCTCAATTGCTCCAGCACGAACGGATGTTGTAGGATAGGATTTTTGTCGTGATCCAAACACACGATCATCTGATTGTTTTTGCCCACGCTATAGTGGACTACCACCTCCAAATAGTTGATGCCTTCGGTTTCTTCGTTCTCGTCATCCGGTCGGCAGCAATCGTGAAGATACAGCTTGGTCTGCCCTTCTTCCGGTTGCCAGAATTGTCCGCCTTGTGTCCGCTCCTGGTACTTCTTCCTCATCCGATCTCGATTTATCGCCATGATCCTTTTCTCCTTGTTTGAAGGTTGCCTTCTACTCCGCTTTGACTTTCCGGCGACGGGCCGCCTTCAGCCGTTCCTTTTTGCTCTCGATTCTGACCGCTTCCACGGCCTTCTTTTTCTCCGATCTTGTAGCCATCCCCGTCGCCTCGAACTCGGCACGAAGCATCGCGCCCTTCGACTGAAGAAGCGAAGCCTTGGCCTTACAAGCATCCGTCTTCGCTCGAAGCATCACGCTATTGCGAACTGCCTCGGCATATTCTTCCTTGAATGCCAAGAATTGTTTGCTGGATTCGATCATATTCTTGACTTTCCATTCTGGCAATTTCTCGCCTTCTTCCAGCACCCTCTTGGTGAACTTCGCCCTCCAAGCCCTGTATCGAGCGTCTGCCACTTCCTTCTCGGCTTCCGCTTCGGCCCACATTCGGCCCCAATACGCTATTTGCGCTGACACTTGTGACATATCCTCATTGATGTCCCCTATGATCAGCTGTTCTTCGTCTTCATTCAATTTGATCATTTTGCCTTCTTCCTCCTGTTCTTGGCTTTTTTGGACGCCTTCTGTTCTTCAAAGTATTTCTTCAGTTTACCAGAAACCCTGAATCTGATGGTTCTTCGCCCCGGATACTCCATGATGCCATCGGGCATCAATGGGCTTTTCACGGTTCTCGGCGGCACATCGACTGGATAAAACGTCCCAAAGCCTACGATCTTCACGCGCTCGCCATTCAGGATTCTCTCCAAGATAATGTCGAACAGCTTTTGAAGCTCTTTGCTAGAAGTGAATTGTTCTCCGCACCTCCGGCAATATATCGGGTTGACGCCCGCTTCTCTCGCTATCTCGTTGAATCCCGCCATTCTTACCTCTTCTGATCGCTTAGTAGTACGAAGACCAAGCTCACTCCGCTGAATCTACAATCGTCACGGCTTTGCTCACTCGATTGTCGAGAAAGATGCCGCCCTCCGATTTCAATTTCAAAGTAGCCAAAACGCCAGGCTTGATAGCGTCTTTGAAGTCTCCCCAACATGACGCGAAGCACACCACTTCCAGATAACCGCTGACGCCGAGCACGCCAAAGAAGGCCATCATTTTCCCGCGCTTGTCGGGTTTCTCTCTGACGTGCGATATCAGTCCTGTAACCGTGAATCGAAAAGCCTTCGCCCCTTTTTCATTAGCCAGCGCCTTCGATTCTGCGTAGACCACTTCCACGTCTTCTTGAGCAAGCGCCCTTTCCGCCTTCTTCTTCCACGGGAAGGTCCAAGCCGGATGCTTGCCGCAAACGATGTCTTCCCACAACGTCAACTTCTCGCCCGCGCCGATCTTCCGCCTCAATTGCTCAATGTCAACCAACACGTGTGCTCTAAGGTTGTGATACCTCTTGTTGATCGTGACGTGCGCCAAAACCGGCGTTCCAATACCAGAATCCACCACCGCCCGATAATCATCGAAAATGTCCCAATCCACCTTCGTCCGGTTTTGGACTCCGCTCTGATCTTCAATGTTGACGTTGGCGTACCTACGGCCCCACATCATCTTCGCCCGTTCTAGCTCATCCGGCAGCTCTCCTGAGTGGAAATCCCCCACTTGGTTGTACTTGACTTCTACCACTACGCCCGCGATCCACGTGTTTCCGGCGTCGTGAAAGAAGTCTTCTCCGCCCATAAGCTTGATAGGAACCCGGATGTGCCTCTCGAAGAAATCATTGTAAGCGTCCATCGGATGCTTACCGAAAGCCAACGGACACACTTCTGAAGCCACCAACATCTTGTCTTCATCGGGATAGTCCGATTCACCTTTCGACTCTTCCAACTTCGCTCGAAGCGCCTTCCATTTGTCCTTCGATGTCAACGCCCAATAATCGTCCAAATTTTCCAAGAAGTGTTTCGTGTTCGGCACCAGCTCTTGGAGCGCCCCTGCTTTCACCAAACTCTCAACCACTCTTCGATTCACTTGGCGCCTATTCACCCGCTTCAAAAAGTCGATGAAATCTTCGTATGGCTGATTCTTGATGATCGACTCAGCGCCCTTCTTTCCCACGTTCTTGATGTCTATCAAAGAACCTCGGATCGCGTCTTTGTCGTAGTCAATGGTAAACACCACTCCCGATACGCTTACATCGGGCGGCAATATATCCACTTCTCTTTCTTTGGCGGCCTTCGCTATCCGTTGTATTCTCAATCGATCCGGTTCATTCTTCATCAAGGCACAGTAGAACTCAAGCGGATAGTAGGTTTTCAGATACATGCACCAGTAAGCGATGATCCCATACGCGGTTGCGTGGCTCTTATTGAATCCGTATGACCCGAAGAAGGTGATGGCGTCCATCAACTTCCCGGCGATCTCTTCCGTCATCCCAGGCGTCTTTTCCACAGCGCCCTTGATGAAACGCTCTCGTTCTCGACCGATACTTTCATCGCCCCATTTCTTCGCAATTTTCTTGCGAAGTGAATCCGCTGTTCCCGGCGCGAATCCGGCGATCTCGGAAAAGATCCGGATGACATGTTCTTGGTACACAATGATCCCCAAAGTGTCCTTCGTGATCTCGGAAACCTTCGGATGAAATGCCGTTTCCTTGATCTTCCTCGGATCTTTCTTTCTCGCCACATATTGCGAAGCCAAGCCGCTCCGAGCCGTTCCGGGCCGATTGAGCGCCGTCATCGCGGCAACATCCTCGAAGTCTATGAATTGGACGCCCTCGCATATCTTATCAGCGCTCGGCGAATCATATTGAAAGACGCCGATGTAATCGTGGTCGGTGAAGCCCTGCAACACTTCCTTGTCGTCAAGAACCAACCTTTCCAAGTCTATCTCTTTGCCCGTTCTCTTCTCCACGAAATTCAAAGCATCCTTCAACACAGCAAGCGTCCTCAATCCGAGAACGTCCAACTTCAACAAACCCATAGCTTGAACGCCGTGCATATCCAACGCCGTCACGACCACATCGCGCCCGTCGTGTTTGCGAATCTCCAGCGGGACAAGGTCTGTAAGCGGAACCGGCGATGTAACCACGCCCGCCGCATGTATGCCCAAGTTTTTAGCCATGCCCTCCAGGCACTTGGCATGTTTCAACACGTCCGGATATTTGGCGTTGAATTCTCGACATACTTTGAAATCCTTGAAACTGTCTTCGATGGTTTGGCTGGCTCGTTCGTCACCGCTGCTCCGTTCGATGATCGAATTGGTCACTTGGTTGACTTCGGCGTACGGCACTTCCAACACTCTCGACACGTCCTTCAAGCATTGCTTTCCGGAAAGTCTTCCGACCGTTGCTATCTGTGCCACCTTGTCGTGGCCGTATCTGTCCCTCAAGCGTTCGATAATCTCTTGGCGCCTCACGTCTTCAAAATCCATATCGATGTCAGGCATATCCACACGACTCGGAGAAATGAAACGCTCAAAAAGTAGCTTGTGTTCTACGGGATCCACCGATGTAACGCCGATCAAAAACGAAACCAGAGAACCGGCCGCCGAACCTCGACCCGGCCCACACATAATGCCCTGTTTCCTCACCCAATCATACAAATCCCAAACCAACATGAAATACGACACGAACTTTTGCGATTTGATAGCCCTCAGTTCCATTCTTAGCCGGCGACGATATTGTTGAACGGCCGCTTCATATTTGATGCCTTCTCTTTTTGCCAAACGCTCGGCCCGGTCGTTGATTTCGCGCCAGTGCCATCCCTCCTTACACAAATCCACGAGCCATTTATATTCATCCCCGCCGTACGTCTCAGGCGTTTCTATGTGCGGCATAAGACACTTGAAGCGATCAATCTCGATCTTCGTTTCTATGGCTTCGGTGAACATCACCGTACTGTCGAGCGCTTCCTTGATCTGCTCCTTGCTGAGATAACCGTGTACTTTCCGGAAGGCTTGGAACATCTCCAAACGTGTCCTGAAATGGAACTCAGAGCCAGTGAAACGGAACCTGTTCGGATTGGAAAGCTTGTCGTTCGTTCCGATGCACAATAGCACCTCATGGTGGATGCTATCCTCTCTATGGACATAATGGGCGTCTTGGGTGGCCATAAGCCTAGAATCCGGGAATCTATCCCTCAACTCCAAAGCGAACTTGTTGACTTGCACTTGATCCAAAAAATCGTGAGGCATAATCTCAATCCAGAGGTCTTCGCCGAACGCTTCGTGTAGCATATCGGCTCGCTCCAACGCTTTCTTCCTCTTGCCCCTTGAGACCAAATCGTTGATGGCGCTCGAAGTACAACCGGTGCCTACCATGAGCCCTTCGCTGTGCTCTATGAGCGCCTTCAAGTCGATCCGAGGTTTGTAATAGAAGCCCCTCAGGTATGAATCGCTCGACAATTTATACAGATTTCGCAGCCCTACGTTGTTCTTTGCCCACACCGTCAAGTGCCACCGATCTCGAAAGCCCATCTCAGATTCATACTTCTTGATGGCGTCCCTCGCTTCAGTCTTCTTCAGCCCCTTGGTGATGTCGGCCTTCTCTTCTTCCGTTATACCGCGCCTATCCATATCGCCACAGACATAGAACTCCACGCCGTATATGGGCTTAATAGGCTTGTCTCTGGTTTCGGTAAGCAACGTGTAAACGCCTCTCATCGTGCCGTGTTCAGCAAAGGCGATCCCCTTGTGGCCCCTCTTGACGGCTTCGTCAACATAATCACCTATCTTTCCGCAACCGTCCAGCTGGGACATATCCGAATGAGTGTGTAAATGCACGAAATCATCTTTTTTCTTCATACCACCAAACCGGCCCTTTCCAACTGATACGCCGCCACGCTCTTGAGCAGATCCGAGAACTCTTGCTCCAATATCCATTCTAAATAACCGGGATTCTCTTTGATTATCTCACTCATCCATCGGCCTTTGTATTTGCCGAATTTCAATTGAGCGTCCGTGAATTCTTCATCGTACTTAGCTTTTGTTCGATCCCGGCTTGCCGCCACCCGGTCCCTTCTGATCTTGCCTTCGGCTCTTCGCTTCCGGAAAGCCGTTCTCATCTCTGATCTCGCTTCCCGATCAAGCCTTCGAGCCATGGCCTTTTTTTTCGTCTCTTCCTTGCCCGCTTTTCGCTCTTCCTGGCGCATTCGCCTGGCTGCTTCTTCGGCGTCCTCCGGTGGAAGTGGCAATTCCGGCAAGCCTGGCATCTTCTCGCCTCTCAACCATCGTCTCAACTCCTTCAATTTTGGCATAGCGCTCTCCCTTTGGAGCAGCGATCAAGAAGTCGCTCGAATCACCCAATCCACACCATCCTCCAACTTCACCTTCTCCGTGTTGACCGCCATTTTGGTTAGGTTGCTCCTACGAAATAACTTATCAAACACGTTCTGTAGCCGATGGTATTCTTGTTTATTTGGGCAGAATCTGCCTTCGCATCTTTCCTTCGCCGCCTCATACGATGCCGTCATGTGCACCAAAAAAGCGCCCGCCTTTTTCATCCGACTTTCCCAAAATCGAATGATCCATTCTTTGATATCGGATTCATAACGGCTGAACGGTTGATGGTACGTTTCTCCATAAGCGATAGCCGAATACAAACCGCGATCCAAAATCACACTTGGTTCGAACGCCGCCATAAAATCAGCGACGAAAAGATCGTCCACGTGCGTATTGATCGGCACTTCGGCCTTGGCAAGGCGCTCTTGTAGCTCGTTCCAATGCTTGTCCGATACGCCCCAGTGGTTTTCGTCATCGTCGCTTCTCATGGCTCGATACACCTTCAACTCCAACTTTTCAGCCAATCGCCGGGCGTATGTCGTCTTGCCTACTCCGTTGACGCCTTCGAGAAGGATGATCATTACAGCCTCCGTCCCGTCCAAGGGTTCCGTTTCCAGAACTTCTCATACTCCTTGGCTCGGGCCAAAGTTTCTTCTTTCCTCGGCCATTGATGCTTTTGCAACCATTCCTCGGCCACCCCGTTCATCGACACTTGCCATTCTTCGTAGGAGAGATGGAGCGGGCAAGGCGGCAAGGCGTCATCTTCCGTCAACCGCCTTCGACATTCCTCCATATAAACGCATCCCTTATAAGCATCGCCCTTGAGACACGGAGGCGTCACAAGCTCGGCGAAAATAGGGTGCACTTTCTTCACCATCTCTTCGATCATCCCCATGATGATCGGCCCCCAAAGCCCAAGCTGAAGAATCCAGCAACCGCGCTTTCCTACGATATGTTGGATCGCCGAAAGATTGAGTTTCCAGCTAATTCTGTGTTGGGACCCCAACGGCATTAGCTCTCGGGCGTCTTCCATCGGAACGCCGGCGGCCACCAGCTGATTGTACGTGTTCTCAATTCTTTGCATCGTAGCGCAGAATTGAACGTGCAAATCTTTGTTCTCGTGTTCGGCAATGGACTTCGGAAGACGATATGCGTGGTTTTGAGCAAATTTGCCCATATCCATAATCCTCATGGATTGCGACCACCAAGTCGAATCCGCCAAGTTCGGAAACTCATCGACCATCACCATATCCGCTCCGAGGCGTTCCGGGCTTGGCTTCGTTCCGATACGATGTCTCACCGCTTGTTCCCGCCAACTCACGCTTACATCTTCCATCATGAAAACGAAGTCGATGTGCTCTCCTACTGGAATATGTTGCGCTATCACCGCCCGAAACAACTCCTCAACCTCGTGTTTGTCCACATCCCGATGGATTTCTTCCGGCGTCCGGAGCGGCATTGTCTCTTTGCTCGCTTCCCAAACGCTGTAAACGGTTTCCAACGGGTAGTTTGTCCAAGTCAACAACGTTACTTTCGGTTGCTCCCTGCTCATGTTTCACCATTCCTTTCAAGGTTTAATTGCTACCAAGCTCCAAAAGATGCTTTCTTCGGGAAGCACTGCCGCCAGCATACATTTCGCCCAAATAGACGGATACGCCGCCCGCAGCGACTTCCAAATGGCGTTCTTCCCGAATTTTTTGTCCCATTCTCTCACGTTCCCTCGGAGCTTCAGCCCATAAGTATCTACTGTCTTCAGTCCGACCTCGCTGACCATATCCAAGGTTTCGTCATATGAATATTCATTCGGATGGACCGGATCGACTTCTCCCCATTCATTGTTCGGGGTGGTTATGATGACCTTCCCGCCCTTCTTCGTCACCCTCACGACCTCTCTCAAAAAATCCATCGCGTTTTTCTTCGGTACGTGTTCGATGAATTCGGTAGAAACAGCGAAATCAAATGTGTCGTCCTCGAAGGGAAGTGGCCTGGACAAATCCCTTTGTATGAAAAGGGTAGGCGAACGGCCCCACCTCAAATTGATAGCCGCCTTCAACTTCTTACCAGCGATATCCATGCCCACATAGGTGCAAGCTTTCCGTTCGGTGTACAATAATTTCCCCAGCTCGCCGTATCCACAAGCAGCATCGAGCACGACGCTATTGGCTTTGATGAGCTGATAAAGATGTATGTACCGAAACACATGTTCGATACCAACCTGCATAAATCGAGAGAACCGGGCGAAGAGAAGGCCATCATCATCGAGCCCGCTCTCAACGGCCGGTTCTTCGTCATACAAGCAGATGCCTTCTTTGGTGATTTTGTACTCTTGATCCGTCAAGGGCACAACCTCCTTGAACTCAAACGGCACCTTTCCGCCCTTGTTCTTCGCCTGTTTGAATCGCTGTATGTCGATGGTCTCTTTGCTTCCGTCCGCTTTATGGACTACTCGCTTGGCCATTTCAAACCTCCTCTGTTTCGATGAGCTTCATCTTCGCTCGATCTTGGAACTTCTCGATCTCGAAGTCCGTTTCAGCGCCCCTTTCCATGAGCATATAACAAGCTTGTCCCGACCACGTCACTACGTGACGAACGCCAAATCCAAACATCTCTTGGTAGCGTTCTGAGGTTGCTCTGAAATAGTCCTCCCATTTCTTCGGATCCATCCCGATGGACCTAGCGTATGCGTCCCTATTCTGTTGAAAGCGCACGATCCCATACACGGCGCTGTCGGTGATTGACACATACCGGCTCGAAGCTCGAAACACCATCTTGAGCAGATTGGTCCATTTCTTCATGCCCTTGAGAACCCGGTCGAATGTGTAAGATTGCGCATCGGCGTGAACCCAATCAAACTCAAAGCGCTTGAACTTCTGCTCTTGGAAGTCGCCGGTGAAAGTATCCACGCCGGGCCCAAACGACTTTTTCACTGAATCCGTACAATCCTTGGATATGTCCCCAACCAGATGCCTACTCGGTTCGCAATGTCTTTGAATATACATCGAATGCCAACCGCATCCTCCGAAGGGCTCCAAAACGCTGTTGATCTTTCCGACTCTTCGAGCCAAAAGCCCGAAAGCCGTGACGCCTCTCATAGCGTCCGGTCTTCGCCAACAAGTCGCCGAGAAAGGCGGATCATTCTTCAGTTGCGCGTTCTCCGTTGAACGATCCACCACCGTCATGATTCGTCCGTCCAAGTCGATCTTGTGAATCTTCATCTTCTTCTCCCTCTGGGAACGGCAGTTCCATTTGGTATTTGATTTCGTGATACGCTTCACCCAGAGCTTTAAGCCCTCGATCAATCTCGCCTCGGGTGATGCTAAGGGGTGGCGTGATTTTCAAGGCGCCCGGTCCCGGTCTGAAACAAGCCACCAGAACGCCCTTTGATTCCGCTCTTCTCGTAAGTTCTATGGCGTCTATATCAACGTCGCAAGCGATCATCAGTCCTTCGCCTCTCACGTTCTGGAAGCCACATTTCCTAAGCTCATCTCGCAGATATTTTCCATTCTGGTTGATCGTCTTCAACCTCGCCGGCGTCAACCAATCTATCATCCCGTTGATGAACACGGAACGAATCACCGAACCTCCGAATGTAGTGAAATGAGAACCCGGTGTAAGAGCTTCAGCGAAACGCCCCTTTGCAAGCGTAGCCGCCGCCGGAAAGCCCATCGCTATTCCCTTCGCAAGAGCTAAAATGTCCGGGAAAACATCAATCTTCTCGCCGTATGTCCATGCGCCACATCGTCCGCCGGCCGATTGCACTTCATCGTATATCAACGCCGCCTTGTTCTCATCGGCTATCCTCCGAAGCTCTGTCAAGAACTCCGCGCTATGCGGGATCACATCTCGATTTCCAAAAATAGGCGCCAAGACAATCCCGGCGAAGTCGCCCTTGATGTCTTCGAGCTTCTTGAAACGCTTGAATCCTACCGGCAAGCGCCCGAAGCCGTCATAATAATAGCCAGGCCCGTCGCTCATAGCCAACGATCCATACGTTCGACCGTGATAGTCACCTTCGTAGTACCAGATCGTGAAATCAGTTTTCTTCTCGTCTCGATTGTTCATCTCGAACTTCGCCTTGCGAGCCACTTTCACCGCCGTCTCCACGGCTTCCGTTCCGCAATTGGCAAAGAAAACCTTATCCATTTTCGTGACCTTGCAAATCCGCCGCGCTACCCGATCCCGTTCCGGATGACGCCATAATTGCGGCATGTGTATGGGGATGTCTTCTTCCGCCACTCTCCCCAAAGCGTCCTGTTGCGCCGGGTGATTGTATCCCAGCGAAATAGCGCCCACCTCGGCGAAAAAATCCACATATTCCCTTTCATAGTCCTCGCCGTACACAATGGCGCCTTCGCCGCCTGACATAGCGGTGTTTCTCAAGTCTATGGTGTGCATCAAAAATCTGTGTTTCATGCGCTTTCTCCTATGGCCACGTCCACCAAATCGATGTCGTACGGCTTAAAGCAATCCAGCTCGGTAGCGCCGGCGAACAAGTAAAAACCCCGACTCATCCCCTTATCCGCCAACGATGCCAGGATTGAAATTTCCAAGGCTCTGGGCTTCCCCGTTCGCCCTCTCGCTTCTCCCATGTGCACGTTCCGAAGGCTTGATCGCATCGGCTTGACGCCCTTCTGTGCCATCACCACCAAATGTTCACTAGTGTTCCGAAAGTGATGCCCCAACCCATAGTGGAGCTTTCCGCCCTTCGTGAGCTTCACCCACGTGACCAAAGTTTTGTAGATGTAAGCGGTTTGTTCGCGACACACTTGAAACGGCACATCCAGCATGCTACTCGGAGCCCACAGAAACATATATTTCACATCGATCCGCTCGATCAAAGAGGCGAGGCAATCGGCATTTTCTCCCCAAAGAGTGTAATCCAACTGACCGTCCAACTTCGGCGGATGGTCGTTATAATTCCAAGGCGGATCGATGATGGCGTAGTCCGCCGCGCCGCCCGTCTTCCTCAAGTATTTTTGCCAATCTTTCCTCACCAACCTCATGCTTCTTCCCTTCGATTGCGTAAGTAGTCCAAACACTTATATGGTATGACCATGGACTCCCAATTCACGCCAATTCCTTACCTTTACATTTTTCCAAAGTGGAAACGATCTCGCTCCAATCCTTCACCCTCCGAATCAACGGGTGTTCCGGAAGGTTTCGATTGATCGGGGTGTCCAACAAAAGCACCTTCACGCCGATGTTGGCCATCTCCAAAGCGTGTTTGTCTCGGTCCTCGATGAAAAACTCGGGCTTGGCCGGGAAGATATGTTCATACGTCGCCTCGGCCTTGTCTTTGTTGTACAAAATCAAATCGAATGGGATATCATGTTTTTGTAACCAATGAAGGGTATCAGCATAAATACGCTTGTATTGCCAATACGGCCTTGCCGTGATGATGACGATCTTGTATCCGGCTTTTCTCATAGCGTCCAACGCTTCTTTCGATCCGGGTATCAACGCCACATCCCGGAACCCGCCCTGTCTGTAAAATTTCTCCTTCAAGCCTTCGAGTTTCCCTACCAACTGATCGTTGATCGGTTCATTCCCCTTCATAGCCGAAAGCTCATCTGTGAATCCGGAGATGTCCGCGATGCAACCATCGAGATCGCTGATGATCAGCTTCGTGTCCTTCTCCAATTCGAGCTTTTGCCCCTCGGCCCGATTTTTCACAACTTCCGTTTTGCTC
>Ga0180432_10001843_pt1 | contig 32746 bp, 18 predicted proteins | sample SS_ome_10_FD_132414 | JGI IMG/M metagenome (GOLD analysis project Ga0180432, IMG submission 132414) | Hypersaline lake sediment archaeal communities from the Salton Sea, California, USA - SS_1_MS_2 metaG | ecosystem: Environmental > Aquatic > Non-marine Saline and Alkaline > Hypersaline >...
CCGCTCGTGCCGTACCACTTTTTCGTGTTGGGGTAGGCGCGGGCGCCGAATGAGGCCAGCGAACCCCAGCGGGCCGAGGTGAAGCCCACCGGGATGCTTGGCTCGTCATCGTCGAAGCGTGACCTGATCTCCCCGCTCAGCCGCTGAAAGCGGTTGATCTCTCCCCAGGCCGTTCGCCACGAACCGAAATCTTCGCGGAGCTGATCGCAGGCGGCGGTCAGCGAGGCCAGCAGGACCGGCGCGGCTTCGGGACTGGCGAGGTAGTCGTTGAAAGACATTCCTCTCCCGCGGGCACTCCGGCCCGCCTGGCGTTGGATCTGGGTTCCCCAGTATATGGCCAGGGATGTCGGCACGGAATCGGCCGCCCAGCGCAGGTCCCAGTCGCGCAGCAGCTCGATCGGTTCTCTCAAGCGCCGCTTCAGGGGATCGCTCGCGGGCAGGCCGTCAAAGGCTGCGATCAGGGCCGGCAGGGGCGCTTCGAACCAGGGCAGGTAGCCGTCGAAGGCCGCCGCCAGCAGGCCTTCGAGGGTGAAGTCGGTGCGATCCTCCAGGAGCATGGTGGCGTGCACGCTCCGCATGTTCGACCCGCCGCTCTCCACATAGGCCGGGAAGTCTTCCTGTTTTGGAGAGTACGGTCCGGCCGCCATCCAGGGAGCGTCATTGACGTTGAAGACCCAGCCGTTGGGGGGATTGACCGCGTTCGGAGATTCGTCGAAGGGCAGGGGCGGGCCCCAGTCAGTGGCCGGATTACTGCCGTCGACCGGGCGGCGCCAGTTATAGGTTTCATCACGGCGGGGGATGAAGTTGGAGTGCAGGTAGGCGATGTTCCCCTCGGCGTCGGCGAAAAGGGTGTTGTTCGAAGAGTTGGTGTGCAGTTCCATCGACTCGATGTATTGGTCGTAATTATCCGCCTTGGTCCGGATATACGACTGGGTCAGGGCGTCGACCGGATCGTGCATCAGGGCCACGCTGACCCACTGCTCTCCCTGCCGGCGGACGACAGGGCCGTGATGGGTGTAGTAGACGGTGAACTCCCGATCCTCCAGCCCGGAGTCGGTCCGGCAGGCCAAAGTGATGGTGCGCGACCGCATCGGCCGCTCCTCATCACCGTACAGGTAGTAATACTGCCCGTCCCGTTCGACGACCGTTTCCAGCCACTCGTCGATGTTGTCCACCCCGCTGGAGGTGTGCATCCAGCCGCAGCGGGAGTTGAAACCCTGGTAGATGAAGAACTGGCCCCAGGTAATCGCCCCGTAGGCGTTCAATCCCCGCTCGCTCGTCATCTGTGCCTCGGCCCGGAAGTAAAAGGACGTGTGGGGATTGATGAGCAGCAGGGCGTGGCCGTCGCGGGTATTGGCCGGGGCGATCGAGATGCCGTTCGAACCCACCGGCTCCGCGACTGCTGCCGGGGATGGCAATGGTTCTTCGCTTCCGATTCTGGATGGCATCTGATCGGTTTCGTAGTCGGGGTCGTTCTCGTAAAAGGCCTGCAGACCGCGCGTACTGATCCGTTCGATATCCCCGCCGATGCTGCCCTCGGTGAAGGTCAGGGCCATCCACGGCTCGAAGCGGGTGATGACCCGCGGGGTCACCTCCGGATGGGTGTGCAGGTAGTAGTTCAGGCCGTCGGCGAAAGCGTCCATGAGCCGCCGCAGCCAGGCTGGGCTCGACCGGTACATCGCCTGCAGTTCGACCGGGTCCATGAAGAGCTGCTGGCGCAGGTCGGAGTACAGGGCCGACTCTCCCTCGGCTTCGGCCATCCGCCCGATCGAATTCAGGTAGTTGGTCTCGACCCGGTTGAAGTCATCCTCGGCCTGGGCGTAGACGATCCCGAAGACGGCATCGGCGTCGGTTCTCCCGTAGACGTGCGGGATCCCCCAGTCATCGCGAATGATGGTGACCCTCTGTGCCCGGGCCTCCCAGCTGGCGATCTCGCGCTCGGTCGACGGCGAGCAGCCGTTTATAGATGTGAGGGCGAGAAGGAGAACGAGGCTGGCGGCGGGGAAACGGACGGTCTTGTTCATGGTCGCGGCTCCGGTTGAGGCGGATCAGGGGTTGTGGGCCATGATAGTACTACCAACCGGCCCCTGACGATATTCCCCAATACCGCAGGTCTCGATCAGTTCCCCGGGGAGTGGTCAGTCCTCCCGGGTGTCAGGTCAGGCCCCGGGAGGACTGGATGGCGAAGCAGTATGATGCAGACCCGGTTCGGTGCGGGTCAGACGTCAGATATCTACCGGAAGACGATCTCCCTGACGTCGCTCCAGAGAAAGTACCGGGGCGAGTCCGAACCGCTCCAGATGACGATGCCGTCGTTCGATTCGTCGATATCGTTCGAACCGTCCAGGCGCAGCTCCAGATCGTTCTTCAGGTGTACCGTCGATCCCCAGCGTCGTTCGGGTGTGATGGAAGCGATGTTCCGGAAGGGGATAAGGAATTCGCAGTCTTCATTGTCGCCGTTGAGCATCTCGAAATCGAACGCTTCGTCAAGATCGTAGAAGATCCGGCCGCTGAAAGTCTCGTCGTTCCAGGTCCTCACCGTCGCTTCGATAAACGTGGTCGGGGCAAAGGAGTTGTACCCCGGTCCGGAGTCGCGGGCGTCAGCGAAATCGACCCGGTCGAAATCGCGCCACCCGATCGTCACCGAACCCACGTCGGGTGTGTTCACGATGATGCCGCGGTTCTCGCGGTTGACGTCATTGCTGCCGGTCAGGAAGTACTCGCGGCCCGAATTCAGGGTCACCAGCGAACCGCGTTCGCGGCGTTCGATGGCGGCGATCTCGGAAAACTCGATCTCCATCTCCGCGTACTCGCTGTCGCCGTCGAGCACATCTGAACCCAGGCGCTCGTCACTGTCCCACTGGATCAGACCCGCGAATGAGCCCAGGCGGGACTGGACCACCCCGTAGAGCGGCTCGCCGTAGGTTCGTCTCAGACGGGAAGGGGTCGCCAGGAACTCGACGAAATCGATTCCCCGCCAGGGCAGTTTGACCTCACCCAGTTCGTCGTCCAGGACATGAACGGTGGCGCCGATATCGGTGGAGCCTCCCTCGAGCTCGAGCTGTTCGCCGTTCTTCAGGGTCAGGAGCACCCCATCACTCCACCGGATATCCAGGCGGCGGATATCTCCGAAGTGGCAGGAGAATTCGCGGTCGGTCATGAAAGTGCCGTCGTCCCCGATCAGATAGCCGAGGATCGAGACCCGCCGCCGGTCGCGACTGCGATCGTGCTCGTCGTAAATCTCGTCCATCAACCGGTGGTAGTCGGGCAGATCGTCACGAAAGCGCTCGAGGGTGTTCTCGATCTTGGTGGAATTGAAGATGTTGAGCCAGAAGACTTCGTCGTCACCCCAGCGGATCGGTCCCTCGAAAGTGTCGCCGTTGCGCAGGGCAACCCGGCCGTAGAGGTAGCCTTCGACACTCTGGGCGGATGCGGGCGGGGTGATTCCGGTCAGGGCGATGACGAGCAGACTGCAGACGGGCAGGAGGAATCGTTTCATGATGAAGTACACCTCAATATGTTTTCAGGTTCCCCGCGGGCCGGGAATCCGGTGACCCCCACGTCATCATATACGGAGATGAAGCGACAGGAGTTGCCGGCTGTGGCAAGCAGAGAGAAGCCGTTTCAGCTCACTCGATCCGCAGGGTTTCAATCGGGTCGGTCCCCGAGGCCCGCAGGGCAGGGATCAGGTTGGCCGCGAGCGCAATCGTCAGGAAAACACCTGCAACCACGATCAGGGTGGCGGCATCGGTCGCCGAGACGCCGACGACCAGGCTGGCGAGGATGCGTCCGAGCAGCAGGGTCAGGATCACTCCCGCGCCCAGCCCCGTGAGGATCATCCGCAGGCCTTCGCCGATGATCATCCTGATGACCGACTCCCGACCCGCCCCGAGGGCGATCCGGATGCCGATCTCCCGGCGGCGCATGCTCACGGCATAGCTGATCACGCCGTAGACGCCTCCCAGAGCCAGCAGCAGCGAAACCGTGGCGAAGAGGGCGAGCAGCAGTGAGGTCGCCTGCCGGAAGGAGAGAGAGTCGGCGATGATCTCTTCCATCGTCGCGACATCATACACCGGCAGGGTGGAGTCGAGATTGGTGACGACCGAGCGAACCGCCGGGGCCAACTCGGCCGGGTCCCCCCCGGTCCGGATGATGAACTGGGGGTTCTGCTCGGGCATCAGGAGCATCCGTGAGTAAATGCCGGGGATCATCTCTTCCTCGAGCCCGTAGTGCCGGACATCTCGGGCCAGGCCCACAACTTCCATGAGTACCTGCGGGGATCCCTTCGGGTGGCAGCGTTTCCCGATCGGGTCCTCATCACTCCAGTGATAGCGGGCGAAGGTCTCGTTCACGACGACCTGCATGCGGTCACTCTCCTCCAGCCACCGCCCGGCGAGCATCTGTATCCCGGCTGCTGCAGCATAGTGCGGAGTCACCAGCCGCAGCAGAGTGACGGGATCGGCCTGCCCCTCCGGAAGCGGTTCGGCTCCCTCCGCCTGCCAGAACCAGCCGTTGTGGCCGCGCAGGGGCAGGGAGGTCGCTGCCGCGGTCGCCTCCACCCCCGGCAGGGCCTCGAGGTTCGCGTTCAGATCGTTGATGAAGGCGATGACATTGTCCTGCTCGGGATACTGCGCCTGAGGCAGGTTGAGCTGGAAAGTGAGAACCCCTTCGGGCTCGAAGCCGGGATCCACCTGCCGGAGATTGTGGAAGGTCTGTCCCAGCAGGGCGGCGGTAACGAGTAGTCCCAGTGTCAGAGCCACCTCGGTCGTGACAAAGCTCTGAAGGAGGCGCCGGGTGCCGCGTCCCGTGCCGGTTCGCAGGGCCCCCTCACGCAGGATATCGACCTGGCTCCGGTGACGGAGGCGCCGGATCGGAACCAGCCCGACTGCCAGGGCGGTGACAACGCAGACCGCCAGGGTGAAGAGCTGAACCCCGAGATCGACCTCGAACCTCATCCAGGGCGGCAGGTCGAGGGGGACCGCGCCGGCGAGCAGGGAGATGGATGCCGAGCCGAGTCCGAAGCCCGCCAGACCGCTGATCAGGGCCAGCACCAGACTCTCGGTGAGTATCTGGCGGGTGAGGGTGCCCCGGCCGGCTCCGAGGGCCGATCGGATCCCGAATTCGCTGCGCCGCATGATGGTTCGGGTCAGCATGAGGCTGGCCACGTTGGCGCAGGCGATCAGGAGCAGGACAGCGATCGCCCCCCAGACCGCGTAGATGGCGGTGCGCACATCCCCCATGGATCGTTCGCGCAGATCGGTCACGATCGGCAGGGCTTCGGCCGACGCCACGCCGGCTTCGATCACGTTCTGCTGGATCCGGCGCAGGTCTTCCTGGGCCTGCTCCCGGGTCACCCCGGGGGCCAGGCGCCCGATCCCGGCCAGGAAGTAGCTGCTCCGGTCGTCGGGATCGGCATGGAAGGGGAGCCAGATCTGTCCCCGTTCCCGGATCATCGCTTCGTCGGGCAGTACGCCGATGATCTCGTAGGTCACCCCGCTCAGGGTGAGTGAGCGGCCGATGATGTCGGGGTCGCCGCCCCAGCGGTCGCGCCACCACGAGTCGATAAGCATCACTACCCGGGGACCGCCGTCGGTCCCGTCTTCGGGGGTGAAGGTCCTGCCAATGAGCGGCACGAGCCGCAGGGTTTCGATCAGGTCCCAGGTGCCGGTGATGCCCGTGACCCGCTCGGCGCCTTCCGTTCCGGCCATGCTCAGGGAGAGGTTGTTGAAGACTCCCATCGCTTCGAAAGCCTGACTCTCGTTTCTCCAGAGCAGGAAATCGGGGTAGTCGATGCCGACGTACTCGAGGTTCCACTGCGGGGCGGTGATGTCCAGGTCCACCAGCCGTTCGGATTCATCCCAGGGAAAAGGACGCAGGAAGATCGTGTTGACCACGCTGAAGACAGCCGTGTTGCCGGCGATGCCGAGGGCCAGCATGAGGATGATCAGGCCGCTGAAGAGGGGCTGACGGCCGAGCGAGCGCAGGGCGAAACGGGTGTCGCGGCGCAGTGAGTCGATCATGAGGATTCGTCCTTGCTGTCTGAGGTCGGTGCGTTCGATCCGGGTGCAGGTTTCCGTGATCTCGGCGCTGTTCCCGAACGTCTGCTCGGCCATCCGGCGGGCGGTTTCTGGATCGTATCCCTGCTCGCGGTACTCCCTGGTTCTTTCCTCGAGATGGAACGCGATCTCTTCGGCCAGCGTCCGCTCCGGATCGGGCCGGAAATCGGTGACCCGGAAGATCCGTCTGATGAAGGGGGGCAGGATCATGGCGCTCAGCCCTCGGGGCTGTCCAGGAGGGTTCGGACCGCATCGCTGTATTCGACCCAGCGCAGGCGTTCCTCGGCCAGAGTCTGCTGACCGGCTGCGGTGAGGGAATAGAACCGGGCCCGGCGACCGGTTTCGGTCTCTCCCCAGCTGGCCGTGGTCAGACCCTTTTTCGCCAGGCGGCGCAGGGCGACGTAGAGAACCCCCTCGCCGATGGTGAGGACCTCGCTGCTCCGGTCCCTGATCCACTTGCCGATGGCATAGCCGTGCCGGGGGCCGCCGGCGAGGGCTTTCAGGATCAGGATGTCGAGGGTGCCGGTGAAGAGATCGCTGCCGCCGCTCATTGCATCGGTTTCCTTTTCTGATGTGCTTTCGAGTCTGGGGTTTCCTCCGCGTTCAGCCTCTATCAAACACCCCTCTATGAAAGAGGTATATATGATACGCGATACAGTCCAGGTGGGTTTCAGGGCAGTCTGAGTCGGGCCGTGACGGGAAAGTGGTCGGAGGGATAGCGGCCCTCGACGGCGGTGTGCAGGATCGCGGCCGTGAAGACCTCCCAGGCATCGTCCACGAAAATGAAGTCTATCTTCTCGCCCGACCGGTCACCCTGGAAGCCATTGAAGGTGCCGGCTTCATCGGCGTCGGGATAAAGCACCCGGAAGGTGTCGCGCAACTGCGGCGCAGAGGTGGTGAGAGAGAGAATAGCGGGGTTCTCCTCACCGGCGTTGAAGTCCCCGGTGGCGATCACCGGATCGGGGTGGGCACGGGTGACTATCCGCTCGGCCAGCAGCCCGGCACTGCGTTCGCGCGAGGGCTGGGAACGGTGATCGAGATGGAGATTGAAGAGATAGAAAGTCCGGCCGCTTCCGATCTCCTCGAACCGGGCCCAGGTACAGATCCGGGTGATGCTGTTCCCCCAGCTCGTCGATCCCGGCACCTCGGGTGTGTCGCTCAGCCAGAAGGTGCCCGAGTCGAGGACCTGGAATCGCTCGGTGCGGTAGAGGATGGCTGCATACTCGCCCGCCTCGACGCCGTCTTCGCGGCCCACCCCGATTTCGGTGTATCCCGCAACCGCTTCAGTGATCTCGTCGAGCTGGAAGCGCAGCGCCTCCTGTACCCCGATCAGATCGGGAGCCTGCCCGCGCAGCAGACTGAAGACGATCCCGCGGCGCTGAGGCCACGAGTTCTCCCCGTCGTTGGCCGTCCCGTAACGGATGTTGAAGCTCATGACAGCCAGGTCGAGCGGCTCTATTGCGGCTGAAGCAGCGGCGGTCTCATCGCCGGTCTGTCCAGCTGCGCTGCCCTCGCGCTGCCCCCGGCCGCAGCCGATGACGAGCGTGCCGGTGAGCACGATCGTGAGGAAGGTGCCCGCTGCTGAACGGTACGGTTGACAACGGCGGCGATCCTGGCGGGCGGAAGAGAACCAGATCGGGGACATGACGGATCCTTTAGGTTTAGGCGAAGACAATGTAGAGCAGCACGGTGACGGCCACGATCGAGAGGCCCCAGGCCTTCACCCCCCGGCTCGGGGTGACGTCGATGTCGGTCCGGACGGGCAGTTCCACCGGGGTGGTAAGGGGTTTGAGCCAGGTGATGATACCCATCAGCAGCATCACCAGCAGGCAGGTGATGCCCATGTTGTTGGTATAGTCCAGCCCCGGCCAGGGAGCGTAGGTCAGCACAGCGTAGATCGGGATGCTCGAGAGCATGCCGGTGACGGCAGCCGAGGAGGGGGTGCGCTTGATGAAGATGCCGAAGATGAAGACCGCCACGATACCCGGCGAGATGAAACCCCAGAAGGTCTGCACGTAGTCGAAGACACTCTCCATGTTGGCCAGCAGGGGGGCCCAGAGGCAGGCAATGAGAACGAAAACGCCGGTCATGATCCGGCCGAAGAGGACCAGTTTCTGCGGATCGGCATCGGGCTTCCAGTGCCGCTTGTAGAGGTCGATGGTGAAAATGGTCGAGGCCGAGTTGAGCATCGAGTCCAGGCTCGACATGACCGCCCCGAAAAGGGCCGCGAACATGATCCCGCGCAGGCCGGCGGGCAGCAGGTTGCGCATCAGGACCGGGTAGGCCTCGTTCATGTCGGTGATCTGCGAGCCGTAGAGCTGCCAGGCCATGATGCCGGGGAAGACGATGATGAAGGGAATGAGCAGTTTGATCATGGCCGCGAAGAGAATTCCCTTCTGCCCTTCGGCCACGCTTTTGGAGCCCAGCGTGCGCTGGGTGATGAACTGGTTCAGACCCCAGTAAAAGAGGTTGGGGACCCAGATGCCCACCAGCAGGATCGTCCAGGGGTAGTCGGGGGTGTCGGCGGGCATGATGACGTGCAGCCGGTCGGCGTTGGCCTCCAGGAACGATCCCACCCCGCCCACGGCCTCGAAACCCAGGATGGTCACGATCACCCCGCCCAGCAGCAGAGCCGCTCCCTGCAGCAGGTCGGACCACACCACCGCCTTGAGACCCCCATAGATGGTATAGGCCCCGGCCAGCAGACCGATCAGCCAGATGCCGAGCAGGGTGTCGATGCCGAAGATGGCTTTCAGGGCGATGGCGCCCGAATAGAGCACGGTGGCCATGGCCACTACCACGTAGGCCAGCATCATGAAAAAGGCCATGATCGCCCGGGCGGTGGGGTTGTAGCGGTATTCGAGGAACTCGGGGATGGTGTAAATGCCGCTGCGCAGGAACTTCGGCAGGAAGAAGATGGCCACGAAGACCAGGGTGATGGCGGCGATCCACTCGAAACTGGCCACCGCCAGCCCCGAGGGCCCGAACCCCTTACCGGCCTGACCCACGAAGTGCTCACTGGAGATATTCGAGGCGATCAGCGAGAATCCCACCAGCCACCAGGTCAGCCCCCGACCGGCCAGGAAATAGTCTTCCGAGGTGTCCTCCTTGCGGGAATTCCAGAGGCTGATCCCGATCACGAGGAGAATGAAAGCGATGAAGGCCAGGGTGTCGAGGAAGGTCAGATGCATGACGGCCGTGTGTCTCCTGTAACGGTTTTCTGCGTACCCGAATGTATCACAGAACCGTCAGCGGGCAAACGGGCGACTCAGGGCTGTTCGAGGAAGAATCCGTCCCTTTCAGAAGGGGGGCTGGATTCCGAAGGGGGGCAGGGTGAGGTCGGGATCGCTGGCCCAGCGGGGGATGAAGATCCCGCGTCGGGCCGCGGCATAGCCGACGTCGACACCGAGCCAGGCGGAGAGTGAATCGCAGACCGCCTGCTGTTGGTCGAGGTCTCCGATCCGCACCCGGTGATCGCCCCCCGGCTGCATGACGAAGAGGGCGTTCGTGAGGCCGGTCGGTCGCACCGCCCGGGCGCTCCACGGATCGATACCGCCGTAAATGTAGATGATGTTGTTTCCCTCGGTGAGCAGCCAGGTATAGACGTCGAGCACGGTCGTGGGATCGTAGGTGATCCCGGGGTCGTTACCCTCGTTATAAGAGTAGACGAGCAGGTCGCTCAGGTGCTCGATCGCCTTGGCCGGATACCCCAGTTCGGCCTGGGCCTGGTAGTAGTACGGCTCGAAGAAGGTATAGCCCTCATCGGAGGAGCGGTCGAGTTTGGACACGGCGGCGAAGTGCTCGAAGGCCACCGAATCGATATAGGCGGGCAGGGGGATGGTCGTGCAGTCGCGGTCGTGGTACTGCCAGAAGTTCCAGGTATAACTGGTGACCCGGCTTTCGAAGAGTTGATCGACATCGCCCGAGAAGGTCAGACTGTGCCGCTCAAACCAGGGCATGACCATGGCGGTGAAGGTTTCCCGATTCGTCAGCAGACGGCGTTGAAAAGCACTCAGGTCGGCCCGGCACGCGGCTGTTCCCACGGTCTCGAAGAAGGACGGAAACTCCCAGTCGGGAGCCCCGAACACCAGCGGAGCGACATAGGCCACGGTGGCGGTGACGTCATCGGGGTAAAAACGCCGGTGGAACAGAGCGGTCTCGCCGCTCTTGCTTCCCCCCGTGGTCAGCCACGGTCCGTCGTAGATCCTTTTGAGCAGGCGGATGATCCGGTGGTGATCGGCGGCTGACTGCCGGATCGTCAGGTAGCGGTAGTCGGCCGGGTCGGGGCGGGCGTCCTCGAAGTACCGGTGGACCGCGCTCAGGTGATTGCTCTGCATGATCCCAGCCAGCTCGGCGACGAACTCGGGCGAGATGCCGTACCCGTTGGTGGAGAACACCATCGGCAGGGACTCGTCGGCATGGCTCAGATAGAGCCGTTGGGTGAACGTCCGTCCGTCGGGATGGTTGTGATCGACCGGTTGCCGGAAATCGATCTGGAAAGCGTGGGGGTACCCGTACCGGGATTCGATCTCGGTCACTGTGACACCGGGCAGGGCCTGCAGGCGGCCCAGGATATCGGTGGGAGCCGGTTGGGTGGGCTGGCGGGTACAGGCGGTCAGCAGCGCCAGCAGGAAGGCTGCCGCGACACCGGTATGGCGCAGCCTGTCGGCGCGGTCGGGACGGATCATGGTCGGCTCCATTCGCACAGCCGGGCCGGCTCTGCTCGGGGAAAGGCTGCCGACAGGCAGCTGTCTTTTCCGTAGAACGGGACGTCCGACAGAGAGGTTCTGTTTATCCGGTGCGACCTGGCCGGACCCGGGGCTTTGAGGTATTCCGATCGCCGACCGGTATGGTAGACTCGCGTGACGGACGGGAGAGGGGCCGATCCGGACAGGAGAGACCGGGAACTACCGGGCGGAGGTGACGGTTACCATGGACAGGTGCACCCTCGTGATCCTGGCGCTTCTCATCCCGTGGGCGGTCGGGTTGAGCGGCTGCAGCGACGCCGGCCGGAGCGGTTTCGTCGAGCGGATCTCCAACGGGGTGACGGTCCGCAGCTACCGGACCGCCACCCCGCCCGAGACCGATCCCTATCGACTGGGACCGCCGCACACCTTCGGGGCCGACCAGGGTCCTGACACCTACCTGCTCTCGAGCGCCGATTACCTGGGCGAGTCGGCCGACGGTCGGGTCTATCTGCTCGACATCAGGAGCCACCTGATCCACATCTTCGCCGGCGACGCAACTCATCTCGGTGCCTTCGGCGGCCTGGGCGCAGGGCCGGGGGAGTTCAGCCGGGGCGGGCTCCACGCCTGGGTTCATGAGGACGAGATTCTCGTCTGGGACCGGCTGATGCACCGGCTATCCATCTTCGATCACACGAACGTCTCCCAGGGCTCCCGGCAGATCAACGGACTGAGCAGCAATGACTATGTCGTACCGTACCTCTACGGCGGCGAACGCCGGTATCTGGCCGTAACCTATTTCAGAACCATCGGTCCCGAGATCCAGAACTACCTGCTGAAGCTGGTCCCCCTCACCGTCGATTTCGAACCGGCGGCGACGCTTCTGGATACGTTCATGTATTCCCCGGTCGATCGGATCGGCAATCGGTCGGTGCTGCCGCCTTTCACCCTGCTGGGGGCAATGATGGCGATCGCACCCGATCTGCCGGTGGCCCTCTGGTGGCCGGGGGCCTACCGGATCGACTTCCTGGATCCATGGAGCGGCGAACAGTGGGCGACCGAACTGCCGATCGCGCCCCGTCCGGTCACCCGCGAGCTGCGGGAGTGGCGGATCGGGTACTTCTCCGACAGCGGTCTTGAAGCCGAGGCCCGCAGGGGACTGCATTTCCCGACCCATCTGCCACACATCGGCACGCTGACCTGGAGCGAGGACGGGCGACTCTGGGTGATGGACTCCGAACCGATTCCGGAAGAGGCGGTGTCATACGGATACAATGTCTTCAGCCGCGAGGGGGAGTGGCTCTTCCGGCAGACCCTGCCGGTCCGCCTCGATGCCTGTACGGCCGACGGGATCTGGGTCAGGGGAGAACGGGAGGATGGCGCGCCGATACTCGAATTCCATCCCTTCGTGAAGGAGTGGTGAGAGGAGAGTGTTCTGCCGACAGGACGTGAACCGTCGAGGAGTTCTGATCGTCCCAATGACAGGGTATTCTCGATCGCTGAGTGCACCGCTTCGTCAGCACGGTAACGTATCGAGCGTCATTGCGGAACGGTGGATAAAGAACACCGGAGTGCGGTGATACAGGTGAACGGAATGCGATACCGAAGGTGCCGGGCAGGTCTCGTCGCGGGACTGGGTCTGGCAATTCTCGCAATCCCTCTACAGGCCGGGGGTGACGGTGTCAAGCGGTCCTCTGCCGGGATGGCGCTCGTCCCGGTGGCCGCCGACCAGCAGCCGCTACCGATCGCCGCTCTGTGCGACAGCGGCTACGCCCGGCTCGAGCGGGGCGATGTCGAGGGCGCCCGGGCCCTCTTCGTGCAGGCGCTGGAACGCGAGCGGGAGTACCCCCGGGCCGTGCTGGGGATGGGGCGGGTCTGGCTCGAAACCGAGAACGGCGTCGAGCGGGCGCTGGAGTACCTGCGCCAGGCCACCGCGCTCTCCCCGACCGACCCCGCCACTCACTACTGGCGGGCCCTGGCTCACCTCAAACTCGCTCCCGGCGATCTGGGGCGTCAGAACGCCACCGCAGCCCGCGAAGAACTGGAACTGGTCCTCGCGCTGGATCCCTCTCACTCCGATGCCGCCTTCCGGCTCGGGTATCTGCTGCGCGAGGTGCTCTTCGAGCCCGAGGAGGCCACCGCTCTCTATCGCCGGCAGATTGCGGCCTTCCCCGACCACCGGGAGGCCCGGCTCGAACTGCTGATCCTGCTCACCGAGAGGGGGGAGTGGTATGAAGCGGTCGAGATCGGAACCGCCCTCGTCGAGCGCTTCCCCGAGGCGCGCGAAGCGTATCCCTACCTGGCCGGCGTGTACTGGAAGCTCGAGCAGTACGCCGAGGCCATGGACGTCTTCGAGCTCTACTTCGGTCTGATCGAACCGCAGGAAATGGCCCTCTATCTCGATATGTCACTGATCCTGACGCCGACAGAGCAGCGGGAATACGACTCCCTCGACGAAGCGGGCCGGCGCACCTTCCGGGCGCACTACTGGGGCAAGCGCGATCCCGACCCGCAGACGATGGTCAACGAGCGCCTGCTCGAACACTTCATCCGGGTAGCCTGGGCGCGCCTCGAATTCGGACAGACCGAGTGGCCGTGGGACGGCCGGGGCAGATTCTATGTGCGATACGGCGAACCCGACATCCGGGCCAAACGGGGTCAGCCGTACGCCTTCGAACTGGTTGACGACGATTATGACTTTCTCATGCGCAAGCGCGATTTCTACGAGAGTATGGGGATATCATCCGATCTCTACATGGGCGCTGGAGATGAGGACATCGGCGCTCAGGGCCGGATGGGTTTCGTTGCCGCCTCCCAGGAGGGTCAGGAGGGTTCGAGCTTGCTGGCCGGCCGCGATCCCGAACGCTGGATATACCTCGATGAGGCTATCGACATCCACTTCGTCGACGATATCGGCGCCGGAGCGTACTTCACCTCCTCCCCCCTCGACCGGCAGACAGAGGCCCAGATGGAGGTCCGTCTGCCGACCATGAGCGAGGAGGAAGAGAAGATCGAGGTCATCGACCCGATGGATTCGGTCGTGACATTCAAGGGCGAGGGAGGCCGGACGGTGGTCGAGTACGCCTTCGCCCTGCTCCCCGACGAGTTCGGGGCCTTCCGGAGCGTGACGGGCGCCTATGCCACCCTCGATGTGGAGGTCAAGCTCTTCAGCCCGGCCTGGGAGGAGATCACCGGGGTGGGGGAGAAGTCACGACGGCTCGAAACGGTACCCCAGGTCCGGATACGCGGTATTCCCCTCTTTGTCGACGCTACCAGGATCGAGGTCGAACCGGGGGAATACATTCTCAGCACCATGCTGCTCGATCCCGTTTCAGGCCGGCGGGCCACGGCCGAGGAACAGGTCGAACTGCCCGATTACTCCGGGTCCGAGCTTATCGTCTCGAACATCCTGCCCGCCGCCCGCATCCGTGAGATCGGGCCGGGGCAAGAGGGACGTTTCGTGCGGGGCGAACTCGAGGTTCTGCCCCTGCCCGGGCGGGCTCTGCAGGCCGACCAGCCGCTCTACATCTACTACGAGATCTACAACCTGACCCGCGATACGTTCGGATCCACCTCCTATACCATCGACTACTCGGTGGCCGAAGCCCCCGAGGGTCAGGCCCTGGCAACCCGTCTGTTCCAGGGGCTGGGCAGTCTGGTGGGGCTGCGGCGCGGCCGGGCGGTGGTCTCGAGCACCATCCCGGGCAGCGGCATCAGTAGCGACCTGCAGACCTGGCTTGAAATCGACCTGGGCGGGATCCCCCCCGACACCTACGAACTGCGGCTCACGGTGACCGATGAGAACAGCGGCGAAAAGGCGACCTCATCGCTCATCTTCCGGACCCTGCCGCTGCGCTGATGGATCGATCGGACCCGATCCCGCTGCCAGCGAGACAGAAGGAGAGAGAGAGAACCATGAAACGTGTGCCCGCCGACCTTTCCTCACGCCACGGTCTCACCTCTGTTCTTCCGATCGCTCTGCTTGCCCTGCTCCCCCTGGTACCGCTCCGGGCATCGTTGTCCGCATCGGGGCCGGACCTCTCCCTGCTGCCCGCCGCCGTCCAGGTCGATCCTCACGCCGCGACCTGCGATTCCGGGTTCGCCCGGCTCGAGCGCGACGATGTCGCGGGCGCCCGCGAACTCTTCGAGTCGGTCCTGCACCGCGAGCCGCGCCACCCCCGGGCTCTGCTCGGCATGGGCCAGGCGCTGGTTCTCTCTCCCGCCGGAGGCGAGCGGGCGATCGATCTGCTGATCCAGGCTACAGAGCTTCTGCCACTCGATCCGGCGGCCTACTACTGGCGAGCCCGGGCGCACATGAAACTGGCCTATACCGACTTCGGGACCGACAACGCCCGGGCCGCGGAGAGAAACCTTCGTAACACCCTCGATCTGGATCCCTCGCATGGCGATGCTCACTACCAGATGGGTATGGTCTACCGTGATTTTCTGCGCGATTACGACGCTGCTGAAGCCGAGTTCCATAACCAGATCGACACCAACCCCGCCCACATGGATGCCCGCTACGATCTGATCCGCCTCTGCATGGATACGGGGAAGTGGAATGAGGCCGTCGAGGCCGCCGAGGGGATGCTGGCCCGGAACCCCGGAGAACTGCGGGTCTACCCCTGGCTGGCCGGGGGACACTGGAAGTCGGAACGCTACGCCGAGGCGATGGGTATCTTCGAACGCTACTTCGCCCTCATGCCGCCCGAGGAAGCCGCCCTGTACCTCGACCTGAGCCTGGTTCTCGAGACTGAAGAAATGCGGGAGTACGAACGGCTCGATCCAGCCGGACAGCGTGCCTACTGGGCGCACTACTGGCGCAGCCGCGATCCCGATCCGAAAACCGATGTCAACGAGCGTCTGCTCGAGCACTATATCCGAGTGGCCTACGCGCGCCTGGAGTTCGGCGCCGAAGTCTGGCCGTGGGACGCCCGCGGCACCTTCTACGTGCGCTATGGCGAGCCCGACATGCGCAGTGGCCGGGGCATGCCGGTGGCCTGGGATCTGGTCCTGGGCGATCCGGTCTGGCAGCGCAAGAAGCGCGAGCTACAGGATGAGATGGGGCTCTCGACCATCCTGCTGGAGACGAGCCGTTTCGACGCTCCGGAGTGGGATGCCGAGGAAATGGACAAGACCATCGTCGTGGCCCTGGCCGACTCGCTGTCGCAGGAACATCTCACCTGGGGGCTGTACGAATTGTGGGAGGAAGCTCTTCGATTGGCCCGCGATCGGCAGTTCCGGGCCTCGGCCAATCCCACCCCTGAACGGTGGGTCTATACCGACCGGGGACTCGACGTGGTTTTCGAGGACTATATCGGCCGGGGTGTGTACAACGTCTGGGGTCCGCGTGCACGGCAGCTGACTGCGCAGATGGAAAGGCGCCTGCCGACCATCAGCGTGGAGGAAGAGAAGATCGACATCATCGATCCGATGGATTCGATCATCACCTTCAGGGGTTCTGAGGGGAAGACCGTGGTCGAGTACGCCTTCGGGCTGCTGCCCGAAGAATTCGGGGCCTTCCGTAGCGTGACCGGTGCCTACGCCACCATCGATGTGGATGTGGATCTCTACACGACCGAATGGGAACACGTGGCCGGGGCGGGGGAGGAAGCCCGGCGCCTGGAGACGATCCCGCAGGTCAGCATCAGGGGGGTGCCGCTCTTCGTGGATGCCACCCGTATGGAGGTCGACCCTGGCGAGTACAAACTCACCATCCTCCTGCTCGATCCCGAATCGGGCCGACGGGCCACCGCCGAGGAGATTCTCGACCTGCCCGACTACAGTGGTTCGGAACTCATGGTCAGTGACATCCTTCCCGCCGCCAGCATCCGCGAGGTGGGATCGGGGATGACCGGGACTTTCATCCGCGGCGACCTCGAAGTGATCCCCCTGCCCGGGCGGGCCCTGCAAGCCGACCAGCCGCTCTTCATTTATTACGAGGTCTACAACCTGACCCGCGACAGCTTCGGGGCCACGCAGTACACCATCGACTACTCGGTCATGGAGGCTCCCGAACAACTGCCCATCGCGGCTCGGCTCTATCACGGTCTGCGCTCGCTGACCGGTCTGCGCCGGCGCCGCACGGCGGTGTCGAGCAGCTTCACCTCGAGCGGCATCCGTCCCGATCTGGCCGCGTATCTCGAGGTGGATGTGAGCAGCCTGCCCCCCGATTCCTACGTGCTCGAACTGACCGTGACCGACGACGTGCGCAGCGAGAGTGTCACCAACTCCCTCATCTTCCGGACCCTGCCCCCGGTTCCGAGGCAGGAGCCGCCGGTATCGACCCGACCGCCCATCCGGCCTTGATAGCTCTCTACGCTGGAACTGACCGGCGGGGCGATTGACAGTCCGACAGACGCCATCTACGCTCATCAGGCTCACCCCCGCGTCCCCCCTGTAGCAGGAGGATCTACCCGTGTCCAAACCCGTTCTCCGGCGGGCTCGACCGCCCCGGCACCGGGGCGGCCCCGTCGCGGTCCTGCTCCTGGCCTGCGGAGGCCTGCTCCCGCTCATTATCGCAGCGCTCCCGACCGCTCCCGGCGTCCGGGCCGTCATTGATGTCCAGCGCGGGGGACAGTCACCGGCGGTCGTCTCCCCCGACGTCAGGCCTGGCCGACGGGTGGTCTTCCGGATCCGTGCTCCGCAGGCCACCGAAGTCCGTCTGGTCGCAGGCGACATCCCCGACAACAGGCGGGGAGCGCCCATGGTCCGTGGCGAAGAAGACATATGGGAGGTCACCCTCGGTCCGCTCGGGGCGGGCGCCTACCGCTACAATTTCAACGTGGACGGCGTCTCGGTGATCGATCCCCGTAATCCGGCGGTGAGCGAGTCGAACAACAACGTCTGGAGTCTGGTCTATGTTCCCGGTTCCGATTTCATGGACCTGCGGGAGGTACCCCATGGCGCGGTTGCGGAAGTTCCCTATTACTCGGGGAGCCTGGGCACCTTCCGGCGTCTGCATGTCTACACCCCGCCGGGTTATGAGCAGAGCCGGGACCGCTATCCGGTCTTCTACCTGCTCCATGGGGCCGGTGACTGTGATGATGCGTGGAGTTCGGTCGGGCGGGCCGGGATCATCCTGGACAATCTGATCGCCGCCGGGCGAGCCCGTCCGATGGTCCTCGTCATGCCATCCGGTCACATCCGTCCCTGGGAATCGGAACCGGAGCCGACCCCGGCCGCCGGCGCCTTCGAGCAGGACTTCCTGGCCGATATCATGCCCTTCGTCCAGGAGCACTACCGCGTCTATTCCGACCAGGGTCATCGGGCGATAGCCGGCCTCTCCATGGGAGGGAGCCAGACACTCAACATCGTCTTCTCCGATCTGGAGCAGTTTGGTTACGTCGGGGTCTTCAGTTCCGGGTTGATCGGTTCCTTCGGTCGCCGGCGCAGCGGTGCCGAGTCGGACGCTCCGAGCTGGGAGGAGCGCCATGCCGGTGTCCTGGAGGATGCCCGGCTCCGGGCAGGCCTCCAGCTGCTCTGGTTCGCCACCGGGCGGGAGGATTTCCTGATCGAGACCTCACGAAGCACGGTCGAGATGCTGCGCAGCCACGGTTTCGGGGTCGACTACCACGAAAGCGAGGGTGGCCATACCTGGCTCAACTGGCGCGATTACCTGCAGCAGTTCGCTCCGGTACTGTTCCGCTGATCCGGTTCTGACCGGCACCTTTGTGTGCTGAAAGTGAATGCGGACCGGCTCGGTATTGATAGCCTGCCACTGACGGGAGTACTCTCCCGGTAGTTCCCGTTCTGCGGACCAGAGAAAGCGATCCGCCTGCTGATCCGAGATCCTGAAGGAACAAAGAACCTGAGCTCTGGAGTCCGTCATCATGACCGTTCGCTCTCACTCCTCCCGTCTCTCTCAGCTCTGTCCGGTGATCGGCCTCTTCCTGCTGGCGGGAATCCTTACCGCCTGCTCCGGCGCCCCCGAGGGCAGCCGGGTAGCCGATCTGATTCTGACCAACGCCGACGTCTACACCATGGAGGCCGACCAGCCGCGGGCTCATGCGGTGGCGATCCAGGGCAACCGCATCGTCGCGGTCGGTTCGAGGAGCAAGGTGATGCGCTGGCGGGGGATGGGCACCGACGTTCTCAACCTCAAGGGTGCCTTCCTGCTGCCCGGTCTGATCGACGGCCATACGCACTTTGATTCCGCCGGCCGCCTGCTGATGGGGGCCAATCTTCTGGCGGTGAGCGACGCCGAAGGGTTGCGGGCCGAGCTGGAGAAGGTCGCCGCCCGAATGCCGGTCGGCGGGGCCATCACGGGAGGCAGCTGGGGCGCCTACGAATCGTGGGGAGCCGGCTCGACCGGTGAGGAGAAAGAGCAGGCGGGGGAACTCCAGAACCTCTTCCGGCCCGATCGCACCATCATCGATCCGGTCACTCCCCGGCACCCGGTCCTGGTCAACCGCTGGGACTCGAGCATGTTCCTGGCCAACACGGCGGCACTGGAACTGTGCGGTGTGGACCGCAACACCCGGGTGCCCGCCGGGGTCACGATGCACCGCGACGAGGCCGGCAGTCCCACCGGACTCTTCGAGGGCGATGCCGGGGCGATCCGCCGCCTCTTCCGCGACCTGCCACGGCCCACCCACGAACAGCGCCTGGCCGAATCGCGCCTGGCCCTGCAGGCCATGGCCGAGGCCGGCATCACCATGATTCATGACATCACCACTCCCGAGCAGCTGCCGATCTACCAGGAACTGTACGCCAACGGCGAGCTGACCGGACGCATCCGGGCCCGCCCGACCCTGGAGAAGGCCGAGTTCCTGCAGCGGGTGGGGATCACCGAGGGCTTCGGCGATCCCTGGCTGCGGATGGTGGGATTGAAGGACTTCATCGACGGCATCATGGGCTCGTGGGGCGCCATGTTCTACGAGCCGTACGAGGACCGTCCCGACCACTACGGCATCTGGCGCAGCCGGGTGACTCCCGATCCGGGGATGCTCGAACTGATCCGCCGCGGCCACCTGGCCGGTTTCAGTCCCCACATCCACGCCATCGGTGACAAGGGAGTCGACACTCTGCTGACCATGTACGAGCAGGTGATCCGCGAGTTCGAGCTGACCGATCACCGCTGGCGCGTGATCCACGCCCAGGTCGTGGCCGAGAAGGACTTCCCCCGCTTCGGGGAACTGGAGCTGGTGGCCGAGATCAATCCCTACCACCTCTCCGACGACATGCGCTGGATGGCCGAACGGATCGGGGACCGCTGCCGGGGCGCCTATGCCTTCCGCAGCCTCAAAGACGCCGGGGCGGTGCTGATCATCGGTTCCGACTGGCCGGGCACCAACGCCGCCATCTACCACCAGCATCCCCGCTACCTGATCCACGCCGCGGTGAACCGGACCACCCTGGAAGGGGAACCGGAGGGGGGCTGGTACCCCGAGCAGAAGATCACCGTCCACGAGGCGCTCGAGGCTTTCACCATCAACTGCGCCTGGGGCACCTTCGAGGAGGACCAGTTCGGTTCGATCAAGGTGGGCAAGTACGCTGACTTCACGGTTCTGAACCAGAACCTGCTCGAGATCGATCCGCTGAACATCCTCGAGACCGAGGTGCTCTATACCATCGTGGACGGGAAGGTGGTCTACGACAATCCCGACTACTGACCTCTGCGCAGTTCGTCGGCCAGAGTAGTCAGCAGTTCCCAGACCGCCCGGACGTCTTCGGCGCTCGAGCGCAGGTGGCCGATGGCCAGGCGCAGGGTATAGCGGCCCTTGAGCTTGGTGTGGCTCAGGAAGACCTCGCCGCTCTCGTTGGCCCGGTTCATGACGGCGGCGTTGAAGGTCTCGTAGGCTTCCTCGTCCGGTTCGCCTGCATCCCCGACAGCGGTTTCCTCGACCGCCTCATCTTCTGAACCACGGGCAGCCCCGCCCGGGTGAAAGCGGAAGCAGAGGGTGGCGAAGTTGACCGGGGCCATCAGCTCGACTCCCTCCTGGGCCTCGATCCGTTCGGCCAGTTCCGAGGCCAGAGCCATGTGATGGCGCAGCCGCTCGGCGATGCCTTCGGAGCCGAACCAGGCCAGAACCAGCCACAGTTTCAGACTGCGGAAGCGGCGGCCGAGCTGGATACCGTAGTCCATCAGGTTGACCAGGGCGGGATCGGCGTCACGGTCGCTCGAGAGGTACTCGGGCACCAGGCTGAAGGCGGCCCGCATGACCTCGGGGCGGCGGGTGAAGAAGGTGCTGCAGTCCATCGGGGTGAAAAGCCATTTGTGCGGGTTGACGACGAAGGAATCGGCCCGCTCGCAGCCGGCCAGCACGTCGCGCTTTTCGGGCACGATCGCGGCCACCCCCCCGTAGGCGGCATCCACATGCAGCCAGAGGCCGTACTCGTCGCAGATCCGGGCGATAGCGGGCACCGGATCGATACTCGTGCTCGAAGTCGTGCCCACCGTGGCCACCACTGCCAGGGGGTGCCGGCCCGCGGCCCGGTCTGCCTCGATTGCTTCTCTGAGCAGGTCGGGGCGCATGCGGTAGATTTCGTCGGTGGCGATCTTGCGTACCCCGTCGACGCCGAAACCGAGCGTGATGGCACCCTTCTCGATCGAGCTGTGAGCTTCCTCGGAGGCGTAGACTGTCAGCTGAGGCAGTTCGGGCCGGCCGGCCATGCCGCGGGTGCGGATCGCCAGATCGTGGTGATACTCGCGCGCCGCGGCCAGGGCCAGCATCGAGCTGATCGAGGCGGTGTCCACGATGTGTCCGAAGAAGCTGGCGGGCAGACCGATCATGTCGCGCAGCCACTCCAGGACCCGGATCTCCAGCTCGGTCCCGGCCGGGCTGGTGCGCCAGAGCATGCAGTTCTGGCTCACCGCCGCGGCCAGCAGTTCTCCCAGCACGGCCGGCCCCGAGGCCGAAGAGGGGAAGTAGGCCATGTAGCGGGGGGAATTCCAGTGGGTGAAACCGGGGTAGAGGATTTCGCGGAAGTCGGCGAAGAGACGGTCGAATTCGACCCCTGTGGCCGGCGCCGAGGCCGGCAGGCGGGCGGCGGTGTCACCCGGGGCCAGGCCGGGCAGGATCGGTACTCCCTCGCCGGGTCCGGTACTCAGGTAGTCAGTGATCCAGTCGATCAGGAGGTGCCCGGCCCGGCGGAACTCTTCGGGGGGCATGTCCCCCGGCGGCGGACTCGTCGTCTTGTCCATGATGGTGTCTCCCGTGCAGGTGAAGCCTGCATGATCATAGGTGAGATCGGTACCGATCACCACCTCTGTGGTGCCGGGGGCGGATCGGGCGGTACTGCCATCTGCCACCGGGAGAGAACGGGGGCGTGGATTACCTGCAGGTCGGGAGGGATGGCCAGCGAACCAATGGGGTTGAACGGTGGGGTGTCCGTGATCTCCGCGATCGGGCCGGGGTGCGTCCGGCTGATGAATCCCGGCAGGCCCGGAGCCTGAACCATCCCGTCTCCGGGAATACCGATGGTCGGGACGAAGTAGCCGTACACCCAGTTCCCGGCGAGTCGGTCGACGAAAACCGTCTCTACCTGATCCAGCTCTCCCTGATCCCGCAGGCTGAGGAGAGCATCAAGGGCTGTCACGACGCCGGGCTGGAAGGGTTTGGAATAGGGTGAAGGATGGTCCGGAGCCCGGAGATCGTGGGGTGTGACGGCGACCTCGGTGTAGCGGCGGTCCACCGGAGTCTGTTCCGCTGAGGCCGGTACGCTCCCGGCCTCCGGCGTCCGGGCCGTGATCGTGAGGATCTCGACCGTGTGTCCCGATTCTTCTTCGCGCCGGATCTCCTCCCGGTACGCCCGCCGGAGTTCGGACACCCTGTTATCGGCAACGACCCGGATCTTCACTCCGGGTCGCCAGAGGTTCTCATCCCACCGGTCGGTGCACGCGTGGTCCCGATCGGGATCATCGGCCGACCCGGCGGCTGATCGTGGAGCACCGAACGACCACCGGTACCAGTACTCCCCGGCGACCCCGTCGATGCTGGTGATCCAGTGGGTTCGGGCCGCCGCGTCGTACTCGTACGTGATTGCGATCCCGTTGCGTTCGGCCTCGTCGAGGATCACATCGAACAACGAGAAGAAGCCGCGGGTGAAAACGTCGGGCCGCACGGTCCCGGGGCGATGTCGCGAGGGCTCGGCGGTAAAGGAACGGTCCAGGATGGTGACGGTCGTCGCCGGGACCGGCAGCGGTTCTCTGGTGCCGTTCAGAACACGCGCAGGGCTCACCCGATCGGGTGACCGGGTTCCCGCCGGGCCATGGCAGGGGCGGCACTCGTTGCCGACGCCCAGACGGGTGTGCTGTTCGGGCAGCCGGATCGATCCGGCGGGGGGCTCATCGCACCGGGGGGAATGGCAGGAATTACAGCTGCTCTGCCAGGGGATGGCGTGCCAGGTGCGACTGGATATGGCGCCCAGCTGGATCAGATAGAAGCCGTCGGGCAGGGTATACGACCAGATGTTTCCGTTGGTATCCGAGATGTCCGATCCGACCATCTCTCCCTCGGGAGTGATGAATGCCAGGGGGACGTCCGGCAGAGGGAACATCCCGGTGCTGTCGGTGTAGACGGTTCCGCCGACCCGGTAGTCGGCGTGGCACTCCAGGCAGTCCTCCCCCGCGTAATGCACGTTCGACCGCTCGTCGATCGGGGCTGCCGACGGCCACCCGGCCAGGGATGCGACCGTGACTGCAAGCAGGGAGAGCGATGGAGTGGCAGTCTTCATCACCAGGGAATATACCGGCCGGGAGGAGAGCGGGCTATTGCTCCCGGGTTGATCGGCAACGCTCGCGGTGCAGCCGGTCATCGAGTATGCTGAGTTGCGGAGGATAGAACCTTGATCGATCTGCTGCGACTGAAGAGTCTCGACCGTCTGGCTGCGTCGCGGTTCTATCCGATGACCATACAGGCCTTCCTCCTGCTGTGCTTCGCTCTTGTGATCGCGGGGGGCCTGGCGGCGCCGCATGTCTCGGCCCGGATAGCCGGAACCCTGCGGAACACCAACCTGGCGGCGCTCATCGTCTGGTCTCTCTGGTGGCCGCTGGTCATCATCACCGCGGTTCTCTTCACCCGTGTCTGGTGCCAGGTCTGCCCGATGGAGTTGATCAATTCGCTCCTCAGCCGGATCGGTCTGAAACGGAAGGTGCCACGCCTGCTGACTTCGGGATGGGGTGGGGCCCTTTTCTACACCCTGATCCTTCTGGGTTTCATACGCACTTTCAGAGCCAATCGCTTTCCCGACCGCATGGCTCTGTTTTTCCTCGTTCTCCTGGCCGCAGCGGTCTTCATGGGCTTCATGTATGAGAAGCGTGCCTTCTGCAACTACCTCTGTCCCGTCGGTCGGCTCCTCGGTCTCTACGGTTGCTGTGCCGCTCTCGAGTGGCGCGCTGCCGATCGTGCTGTCTGTCAGGATTGTCAGACAAAGGAGTGTATCGACGACGCCCTGGTGTACAGGCTGACCGGCCGGAGTTGTCCCGGCAATCTCTATCCTCCCTCGATCAGGGACAATCGGGAGTGTCAGCTCTGCACGCAGTGCAGAAAGGTCTGCCCGCACGGCAATCTCAGGCTGTCGCTGCGCAGGCCGATGGCGGATTTCTTCACCGATCTGCGGCTCAGCTCCCCCGAATTCCTGTTCGTCTTCTTCGTCTCCGGTCTGGCCATCTGGGAGATGGCCGAAGAGTGGGATCCCGCCGAGGCCGTCCTCGAGTTCCTGCCCGACAGGCTCAGTACGTGGCTGGGGTTTTCCGGGGATGCTGCCAGCTTCCTCCACACCCTGGTCATCTTCGTCCTCATGCCGACCCTGCTCTTCCTGCTTCCGGGATGGATCGGAGCGCGCCTGAACAGGGTCTCGCTCCTGGAGTCGGTCAAAATCTTCAGCCTGGTCTTTCTTCCGGTCGTCGCCCTGATCCATCTGCTCAAGGCGCTGTTCAGGATCACCTCACGTCTGCCCTACTACGCTCTGGCCTTCAAGGATCCGGTGGGGTATGAGACGGCCAACAGGATCGTGGCAGGGGACCTGCAGCCGGACATGCAGATCGCGACAGCGCTCTTTCCGATCGTGAGCTGGATCGCCGTGCCGGTTCTGGTCGGGATTGTGGTGTATCCCTGGATAATCGGTTTGAGGAGCCCGGCCTGCGGGAACCTCGAGCGGGGCGGGAGAGTCCCCTACCTGGCCTTCGTAACGCTCTACTCGGTGGTTCTCGCTCTCATCACGGTCATGGCGAGGTTCTGAGAGAAGCCCGGGAGGACAGAGGCACGATCGGGGATCCTGAAGGGCCGTTTCAGTGAAGGAATGTTCCCAGCCGGTGGAGCATTTCCGCCCGGTCGGCCGCACCGGAGACACCCAGGATCCCCTGTTCGGTCCGGATCACGCCGACCAGGCCGCGGTAGGGGATCGTGCGATAGAGAACTGTGCGTCCGGCATGTTCCATTGACTCCCATCGTCCGGCCAGATCATTCCAGGGCGATGGAGCCTCAGGCGGCGGGAGCATCAGGAAGCCCAGCCAGGGCTCCGCACCTTCTTCGGTGCCGTCGTACTCGGCATACAGGCAGCGGGTGAGTTCGGTGAGCCCGAGGAACCCGCGGGCCTGGTAACCCTCGGTGCCGGCGATCCTTCCCGACCGGGGCAGCAGCTCCAGCTCAGCGGGGTAGTCGGCGGACCCGGGCAGCGCACGGGCAAGCGCTGTGAGCAGCGAACGGCCGTTGTCTTGCGTCAATCCTCCGTCGAGCGTGTTCACTTTGACATAGACGGGGCCTTTGAGCAGCAACGCCTGATAGGGAGGGGAGATGACCGCCTCGACCGCCCCGGGGAACGATTCCCCCCGGCCCGAACTCTCCAGAGTGAAGATGCCGAACGCATTCAGCGGCGTGCCCATGTCGTAGAGTTCGACGGTCGCCGTGAGACCATCGATCACCGTGATATCATCGGATGAGAGATCTGCGGTGCGGCAGGTCTGCACCCCGTAATCGATGAACAGTTCGGCGGCGCCGTCGATGTGCTCCCACAGGCTGTCGGCGTCGTAGACCGAGACCTTACCCGCTTTCTTCCAACCGGCGATACCCGGGAAGCCCGGGTTCCCGCCCGCGCAGGCCGCAAGAGCGACCATGGCGAGCGGAAGGCTCACCGGCAGGATCTTCTTCACAGGGGTCGTCATTCCAGAGCCAGATTGCGATGCGCGTGGGCCAGCAGGGTGCGGACCGGGACTTCGTAGGGACAGGCCGACTCGCAGTATCCCGGGCAGTCGGCGCAGCAGCCGGCGTCGTTAGCCGTCAGGCTGGCGTACTTCTCCATGGCCTGCTTCTGCCGTCCCTGGGCTTCGAAGTAATGGTTGTAGCGCATGATCGTGTTGACCGGCACGCCCTCGGGGCAGGCGGACTCGCAGATCCCGCAGGCATGCCGGCAGTAGTACCGTCCAAGGGTGGACTCGTAACCGGTGAGCAGGGTGCCGTCTGCACCGGTCAGCCTGCCTCCCGAGAGGGCGACGAACGCCTCGAGTCCTTCGAAGGTATTGATGGTCGCGCAGATCGTATGGACGTCGGGATTGGTCAGACAGAACCGGGTGGCCGCTGAACGCGCCTCCGCTTCCGATCGGATACCGTGTTCGGACGTGAACGCCTCAGCCCGGGCGACGTAAGCTTCGTAGTCCCGGGCCATCTGCCGGGCGGCGTCGGAAACCCGCCGACCGTCCTGTTCGTTGCGCTCGATCGTCTCCCTGATGCCGGTATAGAGGTTGATCGGATCGGTCTTCATGAGTGTGACGCCCATGTCCCGCTCCCGGCACATCCGGATGATCCTCTCCCCCTGATCCTTCTGCAGGAAGTTGTAAACGAACAGGGCCACATCGAACCGGCCGTCTTCGGCCGCGGCGCCGATCACATCCTCCATCGGCACCTCCATGCGCCCCCACCACGACTGCTCGATGCCGTGATTGGACAGACCCAGGAAGCGCACCTTCCCTTCCGCCTTCAGCTCCCGGGCGGTGCTGTGGAAGGCTTCATGCCTGACCAGGTCGACCTGGTGGGTCTGGTGGATCATCAGGCAGTCGACGTAGTCGGTCTGCAGGCGCTCCAGGCACCGGAAGAAGCGGTCTCTGATCTCGGTGCGGGAAGCCCCGGCGAACTGCAGGTTGAGCTTGGTTGTCAGGAAGAGGGCGCTGCGGTCCCGGCCCCTCAACGCCTGGCCGACCGCCCGTTCGGCCTGCCCGTTCACGTAGTGTTCGGCCGTATCGATGTAGTTGACTCCCATATCGAGCGCCACCTGAACGACGTTGGCGTTGGTCAGGTTGCCGGTGCCGAAGCCGATGTCCGAGACCCGAAAGCCGGTCCGGCCCAGGGTGCGGTACTCCCGGATTTTCAATTCGGCGGTCTGTTCCGCACGGACGGTCCCACAGAGACGTCGCCCGGAGACCACCCCACCCCCAACCGCTGCCAGACCGGCCGATCTCATGAATCCGCGACGACTGACTCTGCTCTCCGGCTCCATCATAGCCTCCGATTCCACTCGAGTCGGGTTCAGCTCCGACCACACGACACCATCACGGCCTGTCAGCTGATGATCCACGCCGGTCAGACCCGTGGCATTCTACTTTCCGAGATCCCTCCAGGCGATGGGAATCCATCGATCCCGGCCATCGATACCGTTCCGTGAATCTTCTGAAACCATCTGAAGTGTGGTAACGGGCCCGCCGGTTGTGCGGAACCCTGTGCGGGTGTCTGCTCGTACGGAGTGGATGTCGCCGGGATTCTCCGGCGCGCTTGCGTACTGCTGACGATGGACTGATCGGGACCGGCCCTGTCCGGTACCGAACGGAAGGAGACCTCAGGTGGTGGGCAGACGTGCCTTCATCAGTCGTACCGCCCGTGCCGGGGCCGCGCTGTCACTGGCCGGACTGGCTCCCGGCGTCCGTACGGAGTCGCAATCCTCTCCGGTGCCCCGAGGGGCGGGGCGTGCCCCGCATCCGCTCCGGGTCCTCATTCTGGGCGGGACCGGATTTCTGGGCCCGCACCAGATCGCCGCGGCCCTCGAGCGCGGACATGCGATCACCACGTTCACGCGCGGGCGTTCAAGCCCGACCGTCCATCTGGATCTGTACCGTGATATCGAGCAGCTCACGGGGGACCGCGGGAGCGACCTGAGCGCCCTGCAGGGACGGTCCTGGGATGCCGTGATCGACAATTCCGGCTGGCGGGTGGAATGGACCCGGGATTCGGCCCGGCTGCTGGCTGGGAGTGTCGACCTCTACCTCTATACCTCCTCCACCGGAGTGTACTATCCCTACCTCGGCACCGACATCGATGAAGAGACTCTCCTGGTGCAAAGCGTGCCCGGGGACATCACCGCCGAGCAGAAGGCCGAATACGATTACGGGGTCATGAAGACCCTTTCGGAGATCGAAGCCCACCGGGCTTTTGGAGAGGACCGGACGATCGTCGTGCGCCCGACCTACATGATGGGTCCAGGCGACAATACCGATCGTTTCACGTACTGGCCGGTGCGCCTGAGCCGGGGCGGCGAGGTCCTCGTGCCCGGCCTGGGCAGCGATCCGGTCCAGTATATCGATGCCCGCGATGTCGCCGGCTGGATGATCAGCCTGATCGAAGAACGCCGGACCGGCACCTTCAATGCCGTCGGCCCCGCTTCGGCGACGGGGATGCACGCTTTCGTCCACGGCGCCCATGCCGCGTTCAGTTCCGCGGTCACCTTCGTTCCGGTGGACGATTACACCTTTCTGAGAGAGCATGGCCTCACGGTCGTGGTGCCCTGGATCATGCCGACCGGTGACAATGCCGGCTCGGCCCGCATCAGCAACCGCCGCGCGATGGCGAACGGGCTGACCCTGACCCCGCTGGCCGCGAGCGTGCGGGATATTCATGCCTGGTGGCATTCCGGGGCCGTCCAGGAGCAGCGCCGGGCACAGCTCGAGACGCATCCGGGTTCCCTCATGATGCGGGAAACCGGGATCCTGGCGGCCTGGGCCGGACGTTCGTGATCGGTTTTTCACCACGCATGCTGCAGATTACTCAGAGAGTTGCATGACCTGAGACATTCTGCTTACTATACTATTGGACTTGGTCGGCTGATTTTCCGTATCCGGCTGAAATCAGGAACTCAGCTCCCTTCGGTACTTCAGTAGGTTCGGTCTATCCATGGTAGCCAGGGGGACCCGCACATGATCTCACCACAGCTTCCGACTTTGAAGATCGGAGACATCGAAGCTCGGGTGCCCATCATCCAGGGGGGGATGAGTGTCGGGATATCGCTCTCCGGTCTGGCCTCGGCGGTGGCGAACGAGGGAGCCATCAGCGTCATCGGCGCTGCCGGCCTGGGGTTGCTCGAAGATGAAAATCCCCTCAATTATCGGCGCTCCAACGAGATCGCCCTCAGACGGGAGATCCGCCGGGCCAGAAGCCTTTCCGACGGCCTGATCGGGGTCAACATCATGATCGCCCTGTCCGATCACGACAATCTCATCATGACCGCCATTGACGAGGGCGTGGATCTGATCTTCATCGGGGCGGGATTGCTGCTCCGGGCTCCCGCAGCCCTCGACATGAACATGGTCCGGGATGCGGCTACCAAGATCATTCCGATCGTCTCCTCGGCCCGCAGTGCCGATATCACTTTCAGATTCTGGTCCCGGCACTATGACTTCGTCCCCGACGCGGTCGTCGTCGAGGGCCCGGAAGCCGGCGGGCATATCGGTTACCGTACCGAGGATGTCGGCAAGCCGGAGTATGCCCTCGAGAACATCCTGACCCGGGTCATCGAGGTGGTTCAGCCCTATCGGGTACGCTATACAACAGAAATTCCGGTCATCGCCGCCGGTGGTATTTTCAGCGGTGAGGATATCCACCGGGTTCTGCAGCTGGGCGCCGACGGAGTGCAGATGGGAACCCGGTTCGTGGCCACTCACGAATGCGACGCCTCTCAGGAATTCAAGGACCTGTACGTGAACAGCACCTCCGAAGATATGGTTCTGATCACCAGTCCGGTCGGAATGCCGGGTCGGGCCATCAGGAACCGTTTTCTGGATGATGTTGCCGCGGGCATGAAGGTGCCCTTCCGCTGTCCCTGGAAGTGCTTGCGGACCTGTGATTTCAGGACCAGTCCCTACTGCATCGCCCGGGCCCTGCTGAATGCCAAGAAGGGGAAGATCGCGCAGGGTTTCGCCTTTGCCGGTGCCAATGCCTACCGGGTGGAAAAGATCATCTCGGTCAGAGAACTCATCCAGAGCCTGATCGCGGAATACGAAGCGACCGTGAATCGCCTTATTGCTTCCGGCGGCGCCCTGAGCCCGGCCCTGACTCCGGCCTGAACTCATCTCATCTCATCCTGGAGCCTCCATCTCGAAGTACCCAGTTCGAGACGGCGCCTCGACCTGCACGATATACGTACTCGGTATCGATCTGTGCAGATCGGTCCCTTCCTTAACGGATCTGTCGCTGCAGGACGTACCCGCACCGGACGTTGCACCTCTTGATTGCAGGCGGGAGATTCTCGCCACCAATAGGCGGAATCGGTCATACCTATTCATCATGCCGCCCGGGGAGACCTGGTGCATGCTCGTCGTTGCGCCTGGCTGTTTCATAAAATCTCGAACATCCGCCAAATAATGTATAACTTTGTTATACAACTTACCGTTATATAACACATACCCGCTGTCGGTGCAGACCGAATCCGGATCGGCCCGACGGCGCGACTTCAGTACATCGATGGGACAGCCTGGAATCATCTCGGGATCAGACAGAGGAGACGGAGATGAGGGATATACACCACGAGAATCAGCCCGAGACTCAACCCGAGAATCAGCCCGATACTCCACCTGAAACTCAACCGCCCAAAATCGCCCGTCGCATGCTTCACCTCATTCTCAAGGGCAAGATGCAGAAAGAGTACGAAGTCGTGCTCGATGAATTGTACCGGGAAAAGATTCTTCGTCACGGACCATCGAAAACCAGGCTCTGGTACTGCCGCCAGGTGCTCGGGTTCGCGATCCGCTGCTGTACTTTGAGACAGGGTTCGGTCTCGAGCATGCGCCCGGCGATCGCCGACAGCGTCCGCCCGAATACCATCTCCTCTTTTGACTCGATATCACAGGACGTCCGTCTGAGCATCAGGCGGTTTCGCCGTGAATCCACGTTCACCATCGCCGTGGCGCTGACGCTCTCAATCGGCATCGGTTCTTCGACAGCCATATTCGGCGTGCTGAGCACGACCATGATCAGCCGGATCCCCTACGATGAGGCTGAACGCCTCGTCATCGGCCTTTCGACATACATTGATGCCCCGCCGGATTATTTCAACGGCGTGTCGGGGCTCGACTACTTCGACTTCCGGGAATCCAGCAATTCGTTCCAGAACCTGGCGGCGCTCTGGGACGGCTACTCCACTATGATCGTGACCGGGGGGGAGGAAACGTGGGTTGCACGAACCGGATATGCCACCTGGAACCTGTTCCCCGCTTTGGGTGTTGATCCGGTCGTTGGCAGGAACTTCTTACCGGAGGAAGAGGCGCAAGCCGAGGCGCGGATGATCCTCATCAGTTACGGGCTGTGGCAAAGCCGTTTCGGGGGCACTCGGGACGTGCTGGGGAGCACGCTCCTCATGAATGGCTCGCCGTACACCATTGTCGGCGTTCTGCCGCCAGACTTTCGATTCCTTTGGAATGTAGACGCCTGGCGCCTGGCTGTGCGGCCAGGTGAGAACCGGCGGAACAACACCTATTACCTCGTCGGCCGGCTGAAACCGGATGTATCGATAGCTCAGGCTCAGGCGGATGTCGAGACTATCTCACTGGCACTCGAACACGAGTATCCCGATAGCAACGAGAAGAAACGGCTGCGGTTGACCAGCCTGCAGCAGTACCTGGGTGCTGACATCCGCGCCGGTCTCATACTGCCGGCCGTCGTAACTGCCTGCCTGCTGCTTCTCGCGTGTGTGAATGTCGCCGGGTTGATGCTGGTCAGAGGACAACGCCGAACGGCGGAGGTTGCTACGCGCTCGGCGCTCGGTGCATCCAGGTGGAACATCCTTCGACAACTACTCACTGAAAGCGTTGTCTTCACATTGCCGGCAGGCGTTCTGGGTGTCGGCCTGGCATACCTATTCCAGGAGGTACTGCTGCAACTGGTTCCGGCCGGCAGGCTCGGCGTGAGCCAGCCCGCCCTGGACGCTCCGGTTCTCCTCTTTGCCCTCATAACGTCGCTAGCGACGGGATTGCTCGTGGGGATCATACCGGCAATTCGAAGTACGGCCGCTACGCCATCACCCTATCTCCACAACAGTCGGCAGCTTTCAGAGCGACGGAGCAGCATACGCCTGCGAAGCGGGCTGGTTGCCCTCCAGTTTTCGATCTCAATCGTATTGCTCATCTTCTCGGGTCTGGTCGCGCGAAGTCTCTCGCAGCTCTCGGGAGTGGATCTGGGATTCTCTACTGAACAGGTGCTTTCCGCTGCGGTGAGAATCCCTGCCGCCGTCAACCAGGAACGGGAAATGGGGCAGGCGTTTTTCCCGTCCATTCTTCACCAGATCCGGGCGCTTCCGGGTGTCGAGTCGGCGGGCGCCACGAGCAGGCTGCCGATTTTGAATACCGGGTTGACCCAGAGAATCCGCGCGGCAAGCCGTCCGCTGTCTGAAGGAGAACATGGCGAATTCACGTACGTGCGATGGATCTCGCCGGGCTATTTCAGCACGATGAACATGCCGCTCCGAAGGGGGCGGGATATACTCGAGACCGACGGTCATAACGCCCCGGCAGTAGCGGTCATCAGTGAATCACTGGCCGACAAGCTCTTCCCTGATCAAGATCCTGTGGGCCAACGGGCTGTTCATATGTCAGGCGGCATCGACCGGGCTGAGGTTGCCCTCGATATCGTCGGTGTTGTCGGCAATGCGTGCGTGAACAGCCCTCGAGTGGATGACGATCCGGTACTGTACTTGCCGGCTCTGCAATCCGATCCCACGTGGATGCGTATCGTCGTTCGGGCTCACGGCGACCAGGCTGCGATTTTCGAATCGATTCGGCACATAGCGCGACGCGCGGAACCGGATGCC
>Ga0180432_10001844_pt1 | contig 32734 bp, 37 predicted proteins | sample SS_ome_10_FD_132414 | JGI IMG/M metagenome (GOLD analysis project Ga0180432, IMG submission 132414) | Hypersaline lake sediment archaeal communities from the Salton Sea, California, USA - SS_1_MS_2 metaG | ecosystem: Environmental > Aquatic > Non-marine Saline and Alkaline > Hypersaline >...
ACGTGCACCTTCTGGAGTCCATCACTTGGCTCCCTTGAACCTGCTGGCGTGCCACGCGTCCAGGGCGTCCTTGGCGGACCCCTCGGAGTCGTACTTTGCGGGCCACAGCTTGCCGGTCTTGCCGGACATCACGCGCCACTTCCCGTCGACCCGCCGGATGCAGCCCTTCTCGCCGCACTTGTCGCCCTCGGCCCCGACCAGGTCCCTGGCCGCCAGAAGAAGCTCGCTCGCTATTATCTTGCCATCCACAACTACGCCCCTCTGCTCTCAGCGACATTCATCGCGCTAAACGCGCGCGCAGCCAGGTCTTCCGCGTCCTCTTCCCACCTCTTGCGCTCTTTCCCCAACCTCACGCACTGATTCCTCAGGTCAACCATTTCAGACTGCAAGCCGCGATCCAGCCCCGGAGACCGAATCGCCTTCTGCAAGGTCCTCGCGGCCTTTTCCGGATCAAGCATCTCGAGTTGGCCGACGACCTCTCGGAGCGCTCCTCCAACCTCCCCGGCGGAAACCGACTTCGCCTCGCGTCCCGCGGTCATCTCCTTCGCGATCCCCAGAAGCTCCGTCGCCATCTTCTTCCTGTCCATATCCGCTCTCCTCATGCCAGTCGCTCGACGAACTCCGGACCGCCGCCGTGCATCCTGTCCCCGGTCGCCGCCAGCAGCGTGTCCACCTGCGCCTTCTCCGCCTCGTCGCGGATCGGCACCCTCAGGATGTCCCGCCCGACGACCTCGACGTTCTTGCCGTAGGCCTGCGGGTTGTCCGCCCGCACCAGGCCCTGGAGCCGCTCCGAGTTGCTGTGGAGCCTGCCCCGGAGCCATGGCCGCTCCTTGTACATGAAGGCGATGAAGGACCTCGCCGCCAGCTCCTCCAGGGAGCCCTCGACCAGAGGGTTCATCCTCATCGTCCTGCCGACCACCGTGACCCATCTCGCGTACTGCCCGTTGTTGATCCCGTGCACCGTCACGCCGGACCTCCTGTTGTAATATTGCCAGACCCGTCAGGCCCGAATGCGAAAAGTCCCGGCGCGGAAAACCGCGCCGGCACCCAAGCTCCGCGGAACCGCCTACGACAAGTTGTAGGGCGGATTCACGTAGGCGTCGATCACGTCGGACTCGGTGCCCGGCTTGCCCACGCCCTCATGGTTCAGCGGGTCGATCTCGAGGTGCGGGGTCGGGCTGCCGCCCTGCGGACTGAAGCTCGTGACCCGCGCCGGAGTCGCCACCTTGTTGTCGCCGAAGAAGGCGATCGCCTCGTCTTCCCGGACGCGTCCCGCGACGACCTGCTGATACGCTGTGCTGTAACCCATCTCTCTGCCTCCTGTTCAAGCCGGACTCGTCTCCGTCCCGGCCTTCGATCCTACCCGAGTCTCTTCTTGAGCTCCTTCTTCGCCGCCTTCGCGACCGAGCGCCTGGACCTCAGGGAGGCCACGACCTCGACCTCCATCTCGCCAGACGGCTCAATCTCGATCTCGACCTTCCTGGTCACGGCCTTGCCCGACGGCACCTTGAAGCCGCAGTCGCCGCAGCGCCACATCTTCTCGCTCCTGGTGTAGGGCTCGACGGCCATCTCCCCGCCGCACGACGGGCACGTCGCCGTGCCGGCCTCCTGGTCGCCCTTCGTCAGGCGGTAGGTCCGCTCCGGGGAGCACCAGTACATCGCCTTCCGGTCGCGCCTGGAAGCCAGGACCGGCTCCATCCTGACGGACTTCTCGACCTCGTCCATGACGCGGCTCATGCCGGTCACGTACCAACCCCTCCCGGCGTCGAGGGCGAGCTTGTCGCCGACCGGATCGCTCCAGCCGTCCAGCCCCATGAGGGTGGAAACGCGCCACGTCCAGGTCCCGCCAGTCGCCCCGGTCTTCTCCCGGAGCCGGAGGATGACGCCACCCTTCACTCCCGACTCCAGCGTCGCCACGAAGGTCTGGCCGTTGTTGTCCTCGACCGTCGTCCGGAGCGTCTTCTTCTTGGCCGTCAGCATCCTGGCCACGCGGCCGCTCTGGAGGTCCCGCTCGATGTCCTCGGAGGCGTCCATGGCCTCCGCGAAGCTCGCGACGCCCACCGTCCGGTCGGGGCTGTCGTCGACGCCCGCGACGTCCTTGCCGACATAGACGCGGAGCTTCTTGTCGCCGTCCTCGAACGAGTAGGTCGCCTCGGCCCCGCTCCCGAACGTCTTCCCGCCGGAGCCTCCGCGACGCCCCCAGTGGACGTGCGTCGACCTTCCCGCCAGGCCGAGCGAGGCACGCCTGGAGCCCACCCTCCCGTCGGCGCCGCTCTCCTCGTACGACTCCTCGTGCAGGTCCTTCTGGAGGTTCTGCATGATGGAGAAGCCACCGCCCCGGGGGGCGTCGAGGCCGTGCGTCTTCGGCTCGCCGACGTACTGCGGGTCGTCCGCCTGCGGCTCGCCGATGCTGACCGCGGCCTTCTTGAGCTTGATGCCCTTCTTCTCGAAATCGGCCGGGCTCCCCTGATTGACGACGCTCCGATTCGTCACCCTCCAGACGTTCCCGTCATGAAGGTAGTAGTCGTCAAGCTCGAACTCGTTCTTGAACTTCCCGTGGCCGATCAGCTTGCCGTTGTTCCTTATCTTCCTGAACCTGGCGAAACTCTCACCCGACATCGCGGCATTCACCGGACCGGCCCCGAGGTCCCTGCGGCTCCTGAGCGGAGACGGCGCCGGGAACGCGTCGCCGGGATCGGCGACCTTCGCGCGCCTGCTCGCCAGCCTGGAGTCCCTGGTCGCGATCGTCCTCATCCTCTCCTTGAGCTCCTCGCCCACGAGGAGGGCGGGCTGGATCTCGTCGGGGTCGTGCTGGACCTCGGAGCCCCCGGCCCAGGCGACGACGACCTTGTTGCACTTCCGGTCCACGCTCACGACGACCCCCCAGAGGTCCGACGACCCCGTGACGATGGAGTCGACGATGTCCCCGGGCCGGAACTGGTCGATCATGTTGCCGAGGGGTCCCGGCCAATAGCTCGCGCCGCGTCTTGTTCGCATGTCAATCCTCCTACTCACAGGAGCGAATATCAAAGAATTGTAGCAACCACCCAGGCAATCTCGACCAGCCAGCCGACCGCCAATGCCGGCCGGGGCGAGTCACGCCCCGGCATCAAGAGCCCCTACGCTATTCTGACCGGCCATTTCGGTCTGAACTTCCTGTCGGTTATGGCAACGTTCCGAATATTTCTCTGCGCGAAGGACTTGATATGCTTATCCCTCATGTCATAAGCATAGAGCATCTTCCTCAGCCCGACTCTCAGTCGGCGATATTTCCATTCGTACGGGGCCACCACGTACTTCTTGGTCTCCCCGGTCGTCGTCTTCCGATAGGTGATGACGATCTCGGAGAGGCGAAGGGCCGCCTCCCGGATCGCCAGGCGCTTGTTCCTCATGGCGAAGAGCGTGCCCGTCCTCGGCCGCATGCCGACCCTCCGCGGGCGCCTCCTCGGCGCCTTGGCCTCCTGCTCCTGGAGCCAGAGGGCCCGACGGACTCCTCGCTCCACCACCTCCTGGTACGATCTCGGCATGTCAGTATCCCGCCTTGCCCGTCACCGGCGCCGTTATCCCGTTCCTGTTCGCCTCGGAGCCGATGCCCTGGTTGTAGATGTACTCGTTCTCGGCCAAGTCGTCAGCCGTGACAGCGGTCGCCTTGTCAGCCGGGTCGTCGCTCCACGACTCGCACGCGCGGCCCAGGCTCCTGTCGTCCACCGGCTGCTCCACGAACCCCTTCGAGTCCGACCCCCGCCTGAACCAGTAGAGGGCCGGACAGTAGGTCGTGTGAACGCAGGACGAGCAACCCTGACCCCTCGGCCTCGTCACCGTCCCGATCAGCGGGTACGGAAACGTCAGGTTGAAGGGGTTCGGGTCCGATATGACTGGGTTGGGCACGCTACGCCTCGCACTGCTCCTTGCGCCATGCCAGGCTCTCATGGACAAGCTCCACGTCCAAGCCCATGATGGCCTCCGGCCTCACCACCTTGTCCCGATCGGGAAACAGCATCGGATAGCAATGAAGGATCACCTCACTGCAATACAGCCTGTCGCTCTCCGGCTCGAAAAAGTAGTCATAGTCTCTCCCCTCCATCCCAATCGCTCCCTCCACGCCCCTGTCGACCTGGTCCGGCGTGATGCCGGGACGGAGAACGGCAACGTCGTCACACCTCAAAAACGTGAGGATGTCCTCCCTCTTCACGCAGGGCGTAACCGCATGGATGACGGTCTTGTCGTCTATCATTATCGCCGCATGAGTGTAGTAGCCGGGAATGAGCCAACTCGTCATGTAGTTGCGATACCGCCGAAGAAGGACGTCCCCCTTCTTGAGCTTGTCGAGAATGGCTCTCGTCTCCGCGCCCTTGACCTTGTAGTGGATGTCGCCGCACATGAGCCAGAGCGGCCGCCAGTGAAGCTGAAAGCTCCCAAGCGCGCCCAAGAGGAATCGGAGCGTCTTGAACCACATCCCCTTCATCGAGGGCCTCCTAGAACGTCGCCGGCTGGCGATAGGTGATCATTCGGAGAACATGGGTCTGCTTCGCACCCGCCGGGTAGTAGAACCAGAACCGACACCATCAAATCAGAACGGCTAAACCCATTCACAATCACTCGAACCACCAACCCAACAGGATAAAGTCCGAGATTGTGCGTCACAGCAATCGTGTCCGTATCAGCAAAAAACTGCTTATATAAAACGACACACGCCGGGCATTAGAGCGGCCCTCCATGTTGGAACTTGACTCCGGTAAGTGCCAACTCGATGATTCCAATATCGGCTGCTCCCGTCCCGTCATCGTCAAGCTCGAAACGCATGAACACCAAGTCTCCCTCATAGTATCCCGATATGTCATAAGGCCCGAAAACAACCGAGAACACCTTGCCGATGGTCGTGTCATCCACCGTCTCGGTTATCGCAGCGCCAGCAGAGTTCGTCACCAAGTCCGTGTTCGCCAAAGTCCTGGCAACCGGAACCACACCTCCTGTTGGGTCTGCCACAAGAACGCCCTGCACCTCCGAAACCTTCAATGAACAGATAAGGTCGATTCCCTGCGACGTGCCAGTATTGTCGGAACTAAGCACAGCTTCAAAATAGAGTGGGAGACTCGTGTCGATACCCTTGGGCAGCGCGTACTGGTAGTAAACGGCATCACCATCAGACCCAAGTTCTGTATTCTTAAACTCATGACTCCAACCAGTGGGAATACCACCACTTCCAACAGTCAATGACCAAGATGCCACCCCGCCAGACTCTCCGAACACGTTGCCAGCCGAAGTCAAGGACTGCCTGAACCTCGAACGTCCATGATACAGAGCACTGCCAAGTTCGCTCAAGTGAGAATGGCTTGGAACAATCTTGAACTGCTCGAAGACGGGAGCTGTCGTCACCGCCGTGTCAATGCGGATGCGAACCCAATAAAGGTTCTTGCTGTCGATTGTCTTCTTCGTCCAGTCAATCCCCGTCACATCCTCGGTGAGTCCATAATTGATGTACTCAGAACTACTCGCCCTAATGAACACGTCATTGGCGTAGCGATAGTTGGTCCCAACCGAGTTGGCCATGACGGCAAACTCCGTCCACGCACTGCCATTCCAATACTCGAAGACGAAACTCCTCGGAGTCACCTCCACTGCTGCCGTCGTCTGTATGACGTCGATGCCCCAATGCTTCATCAAATCGGAAGCATCCTGCCTCTGTGAACCAATCAATATCGTGTGATTCGCAGTCACCCCTTGAAAGCTGAACGTGCTTCCCGATACAGAAGCCGCATCAGCAGACACATCTGTCAGATTCCCACCGTCTGCCGTCGAACCCGCCGTGTTGTCAGTGGTGATGACAACCATGCCAGACGTATAGGAGTCGCCTTGCCCAAAAGCGGAAGAGGTACCCCTGTCAGGACGCCCGACCGCGAACTTGCCGGAAATCTTGAAGCCTTCGTCGCCCTCGAAGCGATCCTGTATCAAGACGGTTTCGTTATCGTATCCTGCCGGGAACGACGCCAACCCAAAGTCTGCCTCGACGCCTGTCAGCTTCACCCTGGTCGAGAGGCTCTCAACGAGGAAATCCAAAGTTCCTGAGTCGACGATATCACACGACAACATGTCCATCAATGTGTCGGTACCGTCCGCCCTCATACCGTTGGTGCAGGAATCAATCTGAACGCCGATGGCTGTCAGCTTGGAATCTGTCCCCAAAACGTAAACACCGTTCGTTCCTCCAACAATTTGCCCAGCCCGGACACGAGCATTTGCCCCGCCCTCACTTCTTACCGCAGTGGTTACACTGGAAGACTCAATCTCAAAGCTCGTAAATGCCAAATCCGAACTGTTGGCCGCTCGAATCACATTTGTGATTGTACATCCGGTGGGAACAGACATGCCCGTCCCGTTTATGACGCCCCCATTGGCATAGACTAAGTTGGTCATACTGCCAATAGGGACAGAAGCCACAAGACCAACCAGCAAAACTCCGCCAGTGGCTTCAAGTCCAGTTTGGCAATTATATATGACGCAACCCTCTACGGTCGCCTGCGAAGCGGTAAGCTGATAGGCCGCATTTCCCGTAACTCCCCGAATCGTAAATCCGGCAAGGGTGTTGAAGCCAGCAGAATTGGCAAACAGGATACTGCCCACTGTGGTTGGCTCGACAACCGTGGAAAATGGGCCGCCCATTGCACGGATATACACATACGCCTTCATCGTGATTGGCGCTTCGACGTATACCCCCGGAGCCACGAGAACGGCATAGCGATTTGTAGTGGTCGCATCCGTGATGCTGTCGTTCGCTGCCTTGATGGTCAGGAACGGGTTCTCTGGCCTTCCATCTCCAGCGACATCCGAGCCCGTCTTCGACACGTACACGGCATTTTCAAGAAGTGTCTGGAGCCCGGTCGGACCCTGCCAGCCCTGGAAGCCCTGAAAGCCCTGGAAACCCTGGAGGCCCTGAGGTCCTCCGAAGCCTTGAAACCCGCAAACGCCCTGATTCCCTTGCCACCCCTGATTGCCCTGAGGGCCTATGACTCCCTGAACTCCCTGGAAGCCCCGAAGACCCTGGTTCCCTTGGTTCCCTTGCCAACCTTGATTCCCTTGAACTCCCTGGAAGCCACGCTCTCCCTGCGACCCCTGGAAACCAACAGGCCCCTGCCATCCCTGATTTCCTTGAGGGCCTTGATTGCCCTGAACTCCATCTTGGCCGACATTCCCCTGACTGCCTTGAACTCCGTCCTGTCCGACAAGACCCTGATTTCCTTGGAAACCGTCCTGGCCGACAACACCCTGGAAGCCGCGAACACCCTGATAGCCAACCGAACCTTGTGAGCCCTGTGTCCCATCCTGCCCCTCAACGCCCTGGCTCCCCACCGAACCCTGGGAGCCGACAAGCCCCTGAAGGCCGGCAACACCTTGATTGCCCTGGTGCCCAATAGGCCCTTGACTTCCCTGCGCCCCATCTTGACCAGCAAGCCCCTGATTCCCCTGAGCGCCAACCTGTCCGACTATGCCTTGATTTCCTTGTGATCCTTGAACGCCCTGATCACCAACCAGGCCCTGAACGCCCTGAAACCCGACAACACCCTGATAGCCCTGAACTCCCTGATCGCCAAAACCCTGCCAGCCCTGGTTGCCCTGAGTCCCATCTGTGCCCGCTTGACCCTGAGGACCTTGAGCTCCGTCTTGTCCGGCGTTACCCTGCGACCCTTGATGTCCCTGACTTCCTTGGGAACCATCCTGACCATCAACACCCTGGAAGCCGCGAACACCCTGATAGCCAACCGAACCTTGTGAGCCCTGTGTCCCATCGTGCCCTGCGACGCCCTGATGGCCCCAAAGACCCTGAGCTCCCTGGGGGCCATCTTGGCCCGCAGAACCCTGCGCCCCCTGAACACCAGTGTCGCCGACGACTCCTTGAGCCCCAATCTCGCCCTGATTCCCTTGCGGTCCCTGAACGCCCTGCGGCCCGGCTGCCCCCTGGACACCGACACCGGTCTCCCCGGCCACGCCCTGCCACCCCTGATTCCCCTGGGAACCCACTCCGACTGAACCCTGATATCCCTGAGCACCGTCCTGGCCATCAGCTCCCTGAGAGCCCTGAGCCCCATCGGCCCCATCCTGGCCTGCGGCTCCCTGGAAGCCAACGAGCCCCTGGGCTCCCTGAGCACCATCACTGCCATCCTGGCCCGCAACGCCCTGCCAACCCTGGTTACCCTGAACGCCGTCCTGTCCGAGCTGCCCCTGCGGGCCAGCGGAACCCTGAGCCCCATCCTGCCCGGCATCGCCCTGGAGACCAGCAAGACCCTGCGACCCGTCCTGGCCAACAAGCCCCTGAACGCCCTGAACGCCAACAAGCCCCTGGAAACCCCGAACGCCCTGAGAGCCAACCGCGCCCTGAGAGCCATCCTGTCCAGCCACGCCCTGATTGCCCTGCCATCCCTGCAAGCCCTGCGGCCCGAAACCGCCAACGGCGCCAACCGGGCCCTGGCTTCCCGTCACGCCCTGAACGCCAACAGGCCCCTGGACTCCGACCCCGGTCGCACCCTCTGAACCCTGAACGCCTTCAAAACCTTGAACACCCTGAAGCCCCTGATCTCCCTGAACCCCCAACGGGCCCTGAACCCCAGGAACTCCCTGACTGCCGCCTGTTCCCTGCGGACCCACGGCTCCCTGTACTCCGACCCCTGTCAAGCCGACCGGACCCTGAGCGCCCTGAGCCCCACTTCCCTGCGAACCCTGACTGCCAAGAGGCCCTTGGCTGCCAACAGGCCCTTGTACTCCTACCCCCTCGGCTCCGGTAGCCCCCTGCTCGCCCTGGCCTCCCTGAACTCCATCCTGTCCGACGATCCCCTGCGGACCCTGAACGCCAACACCCGTCAGCCCCTGGCCTCCCTGAGGGCCAACCACCCCTTGAAGACCCGTTCCGTCCGAGCCCTGAAAACCTTGAGTCCCGGAACCGACCACTCCCTGATATCCCTGGGAACCAGCATCTCCCTGAGCACCCTGGACACCGTCACCCTCTGACCCCTGAACCCCTTCAGGACCCTGCGGCCCCTGGGAACCATCAGCGCCAGAACCCTGAGAGCCCTGCGGACCCTGATAGCCATCACCCTGAGGCCCCTGCGGGCCCGGTGTCGCCGAGTCGGCACCCTGAGTACCCTGCGGGCCTTGAGCTCCCTGACCTTGCGTGCCTTGAAAGCCGGTGTCGCCCTGAGGACCACGCGAACCTTGAACACCAAAGCCCTGAGCGCCCTGGAAGCCCTGAGCCCCAACCGGTCCCTGCACCCCATCTTCGCCGACGGAACCCTTCAAGCCCTGGAAGCCACGCTCCCCCTCGTAACCCTGCGGCCCACGAGAGCCCTGCGCGCCAATCGTCCCGACACCTGTCGCTCCCGCGCTCCCCTGCGGCCCCTGAAGACCCACCCCGATCGAACCTTGAGGCCCAGGCACCGTCGAGTCCGCGCCCGTCTGCCCCTGAGAGCCCTGCGGGCCTTGATAGCCATCGCCCTGAAACCCCTGCGGCCCAACCGGGCCATCCAGGCCTTGTGCCCCGGCATAACCTTGGAACCCGACGCCCGTTGCCCCATCGACTCCCTGGAGTCCGATCTTCCCCTGCGACCCGGCATAGCCTTGGAACCCCTGATCGCCGGTCGCGCCAACGCTTCCGGCATCACCTTGAAAACCGCGATCCCCAACACCCTGCCAGCCCTGGTTGCCCTGAGGACCCTGCCAGCCCGAAAGACCCTCGACGCCCTGCGGACCCGGGGCGCCCTGCCAGCCCTGGAAGCCCTGGACGCCCTGACCACCCTGATTGCCCTGGGTGCCCCAAGTTCCCTGATTGCCCTGGGTGCCCTGAGTGCCATCGGCTCCGGCGGCTCCCTGCCAACCCTGAAACCCATCTGACCCTTGAGCCCCGACGCCTCCTTGCAACCCATCTGCGCCCTGATGGCCAATGGGCCCCTGAAGACCGACTCCTGTGGGTCCGTCGCTTCCCTGGCTTCCGTCAGACCCGACAAGCCCCTGCGACCCCTGCTCTCCGACCGGCCCCTGAAGGCCGGCGCCCTGCCATCCCTGATTGCCTTGCGGGCCAACCGGCCCCGGGCCCTGGGGGCCGACAACCCCCTGGTCTCCGACGTAGCCCTGCTGGCCAAGCTCGCCCTCCCAGCCCTGGCTGCCTTGGGCTCCCTGCAAGCCCTGAGGCCCGGCAAACCCGGTGGCGCCACCCGGAGGACCCTGAGGCCCTGAGGGTCCGGTGGGTCCGCCGCCGCTCCCCTGCGGCCCTTGGGGGCCTGTTGCTCCCTCTCCGTCTAGGGGCGGGTCCGGAAGGGTGTTCCTGTATTCGGTAAACTCCTGGCCGTCCGGGCCCTCCACCCACATGCAGAAGCAGCCTCCCTCGGGGCTGATCTCGATGCCGCCGATGAAGTTGGTGAGAGGATCGGGAACGGGAGGCGGGTCAATGGCGCAGTAGGCTCGGTCGTCACTCTCCACGCAGTAGATGACGGAGCCGACCGTAACGGTCTGCTTTATCGACTCAAGGTAGAATTCCTTGACGACTTCGTAAACAAGCACGACGTCCCCTCCTAGAATGTGCCGAGACGTCGATACGTCGCCAGCCTGAGCACATACGTTTCCTTGCAGCCAAGAGGGTAGGAGACGAACACGCGGACCGCCGAGGACCGAGGGCGCGACTCCGCGTCAAGCTGCAACGCTGCCATGTAACTCACCCCGACGCTTCTGTTGCGGCCGTCAAGGACTCCGCTGACGAGTCTGATGCCGCCGCCACGAGCCGCATGAACGTCAGGCCCAAGCACCACGTCGACCTGACGACCCCCTTCGCCCACCTCGCCGACCGAGACGACACATTCCTTGAGGTCCCAGTTGATGGGGGTCCTGTCCGGCGTCTGGTCGTTCGGATGGAAGTCCCACACCGAGAGCACCGCGTTCCCGGCGCCCTTCCCGCACTTGACGAACTTGCCATTGTCTTCGCGATAGGCCCCCACGAGCCTCACCTCGCCCCACTCCTGGCGCCGCATCGTCTCCAAATGAATCTTGGTGTCCGAGAACGAGTCTTCGATGGTGGCCGTCCGCAGCTCGACGTGTCGATCGCACGGGTAGTAGCCGGGCCGGTTGGGCTGCGGAGCCGCCCGCAGCACCGGATTGCTCTCTTCCTCCCACGTGGAGAACCCCAGGCTGGCCTGCTTCTCCTGCTGGGCCTCGGCCTCCAAGATGACGCCGTGAGACGCGAGAAGCTCGGAGCGCACGAGGGCCTGCAGTCCGGCGATCTCGACACCACCGATGAAAGTGGCCAACGGGTCCGGGACGGCCGGAGGGCTTACGGCAACCCAGCCTGCCACGCCATCTTCGGTGTAGACAACAGACCCGACCGGGATTGGCTTCCCGAGCGACGTGTGGTGGAACTCCTGGATGACACGATAGACACGCACGATCACGCTCCCTTGGCCCAGTCGGAGCCCGTCCGTCTTTCGCGCTCGGCCAAATTCTCCGAAGTCTCAGTCTCGATAAAGGTGTGCGTACCGCAGGTCCCCCCGCAGTCGCACTCCACCGTCGAGACCACGGTCTTCACCACCACGGGTTCGAGAACCGTCTGGTCGCAGATGGTGTTCCTCTTCAGCTTGAGCACGCGCACTCGCTCCACCTCGCACGGGGACGGAGCGTCGTCAAGGGCACGGACGCCGGTCGGAATGCGGAAGTCCTTAGGCCAGTTCATGTCGAGAGGCCGAGCCGATGCCGTGCCCGGCGTGAAGTCCGTCCTGCCAGCCTGAGAGGGCGCGAGCTGGCCATAGGGTATGTCGTTGATGTCCCACTGGACGCGTTCGTTGATAGCCATAACGTCCTCCTTTTCTTTACCAAGGGACGAAATATAAAAGGAATCGTCAACCGCCGAACGACTCCAGCGCCTTCACCAGGTCGGCGAGGTACGGCTTTATGGCCTCGTCCAAAAGCTCCTGGATGGCCTCCTTGGCCGCCTTCTCCGGGACGGTGTCCGCCCGGACGCCGGGAAGGTTCTCCTCGATGGTCTGTATCCCCGCGATCATGGCGTCGACAGCCCCGTCCACGTTCGCGAGCGCCTTCTCGTCTTCGCCATCCACCGCGGACACGCTTCTCGCGACATTCATAGCCATGGCTGCGATCCTCTCCCTGTCCATCTTCAATCCTTCCGAATATCGGGATCGCTGTCAGTATCCCGGTCCCGCTCGCCGGCAGGCTTGTCCTTGGTCCGGTGCGTCTTCTTGCCGTCCTCGCGCGGGGGCTTCAACTCCGGCTCCCGCTCGCGGCCCTTGGAGACGCCGCCCGTGTCCGCCATCGTGTCCTTGTCCTTCCGGCGGACCTGCAAGCCCCTGGTCGCCGCGAACGACGCGGCCACCCGACCCACCATCATCTCGAAGTCGACGACGCCGAGCGACGACTTGCGCCTGCGCCGCCTCTTGGCCGGCGCCTTCGTGTCAACCAGGAACGTCACCATCTGCATCATGTTGTCGAACAGGCCGAGCACCTCGGAGGGATCGACCCTGCCGTCGGACCTGATCTGCTCAACCTCGGCAGCCAGGTCCTCGACGACCTTCAGGAGGCCACCCTCCCCGTCGTCGTCGGACATGGCCGGAGCATCTGCCTCCGGGACATCTTCCTCTGGCCCTGGCGCGTCTGCCTCCGGTGCCTCGTCGCCGCCCTCCGGAGGCGCCACGTCCGCAGCGGCCTCCTGCTCCAGGGCCTCGACCTCCTTCTCCATGGCGTCGAGCCCCTTGGCGTCTCCGGCATCCGCCGGCGCATCTCCCTCTGCCTCCTGCCCGCCACCCTGAATCTTCTCCATCACCTTCTTGACGACCTCCGCCTTCTCCTCGTCGGAGAGCTGCGCCAGCCGCCTGAAGACGCCCTTGGTCGCCACGGACGCCAGGAGCATCCGGGCCGCATGTCTCGGAATCGACGCCGCCTTGCCCATCATTTTGTCCTTCACAGCTTCGAGCCGCTCGACCAGCTTGACGACCCGGTCCTTGTCCTCTCCCTCGAACTCCTTGATCCTGCCCATCAGGTCGTCGGCCTTTCCAGACACGTCGCCAGCACCTCCGGACGGCGCGGCCCCGGACGTCCCGAGATACGCCTTCTCCGACTCCAGCAGGGGCCACTTACCAAGCGCCTCGACGATGGACGCGGGGTTTCCTCGCCCATCCTTGAACAGCTTCTCCATGGAGGCCCATTCCGCGTCGTTGAACTTGCCCCTCTCCTTCTTCACGTACTCGAAGGCCTTGTCCACGTCGTCCTCGACCATGCCCGGAGGCGGGATGATGCTCCTCTTCGCCGAGTTGAACCCGGCCCTGGCCGTCTTTTCCACGAACCCCTTCATGGCCTCGGTATGGGCGGTCTCCGCCGGATCGTCGTCGAAGCCGCGCATCTCCAGCCTGAAGGCCGGCTTGCCGTTGCTCTCGAACTCCATCTCGCCACGGGCCTGCCCCTCCACCGGCTTGCCGCCCATGTCCTCGATGAAGCTGTTGAACTTCTTTGCCGCCAGCTTGTCCCCGAACAGCATGTCGACGGTCTGGCCCTCCGGCGAGTATCTCATCCCCACCGTCATGACCTTCCGATCCTTGTCGAAGCTGAAGTCGTCGATGCGGCCGCTGAACCTCGACAGGATGTCCTTCGAGGCGCTGAACCCCTTCTCCCCCATCTCGCTCACCTGGTCGTTCAGGAGCTTCTTGTCGACCTCGTCGAAGTCGCCGTCCTCCACGGCCTGGTGCATCTGCTTCTTGATCGACTCGATCAGCTGGTCGTTCCCCGGGTCCGCCTCCGCCGCCAGCCTCAGCTTGCAGGCCAGCTCCATGGTCCTCGGCTGCCGGACGAACAGCTCCTGGACCTTCTCCTGCCCGAAGAGAGCCGTCGAGTCGGAGAGCCTGACCGCCGACCCGACCGGGTCCTTGTCCCAGTCCACGTCGTTCGCGTCGTGCGTCTTGATGATCTTCGCCATGTCGTCCATGGAATCGGCCCCGAAGACCTTGTCGAACCTGCCCCTCTCCTGGTTGAAGAGCTCCTCGGAGTTGTCCTTGTGGCTCCCCTTGAAGCCTGTGGCCGGGTCGCCGACCGTGTACCCGACGTCGTGGTTGGCCTGGATCGTCATGGCCATCAGCTTGTCCTTGCCCGTGACCGGCAGCCCGGCCTTCTGGAGCTCCCCCAGCATCGCCTCCGTGTTCGCCGCGTTGGTCGTCGCGTGCCGGATGCCGTGGTCCCCGAGCGACCGGCGCCTGGTCTCGACCTCCTGGTGCAGCATCCTCCTCACGTCCTCGCGAACCAACGCGTCGACGTCGGCCTGGGACACGTCGCCCAACGAACCGTCCCTGGCCGCCTCCTCCACGGCGGAGGCCATGTCGTCGACATAGGCCTCGGCCATCGGCCTCGACACGCTCGACATGGCCTTCGAATACTTCTCCAGCACGCTCTTGGCGTTCTCCCTGATGGAGTCCGCCACCTGCTTCGCGTTCTCCTTCGTCACAGGCGACGCGTCCGAGTTGGCCTTCTCCTCCGAGCCCGAGTCGTAGAAGCCCAGGTTCCGGGCCATGTTGGCCTTCAGGGTCTCGACGTCCACCTTGGAGTAGTCGTTCATCCCCCTGGTCGCCGCATTGCCGTCTGCCAGGGCCTTCTGGACCCTGGCCTTCTCGTCGTCGGACAGCTCCCCGTACTTCTTGGAGCTCCCGTCCGGAAACCTGACCTGGACCCCGTGCGTCAACTGATGCTCGGCGATGGGATGCTGCCCCCACCCGTCGCCCGGGTCCTCGCCCAGGACCTGCTTCAGCCTCACCTCCATCGGCGCGCCCTTGGCGGGCGCCGGAGCCCCGTCCTTGGCCGGGCCCTTGGCCGGACCCGTCTCGTCCCTGGCCTTCCCCTGGTCGTCGGCCGGCTTGTCACGATAGGCGTATCCGCCACCAGGCTTGCGCCTGCGCTGACGGTTCGGGTTGCCACGCACGGGCTCCCACTGCGCCGCCATCCTCGCGGACGCCAAGAAGGCTTCCGCCACGCGAGCCTCCTTCGAGCCCGGCTCCTGGTCCAGAAGGACTATCATCCCTTCCCCGACGTCCTCCGGCTGCGACGGGTCGCCCCGCTGCGGCTGCCGCGGCTCGGCGTCGCCCCGCTCCCCTGCCGGGGCGCCACCTTCCTGCTTCTTCTCGTCATCCTTCCTCGTCTCGGCGCCGGCGGAGGCGCGGTCGTCCTGCTCGCGCTCGCGCTGCTCCTTCTTCTGGAAGTCGCGCTCGGCGGGGGAGACCACCCCGTGGTCGGTCCTCTTGGCGCCAGGATGGCTCTTCAGGTACTCGTCCAAGGCGTTCTGGGTCTTGAAATCCTTCGCCACGCGAAGGACCACCCCGAAACCTCTCGCCACGCTGTTCCTGACCACCTCGAAATCCATTTCCGTCTCCCGTCAAAGCGCCTCCACGACGCTCCTGACATCTTCCTCGTCCACGCCTTCCGGCAACGCGTCCGCTATGGCCACGGCCATGTCGTCGGTCGACCTGCCGCCCTCCCCGCCCGGCTCCTCCGCCGGCTGCGCGTCAGCCTCGGCCCCTCCGGCACCGCCGGACTCGCCGAACGACTGCTGGTCGTCTCCCCCGAAACCGCCGCCGAAACCACCCTCGTCCTCCGCCGGCCCGTCGAACTCCAGCCCCAGGTACGTGGCGATCTTCTCGGCCACGTTGCTGTTCTCCACGAGATTGCGCCCGACCTCGCTGGACACCTCCTCGACGAGCCTGTTGAAGTTGGCGTCCTTGACCGTGAACAACTGCCCCTTGAGCTTCACCGCCTGCTCCTCGCTGTCGATGTTGAACAGCTCCAGGATGACATCGACGTCGAGGCTGCCCTTCTGGTAGAGCTGGAACAGGCTGTCGAAGACCTCGGCGTTGTCCCGGATCGTGAGACGGTTGAAGCCCACGCGCGGGTGCCAATACTTCTTCACCCCGTTCTTGTCCTCCGTGAACCATCCCCGCCTCTCGCAGATCGGCACGAACAGCTGCCGCTCGATGTAGTCGGTCAGTATCTCCCGCGTCAGCAGGAACATGCTGTTCAGGATCTCGACCGTGATCTTGCTCCCCGAGAACGTGGTCTCCCCCGTCAGGAGCTCCCTCGTCACCCCGAGCGCCGCGAAGACCTGGTTCTCGATCCTCTCGTACTCCCTGTCCAGGTCCAGCAGCCGGTCCTGGGCGCCGATCTGCTCCCACGTCACGTCGTAGTTGGTTATGATGCTGTACTCCGGGTCCATGAAGGACAGGTCGACCTGCGTCCTGAGCTCGTCGACCTGCTCCGGCGTCAGGCCCGGGGCGGTGATGAGGTTCTTCGGCGTCATGTTCCGGCTCGCCAGGCTGAGCTGGGTGTACCGGAAGTGCTCCTTCTGGAGCATCGGCACCAGCACGCGCTCCAGGACGGACGACCCGAGATCGAGGTACGGCGAGCGGCGCCGGGAGATCGTGTGGACGAAGGAGCCGGTCATGGGATCGCTGTCCATGACGATGCACCCCTCGTTCTTGACCATCTCGACGATCTCCTCGGGGATGTTCTCGACGATCTTCTGGTCCAGGTCCGCGTTGTCGCACTTCGACGACGAGCCCGGAAGCGAGGAGGCCGAGACGCCGCCATGGCCGCGCTCCCCCTCGATCAGCGAGATGAGCCTCTCCGGCCTGTACTCGACCCGCTTCGTGTCGGAAAACGGGTACTGGAAGACGTAGACCTCCTCGGGCGGCAGCATGACCACCTTCTTCCACATCTTCCTGACATCGTTCCATTCGTGGAAGAGATGGCAGTTCCCGATCATGTTGAGCTCCCACAGGATGCTCTGGCAGAGCTCGAAGCCCCTGACCACCTCCAGCTGGTAGGTGAAGAAGTCCTTCATCTCCTCGCGCCGGTCCTCAGGGACGTGCTTGGGGATGTTCAGCGTGAGCTTGCTCATCGGAAGGTCCGCGAGCATCTCCAGCGCGCGGCCCACGTAGGCATCGCTCCTAGTCCAGTATCTATACCACTGGTACTTCTCCCTAAGGGTCACGGGCCAGTAGATCATCCCGCCGTTCTGCTCGTTCATCTGAACGAAGTAGGTCGGGACGTCGAAGGTCCCCGACATGTCCGAGAGGCCGTTGGCGTAGGACGTCCGGTAGGCCTCCAGGGCGTACCCGGACGTGTACGGCCTGTTCGGCGTCAAGTCCACCAGCATCCCGGCGTTCCTGAACATGCTGCCGCCCATGGCCGTGCCCGTGGCCACCTTCGCCATCCTCGCCTTCATCGGATCAGCCTTCCCGGTGGTCACGGCCGGGCGCCTCACGCCGCCCCTGAACCCGTTCCCGGACAGGCTTCTGATATCCGCGTCCCTCACCGGAGTTCTCACTATCTGCCCACGGGCCATGGTCAAGTCCTCCTAACCCTGACGCGGGAAGAGGCGAACGCCGACAATGCGGCGTTCGCCAACCTCTCCAGTCGCCTGATCTTGACCCTAGACTCCGGCATGGCCGACAACGGTCCCGCTCCTTCCTCCAAGGCCCCCACCAGGACCTTGACTGCCTCCGTCACCCTGTCCAGGCTCCGATTCACCACCTCGGCCGCGTCGGCCGCCGTCCTTCTGCCCTCTCGCTCGGTCGCCCTCTCACGCTCCCTGGCCTCGCGACGCTCTATCTTCCTCGCCTTATGGACCTCGGACGTCCGAACCTGCTCCCGCCCCATGGCCTCGCCGAGATCGTGACGCTCCTTGGCCGCCGCCAAGGCAGCCAGGAGCGGATGGCCCTCCGGCAGTCCCTCAAGGTCCTGCGCCCGGAGCCGGTTCTTCCGCATCGCATCCTTCAGCGGGTGGTCCTCCGGCACGCCCTCGACGACGCCCTCGATCTCCCGCCTCCTCAGCGACTCCTCGGCCGCCCTCGCGCTCTCAAGCAAACTCGCATCCATAATCTCAACCCTTCTGGGTTGCAACGACCATCATCCGACAGCCGCCGTGACAACCAGGAAGCTGCCCTCCTGGTCGGAGGTCGCCCTGGCCACCACGTATCCCGTCCACGCATGCGCCACGCCCTCCTGCTCGTTCGTCAGAAGGCCCTGGTCGCTCACGTACAGCTTGTCGTTCGGCACATAGACCAGCGGCGCCCCGGTGCCCGGGGTCGTCCTCTCCGCCAGGTCCTCGGTCTCGAACGTGTACCATCTGAAATAGCCGGTCGGGGGCACGTACATCGTCACCACCCGGCTGCCCAGCCTCTGGAGCTGCTTCTCGTTGTCGAAGTGGAGCGGCCCTCCCGGATCGTGGGCCGTCCAGTCCGAGACGCTGTCGCCGCCCGGGCGCTGGAGGATGTCCGCGTCCCACATGTCGCTGAGCCGCTGCATCGGCGTCACGTGCTGCGGGCCCCGGATCAGGAACCCGCACATGACACCCTCGCCGTCGGACCTCTCCACCACGCCGATGACGCCTGGCGAGAAGGTCGGGGCGCCGGACGCGTACCGGACCCACGTGCCCTGAAGCCAGCCAGTGGCGACAAGGCTGTCAGCCGGCTCGACAGGAACCTCCTCGCCATCCTTCAGCTTGTATACCTGGTCGCCCACGTCAGTCCCTCATCCTCTCCGGCACGCCCATTGCCCGCGCCAGCTTCTGGAACTCCTCGTCATGCGAGCCCGCGTTCCTCTCATGCCCGAGCGCCGCGTGACAGAGCTCGTGCGTCACGGCTATCCTGACCTTGCCGGGCTCGTCGAACAGCTTCGAGCTCACCCGCAGCACCGCGGGTCCCGAGCCCGGCGGCACGAACTGGGCTACCTTGCCTGTCGGCACCCCGTCGATCTCGACGTCGATCTCGTCCGGCATCTCGGACTCGCGCCCGACCACCTCCCTGCACGCCCTGTCGACCTTGCCGGATATTTCGCCGACCAGGTCGGCAACCATCTCCTCCATCCGCCCCCGCAGGAGACCCCGCGCCACCCTGACGGACAAAAGCCTCTCGAGCACCACCTGGGACACCGACGCCTCCTTCACGGAGGGCACGGTGCCCTTCCCGACATACTGCTCCTCGAAGCCCGGCAGCAAGTAGTGCCTCTTCAGCGTCGCCTGCTGATGCCCGACCTTCTCGGCCACCGTCTTCATCACCTCGCGGAACTTCTTCTTCCGCTCGTCCGGGTCCGACGGGACCATGGAGCCCCTCAGGAGCCTCACGACCAGGTCGTTGGCCGCGTGGCCCCGGATGTCCTTCGCCGTGACCTCGAACTCCTTGAGGTACCGGTTGACCTTGTCGGCCCTCACCTTGAAGCCGTCCGACGTCACGAGGATCGGCGAGTCGCCCTTGCAGTTCCTCAGGCACTCCTTGACGACCTTCGCCACGGCCTCGTCCGAGAACTGCTTCTCCTGCTTCACGCCCGACTTTCCCGTGTACTTCAGGCTGACCGTGTTGCCGTCGACCTCGACATGGCTCTTCTTGAACCCGGTGACGCCGACGTGGCCGTCCCTGGCCGACGCCTCGTTCCCGACCCTCTCGGCCGTCTTGTCCATGAGCGCCACGGCGAGAGCCGTCAGGCGAGTCTTCTCGTCGTCAGACTTCAGGTCCCTCGTCACCTTCTGGCGGAGACCCAATATCTTCTGGGCCAGCCTCCTGACCGAGTCGGTCTTCTTCCGGCGACGCGTCTGCTCTTCCTTGGTCATCGGCTTCGGCAACACGTCACCTCATGTTCCGGACTGGCCCACGCTGCCTCTTGATCTTGTGAAGTCCTCTCGGATGGGCGCCGTGCATCTTGACCTTGCGCATCATGAAGGAAGCCTGGCTCTCCTGCCTGGCGAACGGCTGCCCGGGAATCCTGACATCCCCGTGCGCCCCAAGACGCCCGCCAGCCCCAACCGCCACGTTCTGCGGCTTCCCGTGGGTGTGGTTGTGGCAAGACCACACCGCCCTCACGTAGGCATCCGAAATGTCGTCGTGCGCGCCCCTCCTGTTCGGAGCCTGGACCATCACCTTGCCCCTCACCTCGGACCCGGCAACCATCCTGTTGTTGAGGCCGCTCTTCCTCTCCGCCTCCAGCGCCAGCATCTCGGGGATCAGAACCGGATGGTCGAACATCTCCACGAGCCTCCCGGCGTAGAGGTGCTTCACGAGCCGGTACACCTCGTCGTTCAGGGCGTCCGTGAAATGCTTCATCTCCAGGCTCGTCAGCTTCGCCTTCCCGAGCAGCTCGGCGAGGCCGTAGCCGTTGGACTGGTCGAAGACCCCGGCCTTCGGCGGGAACCACCTGGCCAGGCACTTGAGCTCCTCGACGATGTCGGCCATCCTGAGAAGCTCGTGCTTGGCGTACTTGTTGCACCCGGAGTAGATCGAGTTGTCGAACTCCCACACGTCGGAGGAGCCCGAGAACCAGACGTCGGCGTAGTCCAGGACGATCCTCTGCCCTTCCCGATGGACGATCGCGATGGCCGTCCCGTCGTTCCGGAAGCCGAGATCGACGCCGTAGAAGTATTCCACGTCCCCGGTCCCCCTGGACTGGGCCGGCCTCTTGCTCACGCACCTCCTGAACTCGTGCTCGTCGTCGATCCAGGCCGTCACCCGGTCGGAGAACTCCCCGCCGTACTCGCACATGAACGAGACCCTGTCGCGCCTTCTCGCGGCCTTCAGAATCTCAGACGGGATCGACGGGTTGACCATCGAGCTCCACATCTTGAACATCAGCGTGTAGTCCGGCTCCTGGAAGGACTCGTCGAAGCGCTCGTAGAACCTTCCGAACTTGGCATACGGACTCGACAGGCAGAGGACCTTCCCGTCGCGCCTGAAGTCGGCGATGGACGGCGTCAGGGCCTTGTACACCTCGTCGCCGGAGAAGCGTCCCCCGTTGTCGATGAAGAACGCCATCTCGTCCATGATGACCGTCAGCCCGTTCCTGCCGCGGAGGGAATTCGACGAGCAGCCGCCCGCGATGGAGACCAGGCTCGCCTTCGGCTTGCCGTGCGCCTTCATGTCGGCGTCGGTCTGAAGGTTGAAGTAGGTCATCGTCTGGTTGAGCGAGCGGTCCCTCAGGTAGGGGCACTGCATCGCCATCGCCTGGATCATGTTGAAGACGATCCCGGACTGCTCGTCGGTCGGCGCGACGTTCAAGATCGCGATCTCCGTCTGACGCGGGAAGCCATAAAACTCGGACGGGTCACCCCTCCGAACCAGCTTGTAGAGCTCGTAGTTGGAGAGGACCGAGGCCAGGCTGGATTTTGTCCCGCGGCGCCCGAGCACCAGCACGAGCTCCTGGAATATCTTGCCCTCGACCTCGTCCGTGTTGCAGCGCCCCTCCTCGTAGAGCCACTTCAGGAACTGCTTCTCGGTGAAGGTGTAGAGAAGGTGCTCGTTGACCACGTCGTTGATCTTGATAGTCTTGGAGCTTCCATCCAGCGCCATCCCGTACAGGCACCGCAAGATGAACTTCTGAACCGGGTACAGGGAGAGCCCCAGCCCCCAGGGCGCCTCCGCGAAGGTGACGATGTCGACGACATCCTCGGTCGGCCCCGAGACGAACTCGTTGGCGATCTGGGCTATGAGGTTGTTCGGCATCTAGGCCCCTCTCGCGGGCGCCACGGTAGCGCCGCCGGCCGCCTCGACCTGCTCTCGCAGCTCCTTCTTCCAGTTCTCCATCTCCTCCCCCAGCTGCCGGAAGAAGATGTCGGACATCTCCGCGTCCACGCCTATGCGCTCGAAGACGTCCCGGACCTTGCCCATGAAGAACCTGAAGACCACTATCATCGCCGGGGAGTCCAGGTCGAAGCCGCTGGTCTCCCTCTCGAACCTCATCCTGGCGTGCGCCGCCTTGATGGCCTTCTCCAGGACCTCGGCCCTCTTGTAGGAGATGACCGACGAGTCCCGCAGGTCGCCGTTCTGCGTCGCCACCAGCTCGTTGCCCAGAAGGTGGTCCGTCTCCTGGACCATCTCCCTCAGGAGCTCCACCGCCATGGACATCACGTCGTTCCGGCCATCCTTCTCCAGGCGCCCGACGAGCGACGGCTGGCCGCCGTGGTAGCTCCTGACCAGATCGGCCCGGAACTCGCTCACGCCACCCTGCACCGACGTCCCCGGCTGGCGCGCTGGAGACGTCATGACGGCTGCCTGGGCGTCCATGTCGTCGAAGTCGCTCATTCCACCACCATCTGGTACCTCGTGTCGACGTCGAGCGCCGAAACCGGCTCCACGACGTCATCAAGGCTGATCTCGTCCACGCCGGCGAAGATGCCGGGCATCCCCTGCGCCATGTCGACGTCGATGCCCTCGAACTCGATCACGTCCAGCTCCACCTTCGCCGCCCTCGTGTCATCCAGCTCGATGGGGGGCCGCGCCGGCGCGTCGATCTCGACCTCGTTGTCAGCCATCCGGACCACGAACTCCGACGCGTCCGGCTGCTCGTCGTAGGCGGCAGCCCGCGCCTTCGCCGCCATCCTGTCGATGGCCCTGAAGGCGTCACGGACCCTCGCCAGCGGCGTCCTCCCGGCATCCTCCTCCACGATCGACTCCGGAAGGTTCGTCAGGTTCATGAGATCAATGAGCGTGCTGTCCATCTCGGACTCGTCAAGGTCCCCCATCCCGGCCAGGATCGGGAGCATGGTCGACCGGCAATGCGGCCGGAGACTCGCCTCGTACGGACGCCTCTCGTCCTCCTTCAGAAAACCGTCAAACCCCACATCATCCGAGGCCACCAGGCCTCCGTCGCGATGGTCGTGGATCATCTGGGGGTCGCCGCAGTCGCAGCCGATCACGTACTTGATGAAGCGCTTGTAGGGCGACCTGGCCGCCGCCTTCAGGGCGTCCTTGCAGCTGTCGTAGCCTCGGGCGTCCACGGCGATCCTTCCCACGATGCCGTCAAGCGAGAAAAGGCTTCTGAGCTCGTCAGTCGCCCGCGCCAGGGTCCTCATCGGGAACGAGGACGTGATCGCCTTCGCCACGAACTCCCTGGAGTGTCCGCGATTCATCATGTCACGGGCGAAGCGGATGACCTCCCCGGCATCCTCGACGGCGTCGGGCGGCAGGTTTCTCCGCACCTCTCCGGCGGACGGGTCCTCCATGAATATCGGCTCCATGCCGCCATACCCCCATTCCATCTCCAGCTCGGGCTTGGTGTTGTTGGGGTTCTTAACGTCGTGCGCCTCCGGGTCGAACGTGAACTCGCCGGGCCTCGTGAGGCCGTCGGCCATCCACGAGTGATTCTGGAGCGAGGCGTCCTTCAAGATCTCAGTCAGGTTCATCTCAACTCTCCTCCATGGCCTCCCGCACCTCGTCCTCCGTCAGGACGTCGGCGCTGAACACGGGCTCTATGCACTTGTTGTCCTCCGAGAACTTCCAGAGGGCCTTGGTCGTCTTGTGGATCAGCAGACTGTCGCCGGAAGCGACGAACATCCTCCTTGCCTCCTTGGTGTTCGCCACCCTGGTGACGAACTTCTTGTTCCCGTCGAGGTCCATGTCGATGCCGATGGCGCTATGCCAGACGAAATCTTTGAAGATGTCATTCATTGCACACGTCCTCCTATCAAGGCCGCGAATATAAAAGGAAATGAGCACATGCGCCCTAATAAGGGATAAACGCGTGCCGAAGGTCGACGCCGGGCTCCTCGTGGCAATAGAGCCTTCGGACGATGTTCAGGTTCGACCTCACCACCACGAATATCTCATAGACGTCCCAGAGCTCCTCCTCCCGCATGCGCCGGAGGCACCTGTCGTAGAGATAACGGACGCGGACCTGGGACATTCCAAGCACCCTGGCCGCCAGGGTGAACGAGGTCGTGTAGAACATCATGGTGAGAACGTCAAGCTCCTCCAGCTCGAAGGAGTCGTCCTCCCTGGACCTGGTCAGGAACTCGACGAAGATGTCGAAGACGGAATGGAGGTAGAAGACGAACTTGAGCCTGCGCCGGATGCGCTTGATGTCGTAGCAGAGCGACGGCTGAGAGCGCCCGAGGATGCGCTGCACCTCCTTCTGCTTCTTGCCGGCGACGAAGATCAGATGCAGGATGTCGCGGTCCTTCTCGTTCAGGAAGCTCATGATCGGCCTGAACGTCCGGACCTGCTCAACGGAGAACCCCGGCGCGGCTACGGCACCCTCGAAGCGGACGCCTGCCCCGAGCTCCTCAACTTTCCTTCCCACGTACTTTATTGATGCCACGACGCTCCACCATGTATTCCATGAAGAGCTTTTCCCCCATCGCCTGCGCCATCACCCTCATCCCTCTTTCATCTACCGTATCAGACGTTACGGGCATTTTCAAGCTCCGAAACACATTGTCCAGGATTTCCAGCTGGAGCGGCATCAGCTCCTCCTCGAAATCCTTGACGTGGAACCTGAACAAGACCCTCCAGCCATCCCCCTTCCCCGGCCCCGCGACGATCCCGAAAAGGCCGGAGAGGTAGCCGTCCAGCACCCTCACGAGGTCCCCCCTGCAAGGACGCTTCGACGCCTTCGGCTCCATCGACAGACAGAACTCCTCCACCTCTTCGTCGGTCAGGGGCTGGGGGCGCTCATAGGAGGGAAGCGCGGCTCGGACCACCGACGACGACATAAGCTCGCCGACATGCGGAAGGTAGTCCCGGCACCTAACAAGGCAATACGACTCGGAGGAATCGTCCAGGGGCGTAACAACCCTGACCTCGACCAGGTCGTCGCCAAAAATCCTCGTGACCTCGGCAACCATCCTGTCATGGTCACTGCCGCCTACGACCAGACAGACCCACCCATCCACGTCACCACCATCCAAACGTGACCGCGCGCCACAGCGATCTCCCAACGTCCATCACCGCCCCCTTCAGACGAGCGCCTCTCGACGGGCGCCTCTGGTTCTGGAGGAACCAAATCAGGATCGCCAGCTTCGGATATTCGTTGCCGCACCTCGAAGGTGACCGCAACACCTCCTCGAAACTATTCTCGACGGACTCCGGCACATGGGCGCAGTCGAACAGCCTGCATTTCTTGGCGACGCGGTCCTCGTTGCAGACGGAGATGCCCTTGTCCCCAGCCCTGGACATGACGATGGGATGCGCGCAGAAGCCCACCTTCCCGTCACCCTTCACCCGCAGGCGCCTGTTCCACCGGCAGTTGATAGGCTCTCTCGAGAGGTACCTGGCCTTCCTGGCCTTGAGCCTCCTGGACCGCAGGTCGTCGAACCGCGCCAGGACTTCCTCTTCCGTTCTCATACGACCCCCTTGAGGCCGGAGACGTACTCGTCCATCTCGGCCTTGCTTCCGAAAAACTCAACGGCATCTGCCATGGAGAGCCCGGCATCCCTGCACTCCTCCTCCGTCGGCAGCCGGCCGAAACGCCTCATCAGGCTCATGTACTTCTCAAGCGCCGCCGACACGGCCACCCTCCTGGCCACGTGCACCAGATTGCTCCAGGAACCCCACTTCTTCCGGATCGCGTGATACGACGGAAGCGACATGTGGGCATTCCTGAAGCGCAGATACCCCTCCCTGCTCCAGAGCTTGAAGCGGACAATGCTCTCGGCAACGTCGACCTGGTCCACCGGCAGCCTCAGGTCAATCCCGAAAGCGATCTCCCGGGCCCTCGTCCAGCTCCCGAACTCGACCTGGTAGTCGTAGTCCGTCGGATCACCCTCCCCGCGACTGGCCCGGAGACCGCTCTGGGTCGTGATCCCCGTCTTCCGGAGATAGGCAATCAGCTCCTTCCTGGACATCTTCTCCCGCGGATGCCTCTTGTAGCGCCCGCGACGACGCCTGCGACGCCCGAGGTTCAAGTTCCGAACCTCCATGTCGGACATGCGCCGAAGGTCGTCCAGCTTCAGGTCTCGCTTGCTGCTCACCCCGTCTTCCTCTGCCGCGGCTCGTCGACGATGTCACCCACGGTCATCGGAACCCTAGTGACGCCGTCGGAACCCTCTTCCGGGACAACGTCGTCCCCCGCGTCCTCCAGCGGCGGAATGGCCTCCGCGCCGGCAGCCAGCGCCTTCGCCCGCTCCGTCATCTCCTCCTGCGACACCTCCAGCGGATCGGTCGCCGCGGGATTCTCCATCCAGTTCGGAACCCCTCCGCACGCGGCGAACTCCAGGCTGAACATCTGGATGTCCGGCTTGCACTTCTTGGCGTAGAACTTGCTCTCCTGGTCGAAGCCGCCGAGCGGGATCGAGCACATGGTCCGAAAGACCCACAGGCGCTTCCTCTTCTTGTCGAGACCCTTCCACCTCTCCTCCAGCACCTCGACGATGTACGGCTTCCCAACGAAGACCTCGTTCGGATAGGTCACGCTGCGCAGCGTGACGACCGGCCCCCTCTTCTTCTTCTGGGTGTGGATCACATGAAGGCCCTGCGGATCGAAGGTCTCGAACACCTGGGGGAACTTGTCAACGAACTCCTCCATGATGTTCTGGACCTCGACGCTCTGAGTCCAGTCGCTATTCCTCGCCATCTCGCTTTCTCCTTTCCCTTGCCTCCAGCTTCCCTATCGCCGCCAACGCCTCCGGATCGCTCGTCGTCCGGATCGCGGAGTCAAGGTACGGCAGGTCAATCTTGACACCCTCGTCCTGGCCCATCCTGATCTGCAGGTTGACGAGCATCGCGTTGAAAGGGCTCGCCGCGTCCAGATGGACGGAGACGCCGCGGTCGTCGGACCCCGCGTCCATGGCGTGCACCTTCCTGATGTGGTCCATCACGCGGTCGGCCCACAGCTTGATCGTCTCGGTCGTCGGCTGGTCCTCCACCTCCAGGATGTCGTCGTACTCCTCGCCGACGTGCCTGTCGATGTTCCTCGTCGCGCACACGAACAAAGTCTTCATGTCATGCTCCCAATGCCTCACGCCACCCTTCTCGGCTCGTCCAGCACGATAACCGTGCCCCAGTCACAGGGCCGCTCCTCCTTGGCCATGTCCCTCGTCAGGACCCACAGCACGGGGAGCCCGTATCTCCTCTTCAGCGCCGGCGCCTCGAAGTCGGTGAAGTAGATCGCCGCGTCGTGGCGCCTCCTCTCCGCCTCCTCCAGGGCCGGGTCCAGGCACGTCCCGCCACGCCCATGAACCTCGCCGTCGAACCTGCCGGTGTAGCGGTAGGTCCTCTTCAGGCTCGCGTCCGCCTCGTAGACGGTCACGACCGCCCCGTTCCGGCGTATCCACTCGATCTCGTTGAAGAAGGCCGCCACCTGCCACTTGTCGATCGACATCGACGTGTCAACGATGACCGCCACGTCCAGGACGTCGCCGTGGACCGTCCCCGGCCGGGTGCCGAACCTCCTGCTGACCCTCTTCATCGTGTAGTCCAGGACGCTCTCTATCGCGGAAGCGCAGAACATCCTCAGGACCCTCCCCCAGCAAATCCTCGGAGGTTTTCGCCTCAGGAGCTCCTCGATACTCTCGGCGACGCACCCGGGGATGTCCCCGTAGTTCCCGTCGCACATGTCCCTCGCCTTCCGGATTATGTCCTTCATGATCTCGTGGGCCAGCTCGTCCTTCCCCACGTCGCCCCACAGGCCATGCGAGCTCCTCAGCCACTCCATGACGCCTCCGGGCCCGAACGCCCCCGACGCCAGCTGCTTCTGGAACTCGGAATTGCCGGCCAGGTTCTTGTAGTACCAGATCGACGACTTGCCTTCCGGCAGGCCGTACTTGATGGGGTGCGCCCACGCGTCCATGACCCTGCTTTTCGGAATCAGCTGGTTGACCACGCAGTCGACGGCGACCCCTCCCCTCACCTCGTCCTCGAACTCCAGGAAGAGATGGTCCAGGACCACGTGCAACGTCTCGTGCTCCATGGCCCCGAGGACGTACTCCCACCCCTTGTCGGCGCCATGGTCGTCGTAGATCGACCCGAAGTAGTCCTTGTTCAGGTACAGCTTGACGAAGCGGTCGCCCGGAACGCGGCCGACAGCGGCCGTCTGCACCTTCCTGGCCATTCCGGAGTCCCCCTCCAGGTAAACCTTCTCAAACTGCTGGACGACATGGCCGTAGAACTCCTTGCTGCGCGTCAGCTCGACCACGCCGCGAATAAGCACATTCCTCATGTCCGCCATATCCACCTCCTGCCTGTCACGCCCTATTATACACCTCCAGGTCGGACTTTCGACAAAAAAGGCCCGCTCGTCGTTCGAGCGGGCCCGAAAGGGGAGCCGGAAGTCACCTCCTCTTCAGCCTCGGGACATCGGACTGCTTGTAGGCCTTCTTGCTCACCATGAGAACCAGGCGCCGGCCGTCCACGGTCTTGCCGACCATCGAGAACCTGGGATTCTTGTCCTTGCCCATCACAACCAGCTTGCCGATCACCGGCCGCTGCACCTTCTGCCTCTTCGCCACGTCGTAGAACCACGCCAGCATAATCGACCTCCTAGTTCCCGCACGGCCTCGCCAGACCATCGTCCGGCAGCGGCCTGTTCGCGTTCCTGCTCCCCGCTCAGATGGTCGCGGGGCAACACCCGAACCTCAAACCAACAGAGCCTTGTCGCCCTCGGCCCTGGCCGGAACCTCCTCGACCCAGAAGTTCCTCTCGACGCTCTCGGCCATCGAGACGTGCCCCTCGCAGGAAGGGCTCAAACACTCGAACATGCAGGGCTCCGTGCGCCAGTCGATCCCGGACGACTCCGCCTGCCGGCGGAAGTTGTCCCTGGTCAGCTTGTCGCCGCGGCAGAGCACGCACTCCCCATAGGGCGCCGGCGTGGCCCTCCTGGCGCAATAGACCGACGTCTCCTTCTTATGAATGTCGCGCGCGTTCTCCTGGAAATACTCGACAATGGCCGCCCAGTCCTTGCGGAGAAGCAACTCGTACATGTGGTCGGCGTAGGGCCAGAGGTAGTGCTCGATGTCCTCGGGGTAGCTGCGCCTCAGCTTCGGATTGACCGGATGGCCCGAGAAGTCACCCTCGCCGAGAAACTCGCGAACCCCTTCCAGGACCTCGTCCGGCCTCTCTATGAAATCGTCGAACACGACCATGTGGACCGGGACGTCCGGATAGGCCTTCAGCCACATGGCCACGGCCGCCGTCACGTTGCAGAACATCAGCGGAGTGTGGATCTTCATGTCCCTCTGCTCCTGAATCGTCCCGACCGGCATGTGCCTCAGGTTCTCCTGCGACTTGGCCACCTGCCTCGGGCTCCTCGCCATGAAGATCACCTTGTCAACGAACTGCGGATCGGTCCTGGCGAGACCCTGACTCACGATCTTGCACACCTTGTCAGGCAGACACTCCTCCTCGATCCCGAGATGCCAGTCGACCCCCTGGACGGAATACCGGCATTCCCAGAAGCCGTTCGGGTTCATCTCCCGGATGAGCCTCCTGTCCTCCTCCTCCCGCCCCAGGTCCACCCTCTGCTCCCGGACGTACATTCTGGCGTCGTACTCGCTGTCGGTCTCGTCCTCATGCTTCTCCAAGAAGCGCTTGAGCCCCTCGTCCTGGGGGAACTCCGCCCCCATGATGCGGTCCTCCCCCAACGCCCCTCGGAGGGTGAACATCATCAGACTCGTCCCGGACCTCGGACATCCTGTCACCACGATCATCTCGCTCTCCTTCTCATATTGCCCGCCTCATAACGGCGGTTCGCCCATCTACTCCCACGATGGCCGGATCGGCCTTCGCGGCATCAGATCTTTTTGACCCCTTGTCCTCAACAGACAACGAAAATCTGCGGGACGTACTCGACGACGTCGAGATACGGATCATGGTCAGTACCTGTCCATTCAGTGAAATACTGCCCGTGGGTGCTCAATCCATCCGGCTCAACATTGAGAAAATCGTGCTCGTACTCGCGGGCGCCCAACTGAGTCGTGCCATCTCTGTTTATGTACGCCAACCCATCCTGATTCATCACGAACACGTTCCAGCCGTCTTTGTCCCACACTGCCGTCGTGAGTCCATAACTGGCTGATCCCCAGTTGTTGAAGTCGTTTGCGATAAACGGGTTTGATCCCGTGAACGCACATAACACGCAATAACTGAGCTCGTTGTCGCCATACCCATGCACATGGTGCGTTGCGCTCACCGGGCTCACGACGGCGGTCGTGTCCGGGAACCATACGGTCCGCTGGACGCCGAATTGATCCGTAGGCGAATAGTAATAGCCAGAGAGACCCCCGTTCGTTCTGGTGTCACTCGGTCGCAAAGTCCCGCTTGTTGCCGACCACGCGTCTGCCCAATTTCCGCCGACCGCGCCGGTCTTAAATATCCGACCGTCATTGGTCGACGAGTAGTAGATGTCCCCGTCCACCCACAGCGGGAATTTGAGCGCGCCATCCGTCACCGCCTTGGCGAACGCCTCGGTTGACCTCTTCTCGTAAATCCACGTGTCATCGCTCTCCTCAACGGCCACATGCTCAACGTACGGAGACCCTGCGCTATAGAGCGGCGAATGGAGGTCTCCCGCGGGAAACAGATGCGGCTGGACAAACCGTCCCAACAGACCCCCTCCATCCTGCCGCATCATCCAAAACTCCCCCAATTTACGCACCATGTCCCATCCGGTGCGCCGCACTCGGAACTGGATGACGAACTCGCTGCACGATTTCGCTATCGGAACCAGAAGCCTCGTTCGCTGCCTCGTGCTTTGAACATACAAATTGCCCATCCGTCGCGTCACGTCGTCGATCTTGACGCTTTTCCCCAACACCAAAGGTTGTTGATGCCCATCCAGCTCGAACCTTGTCGCATCCAGCTCGAGCTGCACAGTCCCGTCCTGACAGTTGTCAGGCCGAAACCCCACGAACTTCTCCGCGGAAAACTCACCATCCAGCCCCACCGACACGACATTCCGGCGACGCATGTCCACAGCGCGCAGGCTTAGAAGCGACTCTTCTGCGACATGCCCGATATCCACGTCATGGAACGCGCCGGTGGAATCCTGGTAAAACTTGAAATTCCCTCCCGACCGGCATATAACATGCTGGCCGTCCCGATGGCTCAATCTGGTTAGTGGCTCTATCATCATAACACCCAAATCAAAGTTGGTCTAATTACGCCAACCGCATCCCGAACTCCCCCGGCCCTTACGCTGCGGTCGCAGTAATGGTCAAACCCTCAGCCGGAGTAGTATGCACACCATCGACGTCGAAGAAGATCACGTCTCCAGTTGCAAGGTCGTCATTGTCAGTATCGATGGTATATCCAGTTTCAGCGGTCAAATTCGTCCACTCTCCACTATCGATGGTCAAGGCCACACTCAACATATTGACTTCCGCGCCGGCACGTAGCCGACGCACCTGCACATCCATGGTCCCAGTTGTCCCCACCGCGCCCGTGCAGCTCGCGACAAGAGCCGACAAATCCATCCCGTTCATGCTTGCCGGGACAACAAATCCTATCTTGCCATCAGCAACGGCACAAGCAGTATCCGACTGGTACAGCGCCATGCCCCAAGACCATGTCACTACGCCCTGGAAACCCTGAGGGCCCTGGACACCCGGATTCGTGCCCTGCCAGCCCTGCCAGCCCTGGTTGCCCTGGAAACCCTGGAAACCCTGGAATCCCTGGTTGCCCTGGAATCCCTGAAGACCACGGAGGCCTTGCGGACCCTGGACGCCCTGCCAGCCCTGGAAGCCACGGACTCCCTGGACACCCTGGAAACCTCGAAGACCTTGCGGACCCTGAAGACCCTGAAAGCCCTGGTTGCCCTGGACACCCTGGAAACCTCGAAGACCTTGCGGACCCTGAAGACCCTGCCAGCCCTGGACACCCTGGAAGCCCTGAACTCCCTGGAAGCCACGGAGGCCTTGCGGACCCTGAACACCCTGGTTGCCCTGGTTGCCCTGAACTCCCTGGAAACCTCGGAGGCCTTGCGGACCCTGGACGCCCTGAAAGCCCTGGAAGCCCTGCCAGCCTTGAGGACCCTGGAAGCCTCGGACACCCTGGTTGCCCTGATTCCCCTGCCAACCCTGATTACCCTGAACGCCCTGGAAACCACGGAGGCCTTGCGAACCCTGGAAGCCCTGCCAGCCCTGGTTTCCCTGGACACCCTGGAAGCCACGGAGGCCTTGCGGACCCTGCCAGCCCTGGTTGCCCTGGTTTCCCTGAACACCCTGGAAGCCACGGAAGCCCTGAGGACCCTGGACGCCCTGGTTGCCCTGAACACCCTGGAAGCCACGAAAGCCCTGAGGACCCTGCCAACCCTGGAAGCCTTGGGCTCCCTGCCAACCCTGGAAGCCCTGGCTGCCCTGGAAGCCCTGAAAACCCTGCGTGCCCTGGAGGTATGGAGAGAATGGCCCGACAGGTGTAAAAGCTCCGGTGTACTCAGCAACACCCTTCGTGACTCTCAGCTCATCGATGTTGCCCTTGATATGGGTGTTGTTATTCCGATCAAACCTTCCTATGTACAGGTCGGTCGTGGAGAAATCTGGAAAAGTTATGTCGCCAGTGGTGGAGGCAACCTGGGTGCCATCTTCATAGATATACCAATCATTGCCATCTCGAACAACAGCTACGTGGGTCCAGGTTTGCTTGGTTATGGTTGACCCTCCCTGCTTGAGGAGCTCATTCAGTAGGTACGCACCCTCCACTTTTATCTTGAAGATCCACCCATTGGTGGTGCCATCGTGCCAAAGGCCCCAATAGTTGCTGCTGTCTACGTATATGCCCAGAACAGGCTGTTCATTGTTATTGGCAATGTCATCCTCCAGGTAGACCCAAGCCTCCATCGTCAGGTCGCCTGTGCCAAAGTCCCAGTCGTCACTATCCGGCACGGACAAATAGTCATTGCCATCAAACAGTGCCGATCCCGACCCATACTCCTTCAAGGCGGTATCTACCTGGGCATCCCCCACTGCGGTCACCGTGTGAGGCGCATTCCCCCCGAGGGCAGAGTCAGGGAAGTCTGTTGATTC
>Ga0180432_10001845_pt1 | contig 32712 bp, 46 predicted proteins | sample SS_ome_10_FD_132414 | JGI IMG/M metagenome (GOLD analysis project Ga0180432, IMG submission 132414) | Hypersaline lake sediment archaeal communities from the Salton Sea, California, USA - SS_1_MS_2 metaG | ecosystem: Environmental > Aquatic > Non-marine Saline and Alkaline > Hypersaline >...
CAATTGCCATCTTCATTACTGTACTTAGGGACATTTGCAAGAGTTTGCAATCTCCACCAGCCTTCCACATCTCGAGGAGTAAGCACAGAAGGAAGATCTTGAGTGTAAAATCGATTGATATACTCATCTAGTGCATCATTCGATATCTGATTCGTTGAGGGTCGACCACTCAGATTGCGAACTTTCGTGCGAATATCTGATAATGTCCACCTAACATCATTTGCGACAATGGCCATGGTTTACCCCCGTAAAATCTAAATAAACTTTAGCTTATCCAGCCACTGGGACACAAGTGCAACGTGGCCTAGCTTGACCTTGTTCGAAATAAGTAAGACTCATCAAGTGTTCAGCAACGTCAGTTGGGAGCTCATATTCGTTACCATCTTCCAAGCAATATTTTTCGTAGACAGTGCCTGGTCGACCAGTACCTTTTTTCAAAACAGTGCGGCCCTTAGTAAATTCAAGAGGTGTGCCAGGCTGTTGATTGTATGTAAAACGATAGGTGCGCTTAGAAACAGGGTCGTCTTCCATGGGATATTTGCCAGCCCACGGATTCTCCATTTGTGGTTGGACTACCTGGACGGGAATTGGTTGTGTGACGTCTACAGGCATTGATTCTGAGCGGTCTTCAGGGTTTTTTTTGGGTCGTGGCATCTGATTCTCCAATCAAATTCTTTAATTTTTCAGTGGTATGCCATTTTCTGTGGCACGCTTTACATAACCAAACAACATCATATGGATCATCATAATTTAAATGGTGAACTTCTAATTTGGTTTCACCACAGCCGCAAAGAAGACACGTTGTTTCTACTTTTATCCGCCCATTTAATATTGCGTTTTTTGTTTCTCTACGGCACTTATTTTTCTTTATACGTTCTGGACGCTTAGCGTACTCTTTCTCGTATTCACGGCGACGGTCCTTATTTTTCCTATACCATTCTTTAGCTCGAATATTGGCCTTTTTTCGGTACTCTGGATTGCTTAACCGCTTGATGTGTTCATAAGTTTTCTGTTTCCAGCCTTCTGCTCGATACTTTTCCCGTTGCTGAGCATTCCGTTCCTCTTTGGTAGCGTGCCAATAATCCCTATTTCTTTTCTTAGCTATCTCTTCGTTTTCGTAGTACCACATCAGGGCTTCACGCTTGGCGTGTTCTGGATCAGCCCAGTATTTTTCTTTACGCTTTTGCTTGAGCTTTTCAGCGTTTTTTTCTCTGTATTCTTTTTGTCTTTTGCTTTCGCAATCTTTGCAGCGGCGACCTTTGAATCCAATAGCTGCTTTTTCTTGATGGCAATAATGACATTGACGTTTCATGGTACTCCTTGGGTTTGTGTTCCCAAAGAGTACCATAAATGTGACTACATATCAACGCTAAGCATTGATGTCCCCACGGTCATTGAACTTGTTGGCCCAGATTGCGATATAATGTATCTCGTCTGAGTCCGCCCCTCTGAATGCTGATCCAATGGTCAGATTCAAAGTATGCGTTGCTTGGGTATTATCGTTGGTATCTGCATAAGCGACGCTGTCATTCTGCGTAATACCGTTTGTGGTTTCTGCGACACCAATGCTCGCATCTGCCTCGTTAACGATGATAGATGCATCTCCAGCCGCATAATCCTTGTTCCAAAACAGAACAATATTAGTGGCGTCTGTGGCCATCTTAGTCTCATTCCACATGATGAGAGCGTCTGGGTTACGCTCCATATCCCATGTAAGCGCTACGTTTGCTCCGTCGGCCTCAAAGTGACCAACTTCAATGTAAGGTAATGGTGCTGACATTTTATATCTCCTTATGAGTGAGTCACTTCAAGATTGATCATGAAGTTATCGTTGAGTATTCTGGAGACAAAGAAAGCCTTCCAACCAACACTTGCACGCTGATCAAGAGGGTCACTTGTTCCACCAGAGCCGTAGGCTTTGATGATTGTTGCAGCGGATCCGCCTTCGAGCTCTGTGAGACCGTAAGCGTTCTTACCAATGATGAAGTTGTGGTACTGCACTGGGCTTTCTGTGGTAACTTTACCAGCAGATGATGCCAACCAACGTACGCGGCCTGTTGAACCCCACTCAGCTTCTAGCACAGGCATTTGCTGTCCGTACTCTTGAGTTGAGACGAAGTTAGACATCGCGGCGATATCATCCGTGACATCTGTGTCGCAAAGACCAAAGTAGCTTGGCGGTACGGGTACTGTTCCAAACTTGTTGGCACCCACGACAACTTCGCTGATCATCTGAGCATCGTTGCCCATTAGAGTCTTAACGACACCATCGACGTCTGTCTTTGTGATCTCAGTTGGTGTATTTCCGTTAACACCATTGCTAGCATTTGTAGCAGAAGCCACAGAGCTAAGAGTATCACGGACAATAGCGTCGATGGTTTCACCGAACTGCTGTCCAAGTAACTCAACAGCTTCTGTAATGATTGCATCTTCGACTGTTAAGTCGACAACATCAGAAATTTCTACGAAATCTCCGTATTGTGAAACGGTCGCCGTTAGGTCTGTCTTAGCTAGCTGTGAACCAGCAGGTGTCACGCCTTCACCAATAGGTGTTGTCGCAACAGACAGGTTTGTGTAACGACGGAATTTAATCTGATTACCAGATTTCTTCTGTAGATCTCTACGCTGCCCGAACAGTGTATGGATCAAATGTGGACGAGCCCGCATGAGAAGCAGACGGTCGTACATAGTGCTTACCGCAGGGCCCACTTGAGTAGTAGTGGTTTGCGCCATAACTAACCTCTTAGTTTAGTCCGCGCTTTACCTTAGCGACATGCTGCTCAAAATCTTGTTCAGACATATTCAGAAAGAAGTCTGCTTTGCTTAGCGCTCCACCACCACCTGTAGCACCTGCCAAGGAACCTGGTTTTTGCGCATTCTCGACCATGCGCCTAGCTTCCTCAACTTGCTGAGATGGCTGTGCAGCTCCAGCATTAGCATTGCGTCCAATCTGATATGCCAACAAACCAGGATTTGAGCTGGTTCGTATCGCTTCAGCAAGCGCTGGGTTTTGTTCTGCCATTTTCACAGTCTCTCTGACCACGTTTTCGTAATCAGGAAACTGTGACTTCATCTGCATGATCTGCATTTGCTGCTCATATTGAGCAACTTTTTGCTGGAACGATTGTTCCTGCTGCGAGATCACGTTTTGAAGAACGGCCTTTACCTCACCACCAGTAACGACATCATCCTCCGCTAAATTATCAAGAGGCGAACGAGCAGATTGCGCAGGCTGCTGTTGCATCTGAGTCATATAGTTTTGGAAAACGCCCAACTGCTGTTGGTAAGTCTGGTTCTGCTGTTCTAGCTGCTCCAGACGCCGTTTTTGCTCAGACATTGTCTCATTTGCTTTCTGCCAGTTAATTTCCTGGTTAGAAGGCTCATGAGTTGTCTCAGCTGTTTGAGAATCGGCGACATTCTCTGTGGTAACGCCCTGCGAATTGATATCTGCGGTCATCTTATTCCTTTTAAGCCCGTTGGACCAACCCCGGCTTCAGGTATATTTATAATGTAATGTTTGTCATTGAAACTAACAAGAGTAATTTCATGAAACACAAATTGAATTTGTCATAGATTGGGCGCTCTGATGCACCAGTTCATTAGAATTGTGAGGGTCAAGATACTCACCAGGCACTAAGACATCATGAGGCAGATCCCAGACGCGATGAATCGTTCCTTTTTCATTATCAACCTTCCACAGCACTGTCCCTAACATTTTTGGTGGCATGGTAGATCGCAACATATAAGTCGTTTTCATCGTATCCATGCCATGTCCTGTCCAATTCGAGTGCTTAAAAATGTAATAGCTCGTTTTGGACTTGTTTTTCTCGATGATACCTTCGATCATCTTAGCTTCATTGGCCTCCATGGCCTCTCTGACATCCCAAAGTAACATCTTAATGCTCCAGTTCTGGCCATCTGCTTGTTATTTCCCGGATGCGATCGAGAAAATAATATTCGGCATCCGTCACATCACCGCTGTGCTTCATGCGATTCCGACATTGGCCATCAATTTCTAGTAAATCAGACCACATTTCCATCGCATTTAACGTTAGTTTGATCTCAAACTGCTCTTCACGTGTGTCTAACTCTACAATCATCTTTCCCATTCTAGTCTCCTGCACTAAACAAGCTCTCTCCAGAATAAAGCGCCTTCTACATCGGCATCTGTTGTTCCTGCAATTGGACGAAAGCAAAGGACAATCTCGTCTGGCGTTCCATCGATTTTTGAACCTAAACGCAACGCGTTGTTCAATTCACTTCCAGCTGAGCCACCACTGACTCTTCCTGCTGTTCCGCCTGATTCTATATATCCTCCGCTGAGTTGCGTGCCACCAGTGACCGTGTTCGTTGTAGCTCCAGTCGCATATTGACAACTTGAATTGGTGATATTGGAATAGGTAAAAGTACCAGCTACTGTTGGATTAAAGATAAGCATCCATTCACCAAAATGATTGGCTGTTTGGAGTTGTGCTGCCATATTGAGAAGCCTAATCGTGTTATCGAGGTAAGTTGACTTCAGACGGACGCCCACGATGGCATACAAAGTGTTTTCAACTGCACAGTCCACATGAGTTCCAGCTGTCGAGGCGTAAAATAACGAGCCTAAAGCTTGTTCGCCACCTTCACTGGCTACACTAGAGCAAATATGGGTGATTGAGTCTGTTCCACCTGTGCTGCGAATCTCGTAGCGCATCGAGTGGTTGGGGCTCGACATGTAGACGGCTGTTTTGCTATTGGCATTTAAAAATTCATGGGCGTAGTAAATTATGCCATCTATCACAAAACCCATACGAACTCGGCCAACACCAAGCCACTCAAAATCTATGAAAAGAATCTGTGTTTTTGTCCAATCAAGTGTTATTCCAGATGGGCCAGTCCCATCAAAAGGATCGATATTCCAGCTCGCTTGAGCAATTTGAGTAGCTGAGCCATTCTTTGCCTGAACAAAATATTGCGTTGTGCCGTCTTGTTCGAGATATAGGCCATCGATATTAGCTGTATATGGAGAAGCTGTCGATGTGTTGAAATACCCAATTTTCTTTGAAACGCTTGCTGTTGCGTCTCCAAGAACAAAAGTCGTCAAAATCAGCTGACTTTTTCCAGGTTGGTAGTTGAAACGCATCTTTGTTTGGCGAATGACGTAATCTCCGCTATTCGCGTCTACTGTCATTGTGGTAGCTGCATCCGCCGTTGAGTGCGTCGATGTTGTCGAGCCACCATTGTTAACGATCTCTTCATCCCAAAATAAAGGGAGCTTATCATGGAGCTGTTTGGCATCAAAAAGAGTGACTGGATTACTAACACGCCATCTTCCGAAAGCATCAATACTAAAAGTGTCTGTTGAACTCACACCTTGAGTGCTAGGTGTAGTAATCTTTGCTGTTCCACTCATACGTACTGCACCTGCATGATGATTTTCCCAGTAGTCGGAAGGTCCCCAGCAACCCCTTTGACTTCAAATTGCGTGCCTTTTGGTTTAGCACCCATTCGATGTTCACGGCTAGCCGCTGTAATATCGATACTATCAGCCGTCCCAGCAGGCAACTCATAATGATCATTGACGCCATCTTCTGAGATGAATAGCGTCTTATCCGTCGTATTCTTTAGAGTTATAATCAGCGCAGGCTGTGTGAGCACAGCGCCGAGATTCTGGTACGAGGATGTGATCGATGTGCCGTCGATGGAACGCACCGCTTCTGGCAGTATTTTCCTACCTGGCATGATTCACCTACTTTGGCATTCCAGCTTTTCGTCGTTTTTTACTATCTTTCAGCTGGACTTTGTTTGTCATAACAGGCCCGCTACCTATCTCAGCGTTCTGTTTTGCAGCTTTACGCTTAACCTGTTTGTCTTTAGGTGGTTGAGCTGGGGCACCTTTTGCTTCAGACATTTTTGATTGGCGCATCAGTTGCATGCGTGCTTTGTTCATATCTTCGTGAGCCATTAGAACCCTCCTTGTGAGCCTGGGATAACTGCATTTCTGTCTGTTACAAAATCGCGAACGGTATTTAAGTCTTGTTGTGCCCGTGCTTCGTTAGCTTGTTGAACAGCGGCATTTTGAGCAATCTGCTGATTTTCCAACCCTTTGAAAAAGTCCAGCATTCTTAAGAGACGGTTGGTATCCATTTCTTCGATTTCTTTGATGGCTTTGATGCGATTGAGCACTGCTTGAGAATTGTTTTCCTGGAGCTCGGAGATTCTTTCTTGAGCCAAGCCTCTATCTGCTTCTGCACGCGCAATTCGCTCCACTCCAAGTCCGACATCTGCAAACACCTTCGCTCTTTGAAGTTCGTTGAGTCTTTGTTGTCCCTCTAATTGCTGTGCCTGGATTGCTTGCTGTCTTTGAGCTTCTGCATCCATCGCCTCTCTGAGGGCTTTTTTATCCTGTAGAGGCATGTAATCGATAATGATGCTATCGGGAATCGGAATTCCAATTTGGCGCGCCTGAACAAGCTGTGAGTAAGCGAGGGCTCTCTGTGTTGGTGTTTCAATTGCCTCCTCAACCGAAATATCGTATTTGCCGAAAGGTTGACCGCCATTTTCGATAGGGAAGAATTCAGGGCTTGGCTCCTCATTGATGATTCTTGCAATCTTTTGAGGCCCCCAATTTGCTTGAATCGCTTTAATCATCTTCTTTCCGACGAGCTTCTGCGACAAACGATAGTTATCAAAGAGATCTTGCAGCGTTGTTAATCCTGCGCCCTGGCGAAGCTTAACCATCACACCAGACATTTGACCTGAGCCGTCTTCTGCTGCACCAAGCAATTCCTCTGTTACACCAGCAATATCAACAATATCTTTGTCCATTTGCTGCTGAAGTTGGAATAAGCCAGGTGGAATATCTGGAGCGTTCAGGCGTTGTGCATCTGTCATCTGAGCATCATCTTCCATCCAAATGACCTGTCCTTGGCCAGACTGATGAAGTGCTTCTTCATTAACAACAGACCCAGACTTTGCTTGCCATCCACTGTTAAGCTGAGAATCCAAGATATCGAGCATCTTACTACGCCTTTTGTTCGCCTCTGTTTGAGGATCGCGGATACAGCGAACAAGAGATTGCAGCTTCAATGCAAAATCGCCAGTTTGATGGCCATTGAAGAAACCTCCATAGTCACTTCTTCCTGGTGTACCATCGTTGAAATGATGATTCCCTGAAAAATGCTCAGGATTCCAGAAAGCCATAACAGGAACATGAGGGAAATCACCAATTCCTAAGGGATCTTCTCCAGCGAACATGACAATATCTTCGACAATGATGGCCAGTTCTACTGTTGGGACTTGTTTCTCGACTAATGCCAATGATGGGAAGAAACGCATAACTTCGTTAATACGCTGTTTCGATACTTTTTCTGGGTCGATCGGAAGAACTTCACCACTATCACGGTCTATGAGCTTCCTTTCTGTTTTAAACTTTCTTCTCCAGAACTCGTCATAGCGAAATGTATCTTTGATGCGATTGGATCCAAAATTCTGCATGCCATTAAACATGCCGTCAGGTCCATGACCTTTCAGCAAATCAATATCATCAGCACGAAATGGCAAAAGCGCTTTAACAGCATCTCTTCCAAGAAGCTGTCGTTGAATAATATATTCGCAATCACTGAGATCCCTTTTTGTAAATCTAGGATCTAAAAGAAAGGCATTGTAAGGAAGGCGATTAAGTTTAATATCTCCATTCACGCTATCTTCATTGAAATCCATTGATAGTTGAAGAAGATTTATCCCGGTTTTAAGAGCTCCTTCAAAGGCATCGCTCTGCATATTGTGCATATTTTCGCGATTGTAAACCCACAGCATCAACTCAGTCAGCTGGTTTGCTGTTAGTTCATCGGAATTCTCAATAGGTTGAGCGATGATCGAATGCCTCGTTCTGCGCTCATAACCAGTAATCATTTTAATATTACGACGAACTCTGTTGAACGTCAGGGCATTTCTTTTTTGACTGGCTAGATATTGTCTATCTTGGTGGTCCCATTGATCACCCAACGCGCACCGAAGATCAGCGGCAGCTTCTGTAAGGAACGGTGACCAAGCCTGAAAAGCGAAATCGTGGCATTCCTTGTATAGGGAGATGATTTCTTGTTCCTGACCAAAATCAGCTGTCAAAGCTTGTTCGGCATTATTTGACATAACTTTTCACCTATACGTTGGGTGTATACTGATTATACATCTGTGCAGCTCGCTCTTTTGTCATCTTAGAACGCTGAGGCCGCATGATCGAAATTGCTGCGTAACGCATCGCATCTGCGCCGTGAGAGTGTTCGTCATGAAGAGGCCTATCTGTAAAACACCGTAACTTATCTGAATAATGTTTTCTATAATTCTCGAGATGCTTAATGCCTTCCTTACACTTTGTGGCATCAAACCACGATCTAGGTAAGATGGCTCTAACTGATTGGTGCCCATCATCAACAGTGTGCTTAGGCACAAGTGATGGCTTTAAATGCATTTTTCTCAGCTGCTCCTCTCGAGAAATACCAGCGCCAAGTTCTCTTGCTTTAACATCATGCGGAAAAAAATGTTTTCCATACAGATAGTCTTTGCTTGATACAACCTGCACATAATGCTGAAGAGCTTCGCCCGCATTTTCATAATACTCAAGGAAATGAATCTCTCCACCTGGTGTAACCTGATACCACCAGATGGATGTTGAATCTCCGATTCCCAAGTCCCAGGCCGTATGAACTGGCAAATCTAGTTGATAGGGCACTCGAGTGATCCGTCCATCATCGTCCGCTTTAGACATTAGACGCCCGTAGTAACATCCATCAATTCCACGTGCGAAGCTGCAGTAATATTCCTGTAAAATGATCTCTTCTGACTTGCCTTCGGCGATTTCTCTGTCGATAACGCTTCTAGGAATCAGGTTGGTATCTTCGATGGTCAGTTTCTGTGTGTACCAGTCATCAGACTTCTTAGCCATCATCCACAAGTCGTAGGCGTGGTTCTTGCCAAGAGGTGTCGTATTAAAGACTGCCCAGCCGCCGTTCTTTGCTAAGATGGGACTAATGACTTCTGTCCAAGCTCTTGGATCTTGCATGGCGTATTCTGAGAAGACTACTCCACATGGATTTGTTCCACGTAGAGCATCATAATTCTCAGAGCCAACCACTTGGATCATTGCTCCATTGTAAAGCTTGATCTTCATCTCAGTGTTGTTGGGTTTCCCGTCGATAAGCTCTTTAGGAATGAAGTCTAAAAGACGCTTACCGTCCTCGTCGATACCGTCCCAAATAACCCTCTTTCCTTGGGTATAAGTCGGTAAAACGTAGTAGTAGAGGCCACCATCTGTCGCTGCGCAATTGATAAGGAAATTGAGACATGCAATATCCTTCCCGGCTCTTCTGTGATAGAGAAGGAAAGCTCTCCTCTTCCCAGAGAACATGGCATTCTCGAATTCCGCTTGGTATGGTCTTGGTCGATACGGAAGATTTAGCTCTTTCATGAGTCATCGTCGTTCTCTTTCTTTGCGGACATGCTCCCTCGAGAATTCACAAGAATATTTCCTGTCGCCTCTCCTTGCTTCTGCCTTAACCAACCTTCGTAGTCCTTAACTTCTGGACTATAAACTCCCATACTTTTATTTACTGTAGAAGTTGGCAAAGTACCTTCTCCAGCGGCCCTTTCTCTTCTATCTCCAACTATTTCCATAGCAAATCTTTTAGCGTCCCGAAACTGTGGATATTTTTCTACTAACTCTGATTGTCTTTGTCTATAACAACCACTTTCCATTTGCCACATAGTTAAAGTAAGATTATCTTCATTCATAGCAAATGCAATAAGGCTTTCACACAGCTCGTTGACCCTTTCTTCGGTGTACTCTAACGGTCTCCCATCGGGCTTGTGGAGGTGTTTCGGTTTTCGCTTAGTCATACCTTCTCCTACTTCTTTTTCCTTCCCTTCTTCGGTGTCTTGCCTGCCTTCTTAGTGTCGCTGGCGATCTTCTTTGCTACCTTAGGCTTCTTGGCGAAGAGATATTTACGCTGTGTTTCGCTTTTGAAGGGCATTTTTTCCTCCTTGATGGCTCGCTGTACGGCATTGGCTGTTGCTTGCCATTCCCCACTTGTAAGTCTGCGAGACCGGACTATTGTGTGTCCAGTGGAAACTTTAGTTGTCTCTTTTCTGGAGACTTTGCGGCCTTTCCAGAATTGGTACCATTTCCTTTTGGGTTTTGTAGTCTGATAACTATTGCTTCCACTGGATGGTTCAATCATAATACTATTTCCCAGTTGCCAGCTTGGTGAGAGCGCGTTGCTGTATTCGGTCCAAGTAATCTTGTTGTATAGCAGCTGTGTCTCCGTAAACTCCAGTTATGAGATCGAAAAGTTCACCATCTTCGACATAGCTGTATTTTTCTGGATCGAATGTGACTGGCCTCCACTCACCGGGGTCTTCAAGGCATTTATCTAGGATTGCTCGAGGTTCTGCGCAATATCGATACCCTCCCATGCCCCTTTTCCTTTCTATCTTTCCCTGTTGCAGCAAGCTGTCAATACACCGTTTTGCAACATCTTTAGATATGCCCAGCTGAACATAAAGCTCTTCATATGTCATCGTGACACCGTGCCCTCTGAGTGGGTAAATATCACAATGCCCCTGCGAGCAGGTCATATATTGGAACGCGTTGCATATATCGTTTTTAACACATGTGAACAGTGAGTATTGGCTATATTTTTTAACAGCGCCTGCTACGTGCGCGCCGAGCTTTGAAAATATATATTCCCAAACGCCCTGTTCTATCTCTGTCAATTTTTGACTCAGCGCTAAACGGACTGTGTGGAGCACCTCATTGGTAATTGCTAACTGGATATTGATCTTTGCATAGTGCGCGTTCTGATCGACCATGTACTCGTAAATTGCTAGCTCTCCAGGTGTCATAGTTCACCCTCCGCGCTTAGATCCCATGTCTGTCCGACAAACTTTCCGTTATCGTCCTTTATGGATCGTCGTGCTACGTAGCCAGCTTCTTTCAGTTCCTTAATACCTGAATATGTAGCATTTCTACCCGACCTAGATAGCTCTAATAATCTGTCCATTGACAAATCTTTCTTGCTCTCAAGCATAAGCATTGCGGACATAATCCCCTTGGCTTTCAGGCTAAGATTTTCATCTTCTATATATCGATTCATAATGCCTCCTAGTGGTTTTGCGTAAACAGAATATCGCATAATCCCGTTTTACGCAATCCACATTTTCGCTATGTGCCCATAACTTGCTCTATTAGCTCTTCAAGTTGTCGTTCCATGGAGGGGTCTGTATAAGGGATGCTTTTTCCTTCTGCCCGGCAAATGATGATTTCTTCGCGGTTGATCTCTACCTGAATTGGGCCAACCCAGCAGTTATACATATTCGGCTTAAAGAAGGGTTGGAGAATGAAAATGGCCTTGGCTTTATTTTCCTTGGAAATATCTTTCTTTTTCCTCGGAGCCTCGTATTTGCCTTTTAAGGCCGCTCTAAGCACAGCTGGATGTGATCTGGCCGTTGACCAGTTGACTGAGTCTACGGCCTGTTGTAGGGCCTCTAAGGTGTATTCTCGTTCGAGTTCAGCTTTAAGGTCTGGTTCTATATTCAAATGAGAAATGGGAGAAACAACAACAGGCGCTTGCGCCTCTTCAACAGCGGAGCTGTTGTTGTTCTTTTTCTCCTGATCGTACTTTTTAGGGATGTTACTTATTAAACCGTACCGAGGTTCGGGTTCCCGAGTCTCGGTATCCCAAGCTCTGGAACCATTGTTTTCCGCATCCAGGTTTTCGCCTTTACCGCAGCTCAGATACTTTGGGTAAAAGGCCACCCGGTAATGGACTGTTTGCTTGAGATTGTGCTTAAACTTCGTCTCTATTTCCATGTATCCGAGTTCTGCAAGCTCATCAAAAGCTTTGTAGACTCGATTTCTAGAGATGTTCTTCGCTTTCCAGACGTTTTTCGGCTTGATGACCCAGTCGGGTTTACATGAAAGGAGGTATGTCAGTATGGCCTGGGCATCACATGAGATAGTGGGGTGTTGGCTGATCTCATTTGGGATGAGCGAGTATTTCTCGTTAGCGGTGCATCTTTCAATATTTACATTGTCGTTTGCGGAATCGATAGTCATGGCATCTCCTAAAGGAATGTTTGGAGATTGCGCGAGAACTGCTGAGATGATAAGATACGTAGTATCAGATCTGATCAAGATTGTTCGCGCAATCACCTTTGAAGCCACCCCTGCCAGGGTGGCTTTCCGTTTTTAAAGGGGGCTACGCCTCACGACGTGCCCCATTCTCCTCCTACCTTCGGTAGGTGAGTAGTTCGCCCGATTTCTCGGATGCTTGCAGTATATGCAGCTAAAGAGTTCACTACAACGTAAGATCTTTGTTTAATCTTAATATTGTACCTTATTCAGGCTGCTGCTATGGTAGCGGAGTGCCGGCGCAGAATCAGTTTCTTCTAGATTCAAGTCCTCCAAGGCTGCCGGCATGTCTTTGTAGCCCTTGCTAGCGTGGGGGCTGCTTTTTCACTTTTTCAAGTCTTTTCGGCTGGGTTTCTGTTCTACCGCGGAAACTCAGTCGTTTTTTTTGGGCACAAAAAAACCCCGCTCAAAGAACGGGGCAGACGATGAGGACCAAGGCTGATGGATCGCTCAAGTCAAGAGGAGAACATCTCCCTTAAAACATACCTGGCATTTTTGCGCGAGGTGCTTCTCCACCAAGGTTTGGCTGGTTGCGATCAGCGTTGACCTTCATTGGAGCTTCGTATGCAGCAGACTTAACTAGGTTAGGTGATGCTGCTTTAGCTTCATGATTTTGAGCACCTAATTCCATGCCCATGGGCTGTTTGTTGTTACGTACTAGGTTCTTTGCCATTTTTCGTAACTCCCTGCAGGTTGTGAGTTCTTGCCTTGAGAGACTCAAGACGTTCTTGATCAATATATTGTTCAATAAAGCAATTTATTGCCAGTCTACCTAGTTCGCTTTTCTGTTGTCCTGTTGCAATTGCTAACCCTTCGAGCTTGTCATGAGCATCAGCGTCTAATCTGACAGATAGATGTCTTTTTTTTCTTATTCCCGGTCTTAGTTTAGGCACGTCTCCTCCGGCACATTATGATTAAAATCCTACTGTAACACACTTTATTCTTGCATGCAACATATCATGTGTGTTACGCTATATCTTAAACAAAATGCCAAGGAGGCCAAAGATGATGATCGAACTAAGTTCCCAAGAGACAGCTCACGCAGTTGCAGAGTGGACAAAGCAAAAATTCGGAGTTTCTGGCAACGCATCTGCATATCCGTCAGACTTTGGCTGCTATCAGGTACGTTTCGATTACGATGAGGCAAGCAAGAAGCCTCAGGCTCCTATTAAGCAAGATTGCACTGGTTTGTTCGTTGAAGACCGTTGCAATGTTGAGCACGCACGTGATCACCTTGAAGGTTTGTTCGAGCAGCTTTACATGAGGAATTGTGACGCTGAGTTTGTGGAAAGACATCTTGAAGAGTTAGCCTGGGCATTAGGATACAAACTTCCTAACACACCAATTAAAATATAAAGACTGGGCGCCTTGACACGCCCAGCCAAAGAGAAGAGTGATAACTATGAAAAAAGACCACAAAAAGGACAACGTTCAGTTGAATCTTTACCAGAAGTTGCTGGAGGTTCGCAAGAACATTTCTTACATTCAGAAGACTGCCACTGGGCATCGCTTCAAATACGCTGATGAGACGGCTATTCTCAGTGCTGTGCGCCCAATAATGGACGAGCACAACTTGTTCCTAGACTTTGAGATGGAAGAGCCGAAGCTTCTAGAGAACGGTTCCGTTCAGGTGTGCTTTATTTTCACCTGGGTGAATTGTGACAACCCCGATGAAAAGCTTGTAAAGCGGCTTTACCTTCAAACTGCTGTTGCCAATGCTCAGGCAATGGGAGGTCTCATGACTTATGCCATGCGCTACTTCCTATACAAGTACTTCAATGTCCCAACCGCTGAGCTCGACCCAGACTCCTATCAAAATCAAACAGGAAAAATGTCTGTTGACCAAGTTGCCCACTTGGAGACGCTAATCAATGGAGACCAGGAGCTACGTAAACGCATGCTAGAGTGGGCAGGTGCTGATAACTTGGCCCAGATTACTCCAGACAAGTATCAGCCTATTCTGCGCGCTATTGATGCCCATAAGAAAGCAAAGAAGGAGGCAGCCGATGCAGCAGGGGACGAGTGAGTGGTTAGAATTTAGACGCAGCAAACTTGGGGCCAGTGATGCCCCAATCGTGCTCGGCATATCTCCTTACAAGACGCCTCACGAGCTCTGGCTTGAGAAGACAGGTCGTAAGGAACCACCGGCCATGAACTACGCAATGAAGCGGGGCCATGAGCTTGAAGACTCCTTACGGATTGCTTATGAAGAGCTTACTGGCAATATTATGATGCCCAAAGTCGTTATCCATGACGAGTTTGGCTGGTTGGTTGCTTCACTGGATGGCGTGAACGTGGATAGTTCCATCATTCTCGAAATCAAGACGTGTAACGCCAAGACGTTCGAGGCTGCCAAAAGTGGAGAGCCTGTAGATCACCACTACGCACAGATGCAGCACCAGCTGGCTTGTGTTCCAGATGCTGAATTCGTTCACTATTTCATCGAGCATAAAGGTGAGCATCACTTGCTAAAAGTGGTTCGCGATGAGGAATATATCCAAAAGCTCATTTGCGAACTGATTATGTTCCACCAGTGCATGGTAGAGGACATAGCTCCCGAGCTTACAGAGGATGATTATGTTGTCATAGAGCACGATCCTGAGTTTGCTGAGGCTGCTCAACTATGGCTTTCGGCTAAAGAGTCACTGGATGAGGCTAAGAAGGCATATGATACCGCGAAGTCCAGTCTAATTGAGTTCACGGACGATGGAAATTGCATGGGTTATGGTGTTGTTCTCACCCGCTGCCAAAGGAAACGTACGGATTGGAAACAAGCTGCCTTGGATGCTAAGGTCGACATTTCGCAATATACCACCGAGTCGATTGGTTATTGGACAGTGAGGGAGGCCCGATGAATCCAATGAGTTTTCTAAGAATGTGCGAGATTGCATACCAAGAAATGTCCATGTCTCAACGGGTCAGGCACTGGCAAAAAGCACACAAGATCGTGAAAGATGTCGAACATATTGTTGAAAAACACATGTGGACAGCTTGTGATGACAGGCTCGATTTTCGAATTGATAACTATGATCGTAAAGCTCTCTATCACCTATTAAAAAAGCACAGCTGGGTGAAGACGATTTATATCGTGGACAGTAGCGCTGGTAATTTTTGCGTTGCTATCCATCAGCCAAAATACCCTGTAAAGCCAGACTTCGAAAACACATCACCGCAAAAAGAGGTTCCTGAGGACAAAATTGTTGTCAGCAGGCAAGGAGAGGAATATGTCGAAGATTGAATGTTTAGGATTTCGTAGCCACAACAGTGGCATTCTTCAAGGTTTTGCCAAGCTTCACGTTCCTGCTTGGGGAGTAGAGATTGATGGCTGCAAGGTCTTTCAGAAAGAAGGGCAGCGCTGGCTAAAGCTTCCTGATCGGGAATACAAGAATGCTGAGGGTGAAACCAAATGGGCCCCTACAGTGAGATTTGTAGAGAAACGACACCAGGACTTGTTTTCAACTGCTGCACTTAAGGCAGTAGACGAGTGGTGTGCAGAAAATGCTGCACCTGTTGAGCCAGAAGGGAAGATTCATATGACAGAAGTGCTTGGGGATTCTCTTCCTTTTTAATTTTTACGATTATTGGAGGCCTTATGCTTAGTGCTTTTGTCTTCGCGTGCATGTTTATCGGGGTATTTTTTTACCATGCTTCAGATAGACCGTTGACAGCTTTGGGATTGTTTCAAGCTTTTGGCGATACTGCCAGGATGTTTTTAATTATTTACGGTGTTAAACACCTTTTTCACTGCCTTGGAGGATTATGAGACTTTTAACTTGTGGACTTGCTGCCCTATTAACTTGTTTGCCGCTAACTGTTGAGGCTATGCCAAAACCAGAAGTGCGGGCGTTAAACAATGCAGAGCGTGACCGCTACTTTCGCGAAGCTAATCTTGCGATCATGAAGTACTACCAGTGCTTGGACGAAGCCAATGCTCTGGCTGATGAATTCAAAAAAGAGCTGAAAGACGCAGTGTGGGGTCAAGCGATTGACGCTTGTACTGTGATATCTATAAGCCCAGGTACCGCATATCACAAAGGTATCGTTATCCTGATAAATATCATGGCTGAATTTAGAAAGAGTGACTACTTTTGTGGGCTACACGGAGATGCTCTTGCCAGGGCAAAGCGTGTTGATGAGCTATTTGCTCAAGCTGAGGCATGGTATCACACCTATGTGAGGGCTCGAGAGTCACTCATGCAAAACAGGCATGTTAAAGGGATGGCTGACAGGCATGCAAATGCTGAGACTTGTATTTCAAGATATCTTGTCGACATCTACCACATCAACTGTTTGATTAGCGACATTCTTTACAATGAAGGCCCAGCAGATGAAGAAAATTGGGAGAATGAGGTGGATTGCTTCGAATCACTTCTTTATGACCTCAATATGGTGAAGTTTGATCCATACTCAGCAAGAAAGGCATTAAAGATTTTGTGGTCGGAATATGGGCGTTTTACCCCATTTAGGGCTTTCCGTATCGGGTACGGCGAAAGCTGTGATGAAGTCTATGAGGAATGGCAAGAAATGATCGAAGAGCACTTTGTATCAGCAGACCATCACCTTAAAAGATACTTTACAATTTTAGGATTAGATTACAAACAATGAACACTGTTGAACAAAATAAATGCGGCCTAATTGACGAAACAGACTGCTTTAACATTGTGCGCGAGATGATTCTCGTGCACGGTATTGATGTTGTTTATCCTTCGCTAATTGGCTTGAGATGTAAAATGAATCGCAATGATGAATATGGTGAACCAGAGGGACCATCATGATAGTTGACGCTCTTTCGCCTTTAGGCGAGAGAGCGTCAAGACGCTACTTGCGTTTTCATGCTGTATCAAGATGCTCCAACAAAGGTGATTAAGCAAACAATGCTAGACTCGATTGAACCAGCAGAACAGGCAATCAAAGAGGGGCCAAAAAAGGAAAATGAACCAACTACCAAGTGAAGTATCTCTACACCTAATGAAAGGTTTTAGCTCAGGCCACAAGCAGGCGTCTACACCTGCGCGTATTGATTGTCCTGAATGCGGAGCTCATTTGTCTTATCCCGATCGCTCAATACAGTTAGATCCGCCTAGAAAGCGCGTAGAGTGCCCTGTATGCGAATATCGTGGGTTTGTAAGGCTCAAGGAAGTACCACAAGGCGTAGACCCAGCAGACGTCGAATTAGACGGTCCTTTGCATATCCCTATTTGTGATGGCTAGCTGTCCTCTTGGCAAGAGATATCGAAATCATCATGCATTTCGGAAATCCAGCTTGAGATCATGCAGGTTTCTTGATCTGAGCATACCAATTGGAGAAATGTGCTGCGGTCGAATTCGTAGAGCTGTGTATCTCGTTCATACCACATGTCGATAAGGACAAGAAGGTGCAAATAGACTTCATCAGGAGGTAAAATCTCTCTGAGTCTATTTGCCCTTTTCACCATCCATTCAGAATGCTTGATATTCAACTCAGACATCACTGACTACCTCAACTTCCACAGGGTAGAGCTCTTCCACCTGCTTTTTTTTCAGCTTAAAGGTGGCTGTTTGCACACCTTTTACGTCTACTAGACGGACTGTGCCGTCGGCATAGAAAATCAGAAAATCGGCGACGTACTTCGTATTTCCAGGGAGATGAAAAGGGACCTGTCTCAGGAAAAAATCGATCATTCCCTGGCGTTGCTGAAGACATAGTTTGTCATAAAACCTTGCCTCCATTTTGCTGTCGAATCGTTTTCCTTGACGCGTAGTCGGTTGCGCGTGGTATTTGTTACGTTTCCACCCCATGGAGGTATATATGCCTTGGTATGTGCGTTGTCTATTAGCTGTGTCACTATCTCTCTTAATGATGATGCTAGCGATTTATCTCAACTACATCTTTTGCCTTCCCCAAGACAATTTGATGGAAGAGACTGTGGAAGAAATTGTTGAGGATTTGATTGGTTTAGAAATAGATCTGAGCCCGGAAATCAATAAATGATCACAATATCTGACAGCAGTGATTGTGGTGGTTCCTAGTTTGCGGCACTTTGATTTCTGATGTGTAGACCTTTTCTGTCTCAGATACGGTATCTGATTTCACACTTGATGAAGAAACCGAATCATCGTCACTTGCCTCGCCATGCAGACAACAGCAATGAAGGACGCCCGACCTTGGACACCATTCAATGCAGTTGGATGAGCAATTCACAGTGACGGATAATGGAGCGCTCATGATCTTTCTGGGCTAAATGGTGTAAGGTCTAGATCAACACCGGTGCCACTTTCGATGCGCTCTTCAAAATACTCTTCAACCATGTTGTCATCAAGATACTCATTGATGGTAGAACATCCGCAAAGAAGGACTAACGACAGAATGGCAATATGCTTCATGTGACACCTATTGGCTTGAAAAGTTATAGTGATTTGATACTATAAGTACAAATAACTAGGTATAACTCAGCTATGGCACAGAAAGCACCAAAAAAGCAATGCAAGCTTTGCGGAGAAGAGAAGCATCCGCTTGAGTTTACTATGTCACGCAGCAACTCAGATGGGCTAAGTACTAAGTGCAAGGACTGCATCAAGAAGACAAAAAAGCGGACCACAATCGATCAAATCCGCTCTCATCAAAGAGCTCAAGGAAGCCTTGAATCATTTGACCTAATTGGCAAACTCAAGGCTCCAAAACGCTAATTATCTAGCTGTTGTTAGCTGTTGTTCAACGTACATCAAATCTAGCTTAAGAATAGTTCCAGATCCTGCTAAGTTCTGGATTGATGCATATGGACTGATGGACGATGGAATATTCGTAGTGATTGGAGAATTTGACACCTCAACGCCATCAATGTAGTAGGCTACGCTTGTTCCTGCTGCATTGATTACAATAGTAGCTCGAGTCCAATCCGCTACGGCAGCCGTACTAGTGTTATTTGTTGTCGATGTGGATGCAGCTCTTGAAACAATTTGCCAGTTTCCTGAGTTTGTTCCGTGTGTGTACTCAAACCAAATACCGTCAGTAGGAGGAAAAGACTGTGTGGCGTCTGAGAATCCGATTCTAAGTCGATACCCATTAGTGGCATCGCTAAGAGCATTCGTCTTGAATACCCAGTGTATCGTGATTTCTCCACCACCAGGAACAATACCACCAGTTGACAATCCTGATCCTGATAGTCCAATATCTCGGTTACTTAACCCATCTAATGCCCAAATTCCCGGATGCCCAGACTCAATATCAGCTGAAACATTTGCTCTGATGGCAGACGTATTCCAGTACATATTAGAAGTATTGTCGGAACCGGATGAGGTTTCTGAAAATAGGAAATCGTCCCAGTGACGCATCATAGTAAGCGGATTAAATGGTTGATTATCTAGTGCGACAGAAAGCTGATTACCGCTTCCTGTTACAGTAACTCCAGTATCACCCACGATATCGATATTACCGCTAGCATCCGGGCTAATTGCTCCTCCTGAGTCTCCAGTGAGCGTCTGCACTGGTGCTAGATCTGTACCGCCAACTAACGCGACATAACCGTCAGCATCGACTGTGAATTGTGTGTCATTGAATGAGGCCAATCCAGCATCAAACTTATCTCCTGGTGCACCAGTGATCGCCGCAGCAACCTGCGCCTCAATGTTGAAAGCATTAGCTGCTCTAGAATGCGTAGCAATTGGAGCGTTGCTATTCGTCGCATTAGCTACCGTGCTTCCACCAACAGTGATTAATCCTGTTCCGTCAGGAACAATAGGGTCTGTTCCTGGGGCTGTATTGAAGTCTACACCAACACTATCAACGGTTGGCCCAGCACCTCCAACCAGGGTGACATATCCATTAGCGTCCACACTAAATGCTGTGTCGTCAAATGAGCAAACACCGGCATCATTGTTATCTGCTGGGGCTCCTGTGACAGCAGCTGCGACCTGAAGCTCTACTTCAATGAGATTAGATGCTGGAGTCCCATCAATGTAAAGCGGCTTGGCATTGGTGGCATTTGCTACGGTAGATCCTTGAACATCAATATTGCCATCGACATCAGCAAACACGATTGCGGCATCATCTCCAGTTAGACTGATGATGGTTCCGCCTTCTCCTGATGAAGTAGCCAGCTTCTGCCAGTCCGCTACATTTGCTGTGATGTCAGCTAGGTACCACAAATCACCTTCTGTTCCCGTGCTTGGGTTTCTACCAATCTGCCAGAAGGTTGGGCGCTCATAGTAACGGCCAGTTGATGGGTCCTTAATATCTGTGCTCAAAGGCTCACGAGCAATCCGAACCACTGGAGCAAAAAAGTTATAATGTCTAGTGTCTCTAACGGGAAAGTTACGGACTGCCATGGTTCACCTATGACTTAGGATATTTAGCTTTAATTTCTTTACGTAGCTTTTGCAGCTCAGTGAATTTGGAGCTTTCTCCACTGCTAAGCATTTCGAGCTGATCGCAGATAGCATCTATACAGTCTTCAACGCGTGGATATTCGCTGCGCCTCTTGTTGATGTATCTCTTGGGATCCCACTTTTTGGCCTGGGCTTCTTCATGAACTTTGAGAGATTCGATCTCGCTTTGGCTCAATTCGACTTCTTTGCCATTGACAATCTTATGCATTAGCTCGCCTTGATTCCGTAAAGTTTGATCGTTCCGCTAGCAATGTTCCCTGATGCAAAAATGAAACGGATCGCATCATTAGCTTCAGCCGTCAGGTAGCTACCACCCATGGTAATTCTTGAATATGGTGTTCCTGATGTGCTTTCCCTGCGTCCATGAAAATTCACATAGGTTAGATTGCTTGTACCTGCAGGGTTAACGATGTACAGGATACCGTCCACCTGCTCTGTCGCAACGTTTCCGACTGCGTCTGCTAGATTCATTCTAGAATCTGCTGAATCAGCGCTAGAGTTAGTCGTTGCTTGCTGCTGCTCTTCCCATGCCCAAGCATAGTCACTGGCGCCAGTCTTAAACGTAGACCCGTTGTCTGTACTCACGAGTAAATTTAGATCCTGACCATCAGTGGCTGGTAGAATAGACTCAAGAATACACATATAGCCGAAATAGGTCGTGCTTAGACCTGTGAAGTCCAATGACGCACTAGCTGATGCCGTGCCAGTCGCAATGAACTCAAGACTACCGCCTCCAGCTGCAGCGGCCCATTTAACACCACTAGCTTCTGCTGAATCTGCAGTAAGTACATGTGTATCTGTACCAACAGGCAGACGAACATTGGTTGTCCCATTGTGTGCAATGAGATCGCCCTTTGTCGTTGTGGGAGAAAGCGTATTAAATGTAGTCGCATTCAACGGAATGTCTTTATGACTATTACTCATGATCTCTCCTAAAATGCCAATCTTAGCCAGACTCCAGGAGTCACTGAAAAAGCTGCAGTTAATGTTGATGTCCATGGATCAGGTAACGAGCTTGCTGGATCTATGGCACTAGCATAAAATGAGTTTCTTACCGAGATAGAGCTACCACCATCTTGAAACCAAACTGGCATTTTGTAATTTGCTACACCTCTAAATTGAGGTGATCCAGCATTCAAATCGCAAGTTAATCCAATCCAATGCCAACCAGCTGTAAGTGCAGTCGACAATAAGGCAGAATCAATGACACCAGTTGCTGCTGATGAAAGTTCTGCTGATTCCGCAACTAAGTTTTTTGGACCCGCATTTCCAGCATGATCATAAATGCCCATACGAAAAGTAGAGCCAGCAACTGCAGTACTACACCAGGCCGTTAAATAATTTAATGTGCAATTAGCTGGAATAAAAATCGCCTGCATATAAAGAATTTTATCGCTTGGAGTTACAAGACCTGTTGTATTTGTATCACAAGCAAAAATGCCATTTAAATTTGTTCCATCATCTTCAAATGGTGGAATTCCGTAGCCCCCTCCGCCACCACCAGCGGCTGCAGCGGCCCATTTAACACCACTAGCTTGTGTGGAATCAGCTGTTAGAACCTGATCATTTGTGCCAACAGCAAGACGAATATTATCGGTGCCATTATGGACGATAACATCACCTTTTGTCGTAGTAGGTGAAAGGCTGTCAAAACCTTCAGTAGCATCTGTTTCCCCTGTTCCACCTTGGGCGACAGTGATAGGCGTAGATATCTTTTTGCTGGCATTACTCATTGATCACCTCACCCTAGGCCCATAACGATGATTTTACCACTTGTGGCTGAGCTCCCCTGGTCTTTAGCCTGGAATTGTGAACCTTTCGGAATGTGATAGGCCTGGCCATCTTCTGCTCTATTAGAGCTTAGGTCATATGTAACAGAGGCACCGGCTGGAAGATCAAAAGCATCTGTTGTTCCATCATCAGGCGATACGGTAACAGCTACATCTGTATCATTGAAAATAGTGAATACATACCATGCATTGGCTGTAACAGCTCCAACATCAGCATATGTTCCGCTTAAACTACCGAATGCCAATGTTCTGGCTGCTTCGAATGTGACGCTTTTAGCCATCATCAACCCCCAATTTCTGCTTTGATTTCGCGAATTTGACTGCCAAAATTGTCACAACGTTTCTCGCAGGTTTCGACAGTTTTTTCCATGCGGTAGATTCGACCTTCCATCAAATCGACAGCTTTCAAGAGACTTGAAATCTTTTCTTCAACACTTTGAAGAGTACCAAAGATGCCATCTATTTTCGATGAAACTTGTGTGCTAGACGCATTTATTTTGTCATCCAGGGATCTTTGCACAGCTTTTTCAAATTGATCTGAGCGTCTATTAAGATCTCTAACGCCTCCGATAGCGTCTTCAGCAACTTCTTTTGCATTTTGGCATTTATTATCTACCATTCTGATTACACGCTTTTCATATTCTGTCAGGTCGCGTGCCATGATTTCGTATGCTGCTTGAAGATCTTTAATATTTGCCGTGTGGGCCTCACAATCAGCCATTAGACGCGCTACAGCACGCTCAGCGTCTGTAAGTTTGCCTTTTGTTGCAATGAGCTCTCCATAGCCTTTATCGAACTTTTCACCTGTTCTTTTTGAATCTAAGCGAAGATCCATAATCTGATTTTGTGCGTCGTGAGCAGATTCGGAAAGATCTCGTAATTCAGTTCGAATTGTGTCGATGTGTTGTGCTTGACCTTCGAGTTTAGAGATTCTTTGCTCTAGCTTATTTGGCGAGACCTTTACATCATCTAGCATTCTGTAAAGATTCTTGTTCTCATCTCGCGTTTGACGCATTTCAGTATCTAAGCGCTGGAATTTTGTGTCCGTAGACTCCATTGCCTCGTGAAAGTCGTTTTCCAAATCCTTGACTGGCTTGATGAGATAGCTCAGCAGGGCGCTTGTTTCGTCTTGTGTGTCTGTTTTTGTCATAATACTCTCTGAAAGAGGGGCCATGCCCCTCAATTTTAAATTTCTACAACGCGATAAAGAACGCTAACTTCGAGTGTATTGTCAGCACCAGCATTACCAGCGATAGCTGATCCAAGGTTATCCAATACTAATGCCTGATTTTCTGCTGCAGTTGCGGCTACGATGGCATCTGTTGCAGGCTCGGCATTTGTGTAAGTGCTAGCTGTTTGATCGATGAATCCCGTCGTCTCGATCGTGTTGCTAACTTGAACGCCAGTATCATCAGTATATTTGATTCCTAGGTTGTCACCCGCTTCAGTAAAAGCATTTGTTCCACCATAAACAAGCTTTAGCTGTGCACCAAGAAATTTAATTGCTTTACCAGCTCCAGGAGCAGCTACAAGAGTGATCTGAGTGGTTTCTAGAGCTTTTACTTGTGCAGATGTAAGACTGACTTCAGCGACTTGAGGAACAGCCTCGTCTAAAGCAAATGTGATTGTTGAGCCACTACCTGTTGTAGTGATTTCATTGGTAGTTCCAGCGAGTGTTAAAGCTCCAGCTGCTGGAGTTACTGAACCTGAATCAGGTGTGAGGTTTTCTAAAGCTCCTGTACCGGACAAGCTCAGCTTACCCTGATCGGTAACACTGAAGTCAGTCGAATCTGGCTCCAAAATTCCTGCTTTGTTTGTTCCGCCGAACTTCCTGCCTGTATATGCGAGAGGCGAATTATTCCTGTTTGCCATTTTACGCTCCTAGGTTGCGCTTAAATCACTTGTTCTTTAGTGCTTATGTGTGTTACACTATAAGTAACAACACGCTTTGGAGGCATCATGTTACATTTACTCGGCTATTTCGCTATCGGCATTTTTTGTGTCCTTTTGGGACTTACCGAATAGTACATCTAACTCGATAGCCTCTAATTTATTTAATCACTATTACCACACATTTCCAAGGAGATAACCGTGACATTTTTATGGATGACATTGTGTAACATATTTATGCTAATCCTCAACGACTGGGAATAACACATCCAGATCCAGCGCCTCAATTTCCGCTCCCAAATCGGGGTCAATTTCTGTCAGCATAGGCTTGAGATCTTTCAGAGCTCGTTGAGCCACCACCTTATTTCCTTTAATTAGTGCATCGGCAAATCGTCGCGTCGGATTTAGAAATCGTGGGTTAGTCAATGCTTCAGTTGCTAAACGTCTAGCAACAGATTGACCTACAATTTCAGTTGCCAGCCCGTAGTGACCAAATGCCACGGATGTAAACGCTCCGAGATTTTCCAAGCGGCCGATTATTTGATCTAATTGTCCTGGTTTCAAACGCTGAGCTAATTTTGCTTGTTGGCTAAACAGTTGATTAGCTGCAGCAAAATCTGATGCAAGCTCAGGTGCTATTTTTGTCATTGCTGCTTGGATGGGGTTTTTAAGAAGACCAAGCTGTCTGTTTCCTTTGGCTACTTGATCAGTTGTAGCTTGCCACAATGTAATCAAATCAGCACCGGTTTGTTCTGATGTTATAAATTTATCCAAATCTGCTTTTATTGCTGTTCGGAATCTTTCTGGTAATTCCTTCAACACAGATTCTACCGACGATGAGAATGCTTGTGTATCAGCAGGTGCTAATTTTGCTGTCCCTCCTGGACCTTTTTTTAATCCATCATATATGCGTCCAACAGCTTTTCTAGTACTCTGTAAACGTTCTTGAACAGATTGGCCCTTTTTTCCGAACCTGGCCAATGTGTTTGTAACTGGAGTTTGTTCGACTAAAGCAGGAGTGAGTTCTTCAGCAGTCAATCCAAATTTTTCGCCAACTTCAACCAATTCTTTTTGTCTTTTGGTCAGATTAGCTAATTTTCTTGGATCTGGAGCAAGAAATGCAGCGCTTTCTGCTATGGTTTGAGCAATTGGTCCCCCACCAAGTTCTTCTGTAACTTGTCCAGCTGTACCAGCAAATAAAGATCTAATCGCCGTTTCTGGTGTAGCCATGCCTGGTAATCCTAGTGACATAGCTAAGATTTCTGCTGATCGCTCAACGCCACCGGCGATCGCTCCAGGAATACCTTCTTGAGCTGTTGGTAACATCTCGCCAATAAATTCCTGAAACTGTTCTCTAATTTCTGCTGGAGGTACTTCTCTACCAACAAATTCCTCTGTGGCAGGTTCTATGACAGGAAGAGGACCAAATGCCTGCATGAATTGCTGAGCACCTGATAATGCACCTTTGAGAAGGGGGCGTGCCACCACATCACCAAAAAAACCTACAGCTTGCTGACCGAGACCAGGCTGTTCAATCTGAGCTTCTACAGCAGGCGCTTCAGGCTCATCAAGTAAGGCTAGGAAATCTAGCTTGCCATCTAATTCTTCCGTCACCGTAACCACCTCTCATATTGGTCCTTAGTTGGAACTACGTAGCCAAGCTTTTCCGCATTTCTGATGAGATCTTCACCAGTACCAAATTTCTCTCTAAGAACAGTAGCTTTTTCTAATGTCAATGGCGTTCCAGGTGGAACTTTCTTAATTTCACGTAACGCTTTTGGACCGGACTCTCTTTCATGAATCACACGAAGTTTAAAAGCTAATTGATCTTGAATTTCTTGAGCAAATGGCTCCATCGCCTGATCAACAAGTCTGGAAATATTTCCAGGCACATATCCCAATTCATTCTCAAATTGCTCTGACAACTGATCAGTGAGTTCAACTTTTTTCCGTTGAATTTGTGTTTCAGCTTTTAATGAGGATACAACAGCCTGATTAGCTTCAGCACTTCTACCAATTAATGGAAGCATTTTAGAAATTTGCTTCTCAATCCACATGTTAGGTCTCGCACCAGCTCTTTGGATATTTCCAAGAAGAAATTCCTTCGTTCCAGTAATGAATTCTGCACCCTTTGCTGTCCTGAATGCTTCAATGCCTGTTACATTCGCTAGATTATCACGACTAAAAAAGCTTAGATCACCTTCTTCTAATGCTCTTTCCCAAAGATCAATTGCATTTTCTTTTCCACGAACAACATCCCTAGATTTATCAACTTCTTCGAGGAACTTTTTTGAGCGGTCTGTCTCGAATTTTCTGTCTTCGACAAAGGCTTTTCTATCTTGCTTACGACGCTCAAACTCTGCATTGGCAGATCTACGCACTGTCTGATCCGGATGCGCTCTGAGTGCCGCTAATTGTTCACCTGTCAAATCATCGACAGTTGTTCGTGTTCTATCTCCTGGAGATATTTCATCAATTTCTCTACCAGGAGCTCCAAAAAGACCAGATTCTGCAAGAAATTGCCGTGATTGCTGTGCTTGTATTTGTTGAGCTGCCATTTGCTGCTGGACCGCGGGTGGTAAACCAGCAAATAAACCTGCTTCTTCTCCTTCGAGACCAAGGAACTGTGCCAAAGCTTGAGCCTGTTCACGACCAGCCATCTGAGCTTGCTGCTCTTGACGCTGCTGCATTCTGATCTGCAATAAGCTTTGAAGACCAGATGTCAATCCTTGCATAATCGGTGATGGCGCCTGTTGAGGAGCCACAGGGATAATCTGTACCATCGGATCCTCCTTAAAGTAGCAAGAATGGAAGAGTTTGAATAAAGCTTCCTAAAGCTTGTTCTCCTAAGCCAGGACCTCTAGGCGCCTGCTGCTGTAGAGCAAATGGCTGAGTCCCCAAGCCTAATCCAAGCAAACTTGCGATGTTACCAACTCCAGCTTGCTGTTGACCAACTTGGAAACCTGCAAGCTGACGAGCTAGATCTGTCTCAAGAGATCTTCCAGCTTGAGCTAGCTGTCTTTCAATACTTGTTCCACCTTTTGCACCTAAGCTTGCTTGAGCCTGAAGGATTGATGGAATGACCTGTGACTGAAATTGCTCGATTGAAGGTTCAGCTACAGCTTGCTGAAAAAAAGCAGTTTGCTGAGCTGGATCAAGCTGCGTTTCAATTGCCCCAAAAGCACCACCGAGCTGAGGGCCAATGCCTGATAAGAGCTGAGTAAGCAGCTGCGTTTGTTGTGGATCCAGTGTTGGAACTTGTGTTGGTGAAGGAGCTTTAGGACGTCCCATAATAACCTCTAAAATTGATGTTCCATTAGCTGGTATTCAGAACACTTAAATCCATAGCGTTCTAATGCTTTGGTTCTTCTTGCCGCCCAGAGAGCCCGCTTGATACCTAGCTTAATGGATAAATCTTTTATATACCTTTTGACAAACTTAATCAATTTGCTCATGCGCTGATATTTCTTATCAACCGTAAATGTGTTGATGAACAACCACTTAGAGAACCCATCAACAGTGATCCAAACCATACCTTTTATTTGATGATCTTTATCTACAAGGCCAAGCACTAAATTCTCCACATGACCTTGGAGTTTTGCTTGATAAGCGTACCACTCATCGACATCCCAATCCCTGTCCTTCACTTGCTCCAGCAGGTATCTTGGAACCAGTCTGGCATCGGGGAGAGGAATAATTGTTAATTCGTTTCGCATAGTTAATTACTACAATATAATAGGATTAGATAACTCGGTAAACACCAGTCATCTGCAAATCTAAGTTTGATGTTTCAATCTGAATTGTCGTGCCGACATTCAATATTCGATCGACTTTTCTGCTAGACGGATCGATAACACCTATTCCAACCCATTCTGCACCGCTTTCTGCGTTATAAACAGGGAATATGTTCTTCGCATCACTGTAATCGATAGATGGCGCGGGAAGTCCTGTGATTTGTAAGTCTCCCGTACCTGTTACATCTGCACTATCGTAATTCACATTGATCGTGAACCATACTAGGTTTCCGATTCTGACATAATGCCCAACACCACCACTTGGACCTTGAGTCGAGACAGATGCACCTGATGGACTCGTCAAAACAGGCTCAAACCTCGATGTTTCACCGTAAATTCCATTGGATAACTCAGTGGTGATATCGCTAATTCGACGATTCAGGACTCTTTGATAATTTACCCTGTCTTGAGGATCCTCAGACAACAGTAATGTTTCATCAGTAAGCAGATTCCATTCTTTTGGCGGTAATCCCGTCATACCCAGGTAATCCTTCCAGATGGTCGGAAATAAGGGACAATAGCGTGTATTTCCACTGGCTGCCCCGCTTCCTTGTGTTCAATCAACATACGATGGCTATTACCAATCGAATTCACGTAAACCCTTTTCCAAACCTTCTCCGCTATGCCAGAGGAAGTCTCCGAAGCGAAAGAAAGTGTTTCTGTGAGATATGGCTTGCTCTTGAAATCATGATAGAATTTCACCTTCGCGGATGTCCCCGTGTTTTGGGTGACTAGCAAGTCAACATATCCCAATTGAACAGCTACGCCTTGAGCTCTAAATGGGTTCATACGAGTTGTTTCAATACCAATCTCGATTGGGCGTCCTTGATCAGAGGAACCATCATTGATTCTGTTGATGATTCCAGAATTGTCGCCAATTAGGTTCTGAGGCAATCCACTGGTCGCATAATAAGATGCCCATGTGCGCTGAGTATTTTCCCACTCATCTTGATCGATGACGGTAAACTGATTCCATACCCTGGCAGCTTCATTCTCTGTTGTAAACTCAGACATGATATTGTAAGGAATGTCAAATTGCGCCCACGTGCGATTTTCGTAATCCAGGACTTTGACAGCATCATTAGCGTTAGATGAGTCTGTTGGATAAGCTATCCATGTTTCTCGATCCCTGATGACCTTTGAAGCAAAAACGCGTTTGTATTGACCGTCATCGACTTCGTTCTCAAACTCTGGGATAAGTTCGTCTGCTTGTCTGATCTGAAGACCATCAGTGGCGATTAAACCACCAGCTGAGAAGCACCACACGAAATTGTTGTGACCGATAGCGCCGAGCTTACTTGCGAAAACTGATGGATGCTCAGATAGCTTTTCCCAGCGCACAGGAAACGTTTTGTCCCCAGTTCTGCGTAATGCCCAAATTGACCGCTCAAAAAAGACAATCACAGTATCTCTTAGAAAGCTAAAGGCTATGATTTCTTCATCAGTAGCAGCATCCAAGCTACCTGCAGTGGTATCATTGGCAGTATCATCCCACGTTGATGTTGTGCCTGCACCAAAAGCGACTCTTGACCATCTAACACGCTGTGGATAGCTCGTTCCACCTTCGACGGTATATAAGAGCATAAGGCGGTTGTCGAATGGGAAGATAAACTTACAGCGATTCAGATCGTTATCACCACCAGCCGGGCTAGCACCACCTGATCCGTTAATATCAAAGATTTCTTGTGTCTCAGTCGTTCCATCGTAGCTGTAGACACGGTCTTTGAAGTTAGTTAACCATATCTTTCCAGAGAAGTTAGTCATCTGAAACAGGTCAGTATCCGAACCTGTAAAGATGTCTGATGTGCTGATAGCAACGAAGTTATTCAAGGACGCATCATACTTTGCTAGACGCCTTTGGTTAGCAACAATGGTTATATTGTCTGATTCATCCCTGTAGAGCTCACCAATTCCAACAATCCCATTGCTATTAGACTCTGAGACAAGGAAAACGTCTCCACCTGATGTGTGTGCGTTATAATTGCTGGTATCAACATCTTCGAGGAAAAAGCTAGTCGTGTCTGAGACAGTAATTGTCGAGATGGTTCCCTCTATCGATGTCATCCCTGACAAAGGGTTTTGCATCTGACCGCTGATAAGAATCTTATTGGTTGAGGAAAGACCGTGAGCAGCTGAGCAATCGATCCTTGGGCCCTTCTCATTACTGATCCCAGTAGCAGAAATCGATGCTGCATAAGTTAATGACTTAAGCTGATCAATTGTTCCACCTGATGTATAAGCGGTAATACTTAAAGATGAGGTGTTCAAAAGTTCAAATGTATTTGCCGCCGAGTTTGTTACGACAAATTTTAGATTGTTAATTTCTGTGGAACCACCGACACTTTGAATAATTATGACATCATTATCACTGAGACCATGGCCTGCGCTTGTAATCTGAATATTTCCGACATCCTGGACATTTGTGATATTTGTCCCAGAGTTAACTCGAGTGGGAAAGTACCCATAAATCTTGAATCCTGGTCGTTTTCGAATACGCCCGCGGAATATATTAGCGTTCTTCAGTGTCCCAAAGGCATCTGGAGGTGCTAACCACGCCTCCTTAGCATTGAAAAGCCCTGTTCGATAATCTGCTAAGGGGAATGGCTGGTAGCTCATCGTCACTCCATGTAGTCTGGAATTGCCTGGGTTAGCTCCTCAAAAGAGTCTACATCGAAACACTTGTCTGTTGGCATATCTCTAAGGCGCTGTTTTCGCTTTTTAACGCACTCTAACGCTGCAAAATCATCTTCTTCGAGGCAACGCAGTGATTCAATATCCAACTTCCTTAGAAGCTCTTCTCTTTGCTCTCTGAGGATGTCTATATGAATCTCTTTTGCCTTTTCCAAGTCAATTTCGATGCGACCATCTTTTAATCGCCACGAGCCAGCATATTCTTTGAGAAGAGGCATTCTGATAGGCTCTAATTCCGCCCAATTCTCCGCATATTCAAGAAAATGCGACGCAATGAAGTCGTCTTTTGATCCTTTAAATTCATCACCCGGCTCGAGAACGGCAACACCACCGTCTTCTGTCTCGGCTACGAATTTGTTATAACGCCATTCTTCCACTATGCCTGTCCCCCAACAACAATAATGCTCACAATGCCTGGATCCTTAAGATTAGAGTCTGTTGTGGATCTTGTCAGGACATTGAATGACGTGGTGTCATTGAATGCTGCGTTGACGGCGACATTGCTGGATCCTGATCCGGCTACAGCGTAATTAGCTGTGGTCACTACGTTTGCATCGAATGTTATGGTGTAGTTTCCAGTGGAATTTTTAGTGACTGAACATCCATGGCCGAAATCGATCGACAGGGCGTTGTTAAACACTCTCCAGCACGCAATCTGCTGCTGTTCTGCAAAGGTTACAGTGCCATCAAAGGTATATGAATTCATTTCGACATCTGTAGTCGTATGACCCATCTTTCCTGCTGATGTTAGCTGTACTTCGTTATTGTCTTCATCACGTGAATGAAGTTCGGCTTTTGAATTGGCATCTTTACCATAGACGTAGATAGAATCTGCCTTGCCTGTAGCTGGAGGATTTGAATTTGCACACTCTAGCCGCTCAAATGGGACATCGCCCTCTTCAACTGCTTGGAAATTGCCCTGAATATCTCCCTGCGAATCACTGATAAGATCAGTTGCTGCGGGTTTTGTTTTGTCCCAAACCATGGAGTACCTCGTTAAAACCTAGGGACAGAGCGGCTGTCCTGAGTATTTATTAAATCCCTGCGTTTTGCAGTACTGAGAAGGCGCTGAAACTGTCTTTCTAACAAAGCCGAAGCATCCTGCTGCCCTTCATCATTAAGAAAGTCAATCGCAGCACCGTAAGCCACCAGTTTCCCCCAGTCATCGAACAGCAAAGCATCCGTTTCATTAATCAAAGGGGCTGGACGCTCATTGATCTTCGCTTCAATCAGATAACTGCCGTCGGGAGGAGGAGTAAGATAAAGCTCACGATCGTAATAAAGAGCAGCCACAGGAATTCCCGGATTATAGAATTCATAACTCGCCCTCAAATCTTGACCATTGGCTGGAGCTGTGTTGAACGTAATTGAGAACGCGCCAGAGCTAAGTGTAACTCTTCCTGCTCCACCAAAATCACCTGATAGCAATGCGACCTCGATAGCATAAACTTCTCCACCCTTCAGATAAGGAGTGAAGTTAGTAGAATCAACACCATCTAGCTGAAATGTCGTTCCCGTAATCACCGTTACAGTACTCTGAACATTATCAAGCTCTGTCATTCCAGAAAGCATACCAACTATCTGAACCTGATCACCTGTTGTTAAATTATGACCTGAATCAGTCGTGATTACAGCTGGTGATTGCTGACTTACATTTGTGATCTTTGGCCTTGAGCGAACAGATAAACGCTCAAAATCGTCATCGAAAACAATGTTTTCCGGGTCTATTGGCGTATGTCCAAGCGTTCCAGTAAATGTCACAGTAGCTCCATCACCGCTACCGACATTTTCACGCGTTTGATACGTCTTGGGATATCTTCCATAAAAGCAAGTTGGGTCCGTGAAAAGCTCTGCTTCGACACCGTTCACATAGACAGGACCTTTTAGGACCCAATTGCCATCTTCATTACTGTACTTAGGGACATTTGCAAGAGTTTGCAATCTCCACCAGCCTTCCACATCTCGAGGAGTAAGCACAGAAGGAAGATCTTGAGTGTAAAATCGATTGATATAC
>Ga0180432_10001846_pt1 | contig 32689 bp, 23 predicted proteins | sample SS_ome_10_FD_132414 | JGI IMG/M metagenome (GOLD analysis project Ga0180432, IMG submission 132414) | Hypersaline lake sediment archaeal communities from the Salton Sea, California, USA - SS_1_MS_2 metaG | ecosystem: Environmental > Aquatic > Non-marine Saline and Alkaline > Hypersaline >...
CCGGGCTCGCAGACGCCCTGGCGGGCAAGAGCCTGGACGAGACGACCACCCTGGAGGCCGCCGTGCCCGAGGACCACGAGGACGGCGACCTCCGCGGCCAGACGGCCCGGTTCGAACTCACCATCCGGGACATCAAGCGCCGCCAGCTCCCCGAGCTGGACGAGCCGTTCCTCACCTCGCTGGGGGTGGACTCCCCGGAAGAGCTCCGCAAGGCCGTGGCCGACGAACTCGAGTTCAGTCGCGAGCAGATGGCCCGCCAGCAGCTCCGCTCGGGCATTCGCGAGTACCTCCTGGCCAACACCGACCTGGAGATTCCGGCCGGGCTCTCCCAGCGACAGACCGACCGGGCCCTGGCACGCCGCATGGTCGAGCTGTACCGCATGGGCATCCCCCAGGAGGACGTCGAGAAGCGGATGGACGCCCTGCGGGCCTCCGCCGCCGACGAAGCCACCGGAGATCTGAAGCTCTTCTTCGTCATGGAGAAGATCGCCGACGAACTCGAGGTGGCCGTCACCGAGGAGGAGGTCAACAGCGCCATCGCCGGCATCGCTCAGCGGAGCGGCCGGCGGTTCGACCGGGTCCGCGACGAACTGGCCACCCGCGGCGGCCTGGAGAGCCTCTACGTCCAGCTCCGCGACGAGAAGATCATGGACCGGCTCATCGAGGACGCCCGCGTCACCGAGACCAGCGGCCCGGACGCCGGCGACACCGCCGATTCCGGGGCGAAACAGCAGGACCCATCCGGGGAGTATGCCGACGAAACGTGAACGGGGACCGGCCGTCTCCCCGCACCGGCGGGGGGTTGGCACCGGCGGCGGCAGCGGTCCGCCCGCCGGACGCCCGGCGGCCGCCACCGCAAGCCTCTTGATCGATGAAGGAAGTCCTCCACATGGCTGAAATCACCCACCCCTTCCACACGGTCTCCCAGCAGTACCCCCCCTACCAGCGGACCCGGGAGATGTCCATCGAGGACATGCTGCTGGACAACCGGATCATCTTCCTGGCCGGGGACATCAGCGAACGCAGCGCCAGCATGGTCATCATGCGGCTGCTCTACCTGCAGTCCATCAAGAAGGACCAGGACGTCAACATCTACATCAACTCCCGTGGCGGCCTGGTCGACCAGACCCTGGCCATCTACGACACCATGCAGTTCATGGGCTGTGACGTGGCCACCTACTGCATCGGGCAGGCGGCCAGCGGGGCCGCCCTCATCCTCATGGCCGGAACCAAGGGCAAACGCTTCATCCTGCCCAACGCCAAGGTCATGCTCCACCAGCCCTACGGCGGCATCGGCGGGCAGGCCGAGGACATGCGCATTCAGGCCGAGGAGATCCTCAAGAGCAAGAAGCGGCTCAACGAGATCATCGCCGAGCACACCGGCCAGCCCTTCGACAAGGTGTCCCAGGAGACCGAGCGGGACCGCTTCATGGACGCCGACGAGGCCCGGGAGTACGGCATCGTCGACGAGATCCTCCGGGAAATCCCCTCGGACGACAAAAAGAAGAAGAAGTAGGCCGCCCCCGGCGGGCACCCCCGGGACCGCGGAACGCCCCGGGCCGGAGCCGCCGGACGGCGGCGCCCCGCAGGGGAGCTCTTACCAAGGATGCTCAGAGACATGGCCACCGGCAACCTGATTCCTTACGTGATCGAGTCGACCGGACGCGGAGAGCGGGCGTACGACATCTACTCCCGGCTGCTGAAGGACCGGATCGTCTTCCTCGGCGGCCCGGTGGAGGACGACGCTGCCAACATCATCATCGCCCAGATGCTGTTCCTCTCGAACGAGGATCCCAAGGCGGACATCAGCTTCTACGTGAACTCGCCCGGGGGGTCGGTGACGGCCGGTCTGGCCATCTACGATACCATGCAGCACATCCGCTGCGACGTGGCCACGTTCTGCATGGGGCAGGCCGCCAGCATGGGGGCGATCCTGCTGCTGGGCGGGGCCCAGGGCAAGCGTCACATCCTGCCGAACGCCAAGGTCCTGCTCCACCAGCCCCTCTGGGGGCGGGAGGGTCCGGCCACGGACCTCTCCATCGCCGCCGAGGAGATCATCAAGGTGCGCCAGCGCCTCTACCAGATCATCGGCAAGCACACCGGGCAGAAGCTCGACCGCATCGAGCAGGACTGCGATCGCGACAAATGGATGGACCCCGAGGAGGCCCTGGAGTACGGCCTGGTCGACCGGGTCCTCGAGCAGACGCCCGAGTAGGGCGGGTCCGGGCCCGGCACGCCTGGCGCCGGGCTCGGCAGTCACTCCGGCTTCCCCCACCGCCCCGGCGGGAGGGACCCGGCGAGCCGCCAGGCCATCTGGAGGAGAAGTCAGCATGGGATTCAACCGAAGCACGCGGCAGCGACTGCGCCGGAGCAACGCAGCCCGAAGAAAGGCCGAGAACGCGGTCCGCAAGGCCAAGGAATGCTCCCGCCGGGAGGCCCGCATCATCGAGCGGATCAAGACCACGGCGCCGCCCTATGCGCCCGAGGTCGTATCCTGGATGAGTGCGAAACTGGGCAAGAAGGCCGGGCAGATCACCGAGCAGGACATCGCAGCGCTCACCGCCTGACCCGGGGAGCGCTCGGCGAGACCGGCCACACCTCGTCCGGCGGCGGGCAGGCCGGCGGCGGGCAGATCCTGCGGATGCGGGTCTGACTCGGCAACTCGGGGCACCGGGCGTACGCTCGGCCGGCGTGACCGGCCGTGTGCCCCGACGAGGCAACACGCGACAGACGAAACCTGTGCCAGGTCATTTCCGACTCGCGCGGTCTTTGGATAGCAAGGAGAACAGAGCGATGAGACGTTCGAAATGGATGTCGCTGGGATCCGTGGTGGTTCTGGCCCTGGCTCTCGTGGGCTGGCCGGGCTGCTCCGCCGGTGGAGGCGGAGGCGGCGGAGGCGGCGACAACGGGCCCGATGCTCCCGGCGACGAGGCCGGAGCCATGCGGGTCAACTTCGATCCCGACGGCGGCAACTATGCCGTCGGCGAGGATGAAGACGGCAACGAATACACCTTCCGGGAACGTGACGACGCCATCACCGAGGCCAACATCCGCATGCCCGACGGCAGCACGCTGAAGGCCTCGCTCGACGCCCAGGGGCGCCCCGTCAAGTTCCGGTCCGCCGACAACAGCAACGCGGACCTGGTCTATGGCGACCAGGGGGTGCGGATCCGCTACACCGACGCCGCCGGCCAGGTCACGGATGTCACCGGGCTGGACGGGACGGCTGCCCGGGAGCGAGTCCAGGCCCGCCGCATCGTCCGGCAGGACAAACGCCGCATCGCCATGCAGGCGGACGATGTGCCGGTGCGGGTCACCACGCTGACCCGTGGCCTGGAGACCTTCGAGGAGGTCACCGAGTCCATCCTCGACGAAGACGCCAATCCCACCTCCCCGTTGATCGACACGCCCCTGGAGGAGCCCATCCGGCAGATCAGCCGCATCGCCAGCCTGCGGGAGATCCGGGAGGTCGAAGCGCAGGCCCTGGCCGACGTCGACCTTGACGAGGTCCCGGACGAGGTGGCCGGCATCGCCAACAAGACCTTCGTCCTCTTCGAGGCCCAGGGCTTCTGCATGGCCGAGAACCCCGGGCGGGTCGCCAGCCGCCTGAACTTCGACAACAACGGCCTGCTGATCACCGAGTTCGACAAGAACCTGCTCTTCCCGGTCAGCGAGGGCGGAACCGAGGCCGGCCGCGGCTTCGACATCAACTGGCAGTCCAGCACCACCATCCCGGTCATCCGCGCCGACCAGGGCCTGGGCTACACCGCCGACGTCACCCCCATCTACACCGCTACCGGCGTGGCCGCCGACGGCACCGTCACCGTCGAACGCCGCTTCCTGGCCGAACTCGCCTCCGAGGTCGACGTCGACTTCTTCACCTCCCAGACCGCCACCGCCCGCTCCGAGCAGCTCTTCAACGCCGCCTTCGTCGAGGGTGAGCTGTTCACCGATGACGCCGACATCGAGTGGCTGGAGTTCGACCTGGTGCTCATCGACCTGGCCGGCGAGACGCCGGCCGAGAAGGTCGGCCGCCTGCGCTACTACAACCAGAACGGCGTGAGCATCCCCGGCGAGCTGACCCCCTACGACTTCCGCTGTACCCTCGGCTCCGAACTCGGCACCGAGGAGGCCGCCGGCGATCGCCTCAACTGCGAGGACCTCCAGCGGCTCGAGCCCTATCAGCCTTTCGAGATCTCCTTCCTCACCCGCGACCGTGAAGCGGAGCTCGAGTACCACTGGTACGTCAGCAGCGGCTACGGCTACATCGAGGATCCCTTCGCTCCCGTCAGCGCCACCGTGGTGCCCCTGGCCGAGGGTCCCATGGAGATCAGCCTGATCGTCTCCGATCCCACGCTCCCGCCGGAGGAGATGTTCCGTTTCTACACCTGCGAGGCCTTCATCGGCGACACCGCGGGCACCGACGGCCTCGTCCTGGGCTGCCCGACCGACGTCGTGCTCGGCGTGCCCGCCCTCTTCTCGGCCGGGATCTTCGAGGCCCGCCAGGCGCCGGGAGATGAGGAGCTCATCGCCACCGACGAGTCCCTTCAGTGGTACGTCCTGGGCACCAGCGACTTCTTTGTGGAAGACCCCTTCGCCCCCGAGACGGAGATCACCTTCTTCTCGACCGGGCGCTTCGAGGTCACCCTGGCCTCCTGGGGACCCGACGGAACCACCGAGTTCGGGTACTGCGAGGTCGTCATCGAGGGCGGTGACTTCGACGAGTGCGAGGCCTACGGCTTGTACGGCGACGGCGTCTGCGACAAGTTCTGCCTCTACCCCGACCCCGACTGCGAGGGTGACTGGTGCGACGAGCTCGGCTGGTACGGCGACGGGGTCTGCGATCCCGATTGCCCCCAGCCCGACCCCGACTGCGGCGCCGAGGAGTTCGACGAGTGCGAGGCCTACGGCTACTACGGTGACGGCGTCTGCGATGACTTCTGCCTGGAGCCCGATCCCGACTGCTTCGGCTACGACATCTGCGAGGAGCTGGGCTACTACGGCGACGGGTTCTGCGACTTCGACTGCCCCCGGCCCGACCCCGACTGCGAGGAGGTCGAGGCCGACTGGTGCGACGAGCTCGGCTACTACAACGACGACATCTGCGACCCCGATTGCCCCCAGCCCGACCCCGCCTGTGAGGGCGTCGACTGGTGCCACGAGCTCGGCTGGTACGGCGACGGCATCTGCGACCCCGATTGCCCCCAGCCCGACCCCGACTGCGAGGCGCAGGACCTGGAGTGCGTCGACGATCTCGACTGCGCTGAGGGCGAGATCTGCATCGACGGCTTCTGCGAGCCGTTCGGCGCGGAGCCGGGCTTGGAGTGCATCGACGATTCCGACTGCGATTTCGGCGAGCTCTGCATTGACGGCTTCTGCGAGCCGTTCGACGAGGAGCCGGGCTTCGAGTGCATCGACGATTTCGACTGCGACTTCGACGAGATCTGCATCGACGGCTTCTGCGAATCGCTCGACGAGGAGCCGGACGTCGAGTGTATCGACGATTCCGACTGCGCTGACGACGAGATCTGCATCGACGGCTTCTGCGAGCAGTTCGCCTAGGCCGGCGGCCCCGTAGCCCCGGGGCCCGCCCGGGAAACGATCAACCCAACGACGCCCTGCCCGTGACTCCCGGGCAGGGCGTCGTTTCTTGTCCGCCCGGCTCGCCGCGGCCCGGCCGGGCATCGCGGGGGGCTCACGGGTCTCGAACCGCGACACGACCTCCGGCCGGTACGCCCGACACCCGGGGCAGCCCGGCCACCCCACCCGCCGCCGCTTTCATTTGTCGGCGTGGTGACTAGAATGTGCGATCTGGTTCCGGCAACCGGCCCGGCGCCGCCTCCCCGGGGCGGGCCCGGCCCCACCGGTCGCCGGCCGGCTCGCTCCCGGCCCGGCGCCCCACGCGAGAACGGAGACCATCGTGACCAAGGCAGTGCTTCCCGGCGTGGCGATCGCGGCCGCCTTCCTGCTGTTCGGCGCCGTCTACTTCCTGACTCCCAGCCTGCAGGGCGATCAAGATGTCGTGGCCGACGACGTCCGCCGCCAGGTCGAAGAGGCTCGCCGCCTGCTCGACAAGGTCGGCGAGAACGAAGAGCGTCTCGCCACCGTCCTGGAAGGCCTGCGCCTGGCCGGTGTCGAAGAGCCGGATGACGAACTCACTCGCGACCTCGTCGAGGAAGACCGGGAGCTCCTGGTCGACGCCGAGGACCGCCTCCGCAGCATACTGCGAGACCTCGGCACCCGGAGGGACGACCTCCACCAGCGACTCGAGCGGGCCGGCGGGGAGCCTGCCCCGGATCAGCGCCGCTCGTTTGGTGCGGGCGCGGACCAGATGGTGTCGGCCATCCGCGAGGGACTGGCGGCCCGCGACCGCCTGCTGCAGGAGAACGACCAGCTTCTCCAGCAGGCCCTGGAGGCCGTGAACCGCGCCAAACAGATCCAGCGCGGCCAGGCGGGCGGCGCCGATCACCCCATCGTCCTGCGAACCGAGGGCATGGTCCTCTACTCCCTGGGCTCCGCCGCCTACCGCCAGGCTCACGGAGCCCGCGAGCGGGCCCGCGCCTGGCGCAGTGAGCTGGCGGCCACGCTGGCCGCGCTCGATCAGCAGTCCGAGCCCACCCGGCTCGTCGAAACCAGCGGCATCGAGCCCCGCATCGAAGAAGCCCGCGAGAACCGCCAGCAGGCGGCCGCCGTCCTCCAGGAACTGCGCGACCGGCTGGCCGCCCTGCGGCGCACCGTCCTGGACCTCGAAACCAGGCTGGCCAAGCAGCAGACCATCGCCGACCACGCCCGGGATGCCCTGGACAAAATGTCCGCCGCGGGCCTCGACTTCGCCGACGCCCGCGGCTTGCAGCGCTTCTCGGCCATGTATGCCGCCCAGTCAAAGGAGTACCGGGAGGCGCTGCGGCGGGCCCACGTCCTGGAGTTCGGCATCCTGGACAACGCGGTCATCGACGCCAGCGGGGATTTCCTCATCGGCGAGTACGTGCCCGCGGACGGATCGGGCACCGTCTCCCCCCGGCGCGGGCTCTATCACTACCGGGCCGAGCTCGTGGAGCTGGAGAAGCAGGCCGCCGCGGCTCAGGAGGTGCTGGACTCCCTCGATGAGAAGATTGAAGCCATGCAGGCCAGTCGGGACCGACTGGCGCAGCGAGCCGAAGAGGCCGTGACCCGGGCCGCGGCACTGCGTGAGGCTGTGGCCGGCACCTATGACCGGCTCACCGAGCTGCTCGCCGAGGCCGGAGAGCACGAAGAGGTGGCCGTCGCCAAGCTCACCCGCGCCGTAACCGCTTTCAGAACAGCCGAACAGAAGGGCCAGGCCCTGGGGCGCGAGGCGAGCGAGGCCGCCTCCGCGGCCGGTCCCTCGTCCGGTCCCTCGCCTCAATCGATCCTGGCCGACGACCGCTGGACACCGGCCAGCAGCCGGGCCCGGGCGGCCGACGCGGAACTCCGGCTGGCCATGCTCCGCTACGAGCAATACCGCGACCTCAACCGGGATACCGCGGTTCTGAACGAGGCCCAGCGGCTCGGCGTCGAGGTCGACCAGGATCCGGAGGTCCTCGCGGAAGCAGCGGAACTCGCCCACCAGGAGGGACTGGCGGCCGCCCAGAGCGCCGTCGACAACCTCCTCCGAGCCGGACGCGACATGAACCAGCACTACTCGATCACCGCGGGCATCGCTGCTGGCTACTACCTCCAGTCTCTCTTCGGACTGCCGGAGCTGCTGCCCGTGGCCGTCCGCAACTACGAAGCCGCGATCGAGGGACGCGAGGACAGCCCCTTCGTCAGAACCTACGTCGAGCGAAGCCAACAGCTCAGAAAAAGAAAATAATTCAACATAAACTGCAAACCGGTTCCCAGACGCCACCCCCGCGGCCCCAGGGGCGAAATCCGAACAGGAACCCCAAAACCCGTCCCTCCCTTGACCGCCATTTGGGGCCGGGCGATAATTCAGTGTGGTCCGGAGTCGTCCGCGCGGGGTTCTTGTGCCTCCGCGTGGGGAAGGGGCTGGTGACCAGCCCTGGACGCGGCACCGGCGCACGCCCGCGTTGGCTCACCCAGGAACGGGGTAAGGTCGGTATGTACAAGTACGCCTCCAACGAGATGGCCGAACTGGCACACCAGTTGACCATCTCGCCGGTTCGGCTACGGCTCGCGCAGATCGAGGGCATCGAACGCCTGCTCGGAATGATTAACCCTGATGGGGTATATCCTTACGAGCTGATCTGCTACCACGTGACCGGCTACCATCCCCGGGGCAACGAGCCCCGGGCGGCGTTGTCCGGCCGCAGGCTCGTCCCCGACCTCGTCACCATGGCCGAGCACATCAGCCGCAAGGCCAACCTCCCCCTCTCCGCCCTGCCGGGCAGGATCTTCAGCCAGGAGGAGTTGGCCGAGCAGCTCAACGTCAGCACCAAGACCATCCGCCGCTGGCGGACACGTGGCCTGATGGGCGTCCGGGTGGTCTTCGAGGACGGCGTCAACCGGCAGGTTTTCCTGTCGGAAACTGTCGAACGCTTCCGCACCCAGAACGCGGCCCTGGTACGCAGGGGAGCATCCTTCAGACAGCTCACCCCTGCCGAAAAGAAGCACATTGTCGCCCGGGCCCACGAGCTGCTCTCGGCACGGCGGATGAAGCTGCACGTCGTGGCTCGGCAGATCGCCGCCGAGACCGGCCGGGCCGTCGAAACGGTCCGCTACACCCTCCGCCGGTTCGACCAGGCGCACCCGGACCGGGCGCTGTTCAGCAACGGCGGGATGCCCACGGTCAGCGAACGGCACCGCGCCGTCTGGCGGGCCCACCAGGCGGGTGACTCCGTCCGCAGCATCGCCGCCACCTGCGGCTGCGACATGGCCACCATCGAGCAGATCCTGCGCGAGATGGAGGTCCGCCGGCTCAAGGAGAGCAAGCTCGCGTTCGTCTACAGCGAGGAGTTCGCGGCACCCGACGCCGACGGGGTCATTCTGGGGCCCGAGCCTCAGGGCGGCCAGCCGGCCCGCCACTGCCGTCTGCCCAAGGACCTGCCGCCCTACCTCCGCAACCTCTACGACATCCCCCTGCTCACGGCGGAACAGGAGCGGGATCTCTTCCGCCGCTACAACTACTACAAGTTCAAGGCCGCCGGGTTGCTCGAAACAATCGACGAGTGCGAGGTCACCCGGCAGGAGCTGGACACGCTGCAGGCCCTGTTGGCCGAGGCCGACGAGGTCAAGAAGCGCCTCATCCAGGCCAACCTCCGGCTGGTGGTCAGCATCGCCAAGCGGCACATCAGCGGCAAGGCCGCCAACTTCTTCGAGGTGGTCAGCGACGGCAACCTCTCGCTGATGCGGGCCGTCGAGAACTTCGACTACACCCGGGGCAACAAGTTCAGCACCTACGCCACCTGGGCGGTCATGAAGAACTACGCCCGGACCATCCCGGAGGACCACTACCGCTACGCCCGCTACGTGACCGGGCAGGACGAGCTGCTGGACGCGGCGGCCGACCACCGCGCCGCCCCGGTCCCCGAGGAACGGTCCGAGGACGTCCGCGAGGCCCTCGCCGAGGGCCTGGCCGCCCTGACCGAGCGGGAGCGCACCATCGTCACCGAGCACTACGGCCTGTTCGGCCGCACCGCCGCCCAGACCCTCGAGCAGCTCGGCCAGCAGTTCGGCGTCACCAAGGAACGCGTCCGCCAGATCGAGAAACGCGCCCTCAACAAGCTCCAGCAGGCCCTCTCGCCCGCGGCGCTCGACCTGCTCGTGGAGTAGCGCCGGGTAGTCAGCTATCAGCCCTCAGCTCTCAGCCGTCAGCGATCAGCCGTTAGCTCTTGGGGCGCGTTCAGAGACATCCTGAACAGAACAACCGGCGTCCATCAACCCCCAGGCCCCCCGATCGCTCCGCTCGTGCAAGCACCCCGGCTCGTGCGTGAATCCCTTCTCGCACGCCCCCCCGCGGGAGTCCCTTCCCGCTGACGCACGAGCGGCCGCAGGCTGCCCTCGCAAACATCCCGCCCCGCGCTTCTGACCACCGCTCTCGTGGGGTACCATACCTGCGGGTCGGGACCCGTTGCGTCGCCGCGCGCCGCGGCCATCGGGAAGGGTGCAGGTGGACACGGTCACAAGCCTATCCCTGTTGCGGGACCTGCCGGACCAGCGCAACGAGGCTGCCTGGCGGCGGTTCGCGAACCGCTACCGCCCCATGGTGGTGGCCTTCGCCGCTGTCAGCGGTCACGCAAGACCAGCCACGCCGGGTCAGGTGAAAACAGGCCATCTTGAGGAGGCGACGATTGCACTGGTACGCGAACAACGAGGTGGTGGTGCCCCCCAATCAGAGCACCAGGCGCAAGCCTGGTGACAGGGCCCCCCACCAACGCCGCGCGGCCCCGCCCCCTCACTTGGCTGAGAGCTGACGGCTGATAGCTCAACGGCTTACAACTGATAGCTCCCCGCTGATCGCGCCCCATGTTCTATCCCCGGGGCCTCCGCGGGCTCCCGCTCCGGCCGACCGGGACGCGAAACGCGCCAGAAAGAAGGAGACCCTGCCAAAGGAGCGTGTCCGATCGACAAAGCAAACCCGTTACCCAGTGTCACGTTCCGCCTACGCTCCGAAATCAGAACACAACGGACGACGGACCACCGACCACGGACCGCTTCCAATAAGCCCAACCCGCAGTCTCACTTCAACGCACGCCTGCCCTTGCATCCGCCGCCGCGTGCCCTCAAACGATGTGCTTCTCGATCAACGCCTGGAACTGCTCGCCGAAGTCGGCGTACTTGGCGGGCCCCACGCCCTTGACCGCCAGCATGGCCGGCCTGGTCGTCGGCCGGGCCCGGGCCAGCTCCCGCAGGGTGCGGTCCGAGAAGATCACGAAGGCCGGCACGTTCCGCTCCTCCGCGATGCTGCGACGCAGTTCGCGCATCTGCTCGAACAGCGCCTGCTCGTCTACGCTCAGCGGACGCGGCGCTGTGGCTGCGTGTGGTGCGTTCTCGTGCGACGGCTCGACCCGCTCGGCGAGGCTGTGGTGCTGCCGGCGCCGCCGGCCCGGACGCCGCTCGGCAGCCGGACCGCGGGCCACCGCGTACAGCCGGGCCTCGGCCTGCGACCGCAGCACCTGCCAGCCCGCCGGCGTGATGCTCAGCGTTCGATACTCCGCCTCGCGGTGCAGCAGCTCCTGGTCGGCCAACTGGTCGATCCAGTCCATCACCGCCGCCCTGGGCTGATCGGACAGCAGGGCGAAGGTGCTGAGCTGGTCGTGCCCGCGCTGGGCGACGCGATCCGTCATCTGCCCGATCAGCACGTCCGCCACGTGACCCGCCCCGAACCGCTGCCCCGTCCGGGCCACGCAGGACATGATCTTCTGGGCCAGCACGGTCGAGTCCGCCAGCGGCTCGGGACCATCCAGGCAGAAGTCGCACGCCCCGCAGGCGTCCCGCTCCCACGCTTGCCCGAAGTAGGTCACCAGTCGCCGGTGCCGGCACGACACGGAGGTGCAGTAGCGGAACATCTCCCCCACCAGCCGGAGGTACTCCTCGGCCTGCTCGCTCTCGGTGGACTCGATGATGCTCTTCCAGAGCTGGAGGTCGGCGGCGGAATAGAACAGCACGCAGTCGGCCGGCTCGCCGTCGCGCCCGGCACGGCCCGCCTCCTGCTGGTAGTGCTCCAGCGACTTCGGCATGGCCGCATGGACCACGAAGCGGATGTCCGCCCGATCGATGCCCATGCCGAACGCCACGGTGGCCACCACGACGTCGACCCGGCCGGTGGAGAACGCCTCCTGGGCCTGCGTCCGCGTCTCGTCGCTCATGCCCGCGTGATAGCCGATCGCGTTCACCCCCGCCGACTGGAGCAGGAACGCCAGTTCCTCCACGTCCGCCCGGCGGATGCAGTACACGATTCCCGCCTGCCCCGTTCGCGAGCCCACCTCCGCCACGATCTCCTCGCTGCCCCGCACCCGGCGCCGCGCCCGGTAGCGCAGGTTGGCGCGGAAGAAATCGCCCACCAGCACCTCCGGCCGGTCCAGGCCGAGCTGGTTGATGATGTCCTGCCGCACCCGCGGGGTGGCCGTCGCGGTGAAGCCGTGCACCGGGACTCCCGGACAACGCTCCTTCAACTGCCCCAGCCGGCGGTAATCGGCCCGAAAATCGTGACCCCAGTGGCTGATGCAGTGGGCCTCGTCGATGGCGAACAGGCTCACGCCCGCCCCGGCCAGCATCCGGAAGAACGCCTCGTCGGCAAACCGCTCCGGGGCGATGAACACCAGCCGGTACCGCCGCTCGCCGATGCCCTGCCAGACCCGCCGCCGGTCCTCCGCGTCCAGGCTGCTGTTGAGGTAGGCGGCCGGAATGTCCCGCTGAATGAGCGAGTCCACCTGGTCCTTCATCAGCGAGATCAGCGGCGAGACCACCACCGTGGCCTTGTCGGTCAGCAGGGCCGGCGCCTGGTAGCACAGCGACTTGCCCCCGCCGGTGGGCAGCACCACCAGCGCGTCGCGCCCCTGCACCGCCGCGGTCATGGCCTCGTGCTGAAGGGGGCGCAGCGACGTGAACCCCCAATGCCGGGCCACAACCTCGCGGAGCGGGTCGGCCGGCGGCTCGGAGACATCGATGGGCACGGAAGTCATGGCACGCTGTCGCGGCACCCCGGGGACAGGCGTCAGCAGGTTCGGCCGGGCGCTCAACCGGGGCGGGGAGCGCCCGGACCCGATCTGAACCCGGCAGCATGCTACGAAAGCGGCCGAAGGGTGTCGAGCCGCACAGCTCACCGGCCGTCGAACCGCCGCGGACACGCTCCGAGCCCGTACGCCGTTCCACTCTCGGGGTTCCCGGACCTGACCGCACAGGCTGTGGACTTTGCCCGGCCGGGTCAGTACGCTGGTATGGGTTGCGGTGACCGAGCGGGTCGAGCAGCCGATTCCCGGCATGCCGGGTCCGGCCGCCGCCCGACACCCTCGAACGAGCAGGACCGCGGGCACCGTTCGGAACGGACATCGCTGACTGAAGACGGCGCCGGTGGCCGATGCCGGTGCGTGGTGGTGCCCTTCGACGGAGGTGAAGTTCCATGTCCAGGCTGCTGTGCGCGACCTGCGGCTTGCTGATTGCGGCGGTGACGTCCGGGGCAGCGCCCTTCCAGGTGCCCGTCGATTCGGATGATTCCAGGCTCTACTTCGAACTATGCATCGTCGACAAATGCGACACCGACTCGTCGTCCGTGGCCGGCGGCGTGACCATCGATCTGGATTCGGTCGAGGATCCGGCGCTGATCTGGCTGCACGACTTCGACCTGCGTCTGAGCGATGATCTGGACCTGGCGCTCAGTTGGGGCTTCGCGGGCACCTTCTCCGCGACCGGCAGCGGCCTGCGGATGCGCTACGCCCAGCCGGGCACGCCCCTGGGCCCCGAGGCCGTCGAGGGCACCAGCTTCACCTTCCTGGATGTCCCCACCGACGGTGAGGGCAGCCTGTCGTACTCCTCGTGGGGGCTGCCCTGCGTGGGCCTGCAGGCGGCCGGCTACCCCTGCGACGGCGTGTTCGACATCTCCGAGTTCGGCACCCAGACCGCCGACGAATTCAGCGGCAACGTCGCCTCCGTGGACCGGGTGGTCTCCCTGACCAGCGAGATCGACCTGGTGACCTACCTGGACCCCACCGACCCCGGTTTGGGCTCGCTGCGGGTGTACGGAACGGTCCACGGCGAGGTCTACGTGCCCCTGCCCGGCGATCTGGACGAGGACGGGGACGTCGACCTGGTCGATTTCGCCGCCTTCGAAGCCTGCCTGAACGGTCCGGGGGTCACCGACCCGCCCGCGGGATGTGCCCCGGCGGCCTTCACCGCGGCGGACCTCGAAGTCGACGGCGACGTGGACCTGGCCGACTTCCTGCTCCTGGCGATTCATTTCACGGGGTAGGCCCGGCCGCGGTCTCGCCGGGCAGCGGATCGGCGGGCCTCGGACGCAGTCCCCTCCGGTCCCTGGAATTCGGCGGGGCGTCGTTGCCCTTCTCTGACCCTCCGGAGCGGGATCCCTTCCGGCGTGCCGCCACGCGAATCCCCCACCTAGAAGAACATGCTCTGGAGCTCGAAGTTGCCCTGCCAGATGATCGACAGCCAGAAGAACAGACCGGAAAACAGACCGAGCAGACCCATCCGTGCGCTCCTCCGCGATTCACCCCTGCTCACCGCCCGCAGCGACCTGGGTGGCGGACCGCTGCGCCGGCCCGGGTCAGGCCAGTTCCTGGCCCGCCGCTTCCAGATCATCACGGATTTCAAACCAGCCGTCCAGTTGCGTCACCTCCAGCACGCCCCGGACGAACTTGGACGGGGCCACCAGGACCAGACGCCCCTGGCTGAGCCGGGCCCGAGTCCCCAGGGCGATCAGGGCGTTGAGCCCGCTGGAGTTGATGAAGGTGACGTCCTCCAGCACGATCGCCAGCCGGGAGCCGGCCTCGGCGACGAGCGGTTGGAGCTGCTCCAGGAGCTGATCCCCGTCGTCCAGTCCGAAGTCGCCGCTGAGCCGGGCGACCGGAAACATGCCGGTCGTGTCGATGCTGATGTTCATGGTCTCTTCCAACGCTCGCACCGCCGGGCTGCCGGACGGGCGGTCGGGACGGATTTTACTTCTTCAGGTTTCCCAGATCGCGTTTCCGCAGCACCTTGCGGGGCAGCAGGTAGTTCTCGCCCTTGAAGTCGGTCACCTCGCCCGAAACGATGAACACAATGGGCTCGAGACCGCCGCGCGACTCGCGGACCATCCGCTCCAGCGTCTGGTTGGGCAGCAGCTTCATGGGGGGCTCGGCATAGCTGCTGCTGTCGGACTCGAACACGAAGACCCACCATGGCCCCTCGCTGAGCAGGCGCCCGGCCCGGTCGTAGAGCATCGAGCCGTCCGGCAGGCGCGGCCGGGGGCGCGGGCCCGCGGCGGGCTCCTGCTCGCTGCGGCGGATGTTCTGCACGTCCTGCGGACCGGTGGGCAGAACCGGCACCGCCTTGGGCCGCTCCCGCTGGAACGCCCGGACCACGTCCTCGGCGGAGGGCTGCCGCGGGGTGTCCGGCGGCTCGCCGGGCTGCTGCGAGGCGGAGCCAGGGGAGCCGTCGGCCGGGGATTGGCCCCCGGGAGCCGGGCGGTCGCCCGCCGGGGCCTCCGGGTCCCCGCCGGTCTCGGCGCCGGGCGGGGGTTCCTGGCCGCCGCCGGCTGCGGACTGGTTTGCGTCGCCCGGCGCGGCCCACGCCAGGCACGCAGCCAGGACAGTGGCGATCAACGCGATTCGGGTCTTGCTCGCGGGTCTCATGGGTGAAGCTCCGTCTCGCCGGGGCGAAAGCCGCCCGCCCTCCGTTGCTGGATGCTCTGTTGTGTTGCCTGCTCGGTTCGGCCTCGGATCAGGTCGCGGACGGAACCCGTCCCGATCTCCCGCATGCCCGAGCGCCGATCCAGCCATCCCCGGGCAGCAACCGCCCGGACGGCCGCTGCCGATTATATCGGTCGTTGGGAGGCTGGGAATCGGGCCAATCGCTCATTTGCCGGACAACTGCCTGGCGAGGGCCTCCGGGCTGGTCACCGGGGCTGTGCAGCGATACCCCTCACAGACATACGCGGTGGGCACCCCGCCGCTACGCCGCTTGCCGGCGAGCAGGGGCAGGCCGCTGTCCTCCAGCCCCACGTCCTGGCCCGACAGGACGATCACCCTGTTGGGCAGATAGCGCCCGTGCACCACCCGCAGCAGCGCCTGGGTGGCGGGGTCCGCCGGGTCGCCGATGACCGCGATCTCGTGCGGCCCGGCATGCAGGAAGTCGACCGCGCAGAGCAGACGCTCGAACGCCCCGGGCGTGTCTTCGGCCAGGGGTTTGAAGGCCCGCAGGATCGACTCGGCCTTCCCGCGATAGTCCGGGCGGTCCAGCAGCAGGGCCAGCCGCAACAGGTTCATGGCCTGCACCGAATTCCCGGAGGGGATGGCCCCGTCGGTGGGGTTCTTCGACCGGGCCAGCAGTCCTTCGGCGTCGTCGGCCGTGAAGAAGAAGCCCCCGCCCGCCTCGTCGAAGTAGTGGGCGATCAGCGTCTCGTTGAGCGCGGTCGCCTCCTCGAGCCACGTACGGTCGAAGGTCGCCTCGTACAGGTCGAGCAGCCCCTCGATCATGAAGGCGTAATCGGTTAGGTAACCGGTCAAATGGGCCTTGCCCGCCCGGTAGCTGCGCAGCAGGCGCCCGCCGCTCCGCATGCGGTTCAGGACAAAGTCCGCCGCCCGGGCTGCCGCCGCGGCGAAACGCGGCTCGTCCAGCACCTGGGCACCCTGGGCCAGACTGGCGATCATCAGGCCGTTCCAGCCGGCCAGCACCTTGTCGTCCAGGCCCGGCGGAACCCGGCGGCTCCGGGCCTCCAGCAGTTCGGCTCGCATTCCCGCCAGGCGTTCGGCCAGCGACGCGGGGTCCAGGTTGTGCCGGGCGGCGTAACTCTCCAGCGGCACGGGGATGTTCAGGATGTTCTTCGGCCCGGCCGGGGCGTGGCCCCGCGACTCGAACCAGTTGCCCTTCGCGGTGACGTCGTGGAAATCGCAGAACAGCCGCCCGTCCTCGGGGCCGAGCACCTCGCGGACCTGCTCCACCGTCCAGACGTAGTACGCCCCCTCCAGGCCCTCGCTGTCCGCGTCGCGGGTCGAGTAGAACCCGCCCTCGGGCGACTGAAGGTCGGCCATCACGTAGTCGAAGATGTCCGCCGCCACCCCGGCGTACCGCCGCTTCCCGGTCACCTGATAGGCGTCGAGGTAGATCGAGCTGACCAGGGCCTGGTCGTAGAGCATCTTCTCGAAGTGGGGCACCAGCCAGCGGGCGTCCGTGCTGTAGCGGCAGATCCCGCCGCCGAGGTGATCGTAGATGCCGCCCCGGGCCATGCGGTCCAGGGTGAGCTCGACCAGGGACAGCAGCCGGGCGTCGCCGGTGCGGGCGTGCTCGCGGAGCATGAGTTCCATCGCCATGGTCGGTGGGAACTTGTTGGGGCCGCCGGCGGAGATGCCGCCGTGCTCGGTGTCGAAGTACTCCGCCAGGGCCCGGGCCATTCGGCCCGGCGTCTCCGGGCCGATCAGGTCGCCGGACGGCTGCGGGCCCCTCGCCCAGGCGGCCAGTTGCTCCCGGAGCTGAGCGGAGTGCCGGCGGATCTGCTCCCGCTGTGTGCCCCAGGCCTCGGCGATCTGGGTCAGCAGGCGGGCGAACTGCTCCGGCGGGAAGTAGGTGCCCGCGAAGAACGGTGTCTGCTCGGGCGTCAGGAACACGCTCATGGGCCAGCCCCCGTGCCCGGTCATCTGCACGGTGACGTGCATGTACAGTTCGTCCACGTCCGGGCGTTCCTCCCGATCCACCTTGATGGCCACGAAGTGCCGGTTGAGGATCTCGGCGATCGGCCCGCTCTCGAAGCTCTCGTGCTCCATGACGTGGCACCAGTGGCAGGCCGCGTAGCCGATGCTCAGGAAGACCGGCTTGTCCTCCGCGGTCGCCCTGGCAAACGCCTCCTCTCCCCAGGGATACCAGTCGACCGGGTTGTGGGCGTGCTGGAGCAGGTACGGGCTGGTCGCCTCGATCAGGCGGTTGGTCGGTCGGCTCTCGGTCGTCATCTCCCTGCCCTTTCCTTTCGCCGGGTGTGCCGGGCCCGCCGCGCTCAGCGCGACGCCGCAGATCAGCCCCACGATGGGACGGGGCAGCCTCGCTCGCGACCGGCGCGACGGCATGCGGTGGGTGCCCATCCGACTCTCCCGGCTGTTCGGTTCGTGGTGGGTTTCCTGCGACCCGTCGGGGGGATTATAGAGTGCCGGGCCGCACGGACCACGGAGGCGTGGTGGGCCGCCCCGGTCACCGGGCTTGTCCCGGCGCGCCGCGAGTGCTCTGACCACGCGCCGGACCGGGAACGCCACGTCTCCGCGCCCACGCGACCCGAAGGGGCGCGTTATCATAGCCCGGGGCGCAGCCCTGGGTGACCCGCGGGACCGAACCGACCCGAGCCCCGAAAGGGCGGAATAGGCCGGTCGGCCTCGGTGGGTTGGGGGCCGGTCGTTAAGACGCCCCTGCAGGGCTCGGTCGCGCCGCCCCGACCCAGGGCTGCGCCCTGGGCTGCTCTACAAGGACCCTGCAGGGCCTGACCCAACCCGCGTTCCAGCGGAGCACAATGACGACCACCGCCCGCCACGCCCAGAATGGCCGGCGATCAGAGCCGCGCGGCGCAAGCCCGCGGACGGGGCATGTCAAAGCGTGACACCCGTTCCGGTCACCAGGCTGGCGCCTGCTGCTCTGACCAGTCACCGCGGCGCAAGAGCGAGGGCCCGAACTCGCCCTCGAGCCCGGGCCCTTGCTGGGGGATGAGAAGACGAAGCCGAAACGTCAGCGAATGATGATCTCCTGGGGCATGGCCAGGATGACGCCCTCGTTGTGCAGGATTTCCAGCCGCTGGAGGGTTCGGAGCACGGCGCCGACCCGCTGCGGGTCCAGCCGCTGGAGCATGGGCAGGACCGCCTTCACCAGCGGCGAGCCGCGGTCGAACAGCCGGACCCGCGCTCCGCTGTAGGCGAACTCGTCGTCCTCCTCGCCCTCGCCGAAGCTCTCCATCATGATTTCGAAGATGTTCTTGGGCTTGGGGATCACGCGGATCTCGTAGTCGCCGATCTTGGCCTCGGCAGCGGCGTACTTGACGGCATCGTCGAGGCCACCGAGCCGGTCCACCAGGCCCAGTTCGAGGGCCTGCTTGCCGGTGAAGACGCGTCCGCCGGCCATCTCCTCCAGCGGCTTGGTGAGCTTGTCCCCCCGGGCCGCCTGGATGTGGCCTTTGAACACCTCGTAGACCTCGCTCATCCAGCCGTGCATGCGGGCCCGCTCCTCCTCGGTGAAGGCGTGGGAGGAGCTGAGGATGGCGGCGTTCTTGCCGCGGGTGTACTCCTTCCAGTTGATGCCGATGGCGTTCCACATCCCGGTGGTGACCAGCTTGCCGCCGACCACGCCGATGGAGGCGGTGATGGTGGCCTCATCCGCGAAGATGGCGTCGGAGCCACAGGCCACGTAGTAGCCGCCGCTGCCGGCCACGTTGCCCATCGAGGCGATCATGGGTTTCTTGGCCGCCACGCGTTGCGTCGCGTGCCAGATGATCTCGGAAGCCAGCGCCGAACCGCCGCCGGAGTCAATCCGCAGGACCACCGCCTTGACGCTGTCGTCCTTGGCGGCCCGATCCAGCGCCTTGCGGATGGTCGTGCTCCTGGCCCCGCTGCTGCCGCCGAAGGGGTTGGGCTCTTCCGAGCCGGGCGAGATCATCCCCTCGACGTAGACGATGCCGACACAGGGAGCGGTCGACCGTTGGGTCGCCCCCTGGAACAGCTCCGTGAAGAAGGTGAAGGCCCCCATCAGGTCGTTGGGGAGCTCCGGTCCGGAGTCCCGGCCGTAGTCCCTGACTACCTTGACGTCGCCGTAGCGCTCCTTGAGCTCGGCAATGAAGTCCTGCCGGTACTGCACGGCGTCGATCAGGCCGGCCTGATGGGCCCGCTCCGCCGTATACGGCCCCCCGTCGATCATCTCCCGGGCCTTGTGGCTCGACACCTGCCGCGACTCGGCGATCATGCCCACCAGCGCGTCGTACAGCCCGTCCAGCAGCCAGTTCATGTTCTCCTCGGCCGCGGCGCTCGGGCCCTCCCGGGTGAGCATCTCGGCCGCCGACTTGTAATCCCCGATGTGCAGGAAGTCCGCCTCGACGTGGATCATGTCCAGCAGGCCCCTGGCGTAGGGCTGCTCCGCGCGGAAGCCGGTCAGCCACACGTCACCCGTCGGCACCACGCTGACCCGCGACGCGGCGATGGCCAGCGGGTAGGTCAGGTTGGTGAGCTGGTCCGCGTGAACGAAAACCTCCTTGTCGGCCGCCCGAATCTGCCCGATGGCCTGACGCAGCTCCTGCATCTGGGCCAGCCCCATGCTGGCGTTCTCGAAGGTCAGCACCACGGCCCTGACCGCGTCGTCATCCCGGGCCTTCTTGAACCGCTCGACCAGGTCCTTGAGCGACACCATCTGTTTGGGGGTCAGCATGAAGCCGCCCAGGGGATCGACCGGTTTCTCCAGCATCGGGCCGCTCAGGTGGAAGTAGGCGATCTTCTTGCCGTCGGCGAACTTCATTTGTGCCTGTGCGGCGGGCGCGACCACCAAGCCCACCACCGCGCATACACACAAGACTCGTAGGGTGATTCGCATCTGCACGTTCCTCCAAAAAGGGCGCAACGGTGATTGCGTATTAAGGGTATCGGTATTGTACCCGGTCCCGGAAAGGCCTGAAGCGGCCGAAGCGCGACCGCGACAAGTACTTACAGCGGCTGACCACCTCGGACAGCCGCGGGTCAGAGTCGGTCCGGAGCTCAGCCCGGCGCCGGGATCGATGGCCGCTCCAGGGGCCGGCGGCCCCGCCGCATGGCCCGGTAGCCGGCGGCGGCCAGCATACCCGCACCAGCGGCGATGTGCAGCCCGCCCCACCACTGCGCCCACACCACCGGCCGGTTCCAGTTCACGCCAGCCACCCGCAGGAAGAGCAGACCCTCCAGCATGAGCACCAGGCCGAGCACCCGTGCCCGCCATCCCACGCCTGGAGCCAGGAGCACCAGCCAGACCACCACCAGGAGGATCAGCTCCCGCACCAGGGGAAACGGCGACACGCTGTAGGCCAGAGCCTGGGGCAGGGTCTCGCTGATCAGCGTCCAGTGCACCCGGACCCCCTGCTCGCCGGCCTCGATGCTCTTGCGCTTGCCGGGGCTCATCGTCTCGCCCTTGTCCGTCTTGACCCACACGTGGGCGAAGTCGGTGACCAGCTCGGCCTGGAAGCCCAGGTTGCGCAGCAGCGAGGCGGCCACCACGGCGCGGCCGTCGCAGTCCTCCCGGCCCATCTCCAGGACCTCCGGCAGCGTGGGCAGGTAGTCGGCCGACCCCCAGGTGTTCCAGTCCCATTCGTAGGGCACCTTCTCCATCACGAACTTCTGCACGGTCTGGAGCGCCTTGCGCGGCGGCATGTCGGGGTCGATGCGGGCGTTCAGCGCCTCCACCCAGGGTTGAAGGTCGGGGTGGGCCGGATCGATCATCGCGTTGGGGTCGCGCCAATGCTGGACGTGCCGGACGAACAGCAGCGGGTTCGGAAAGCTGACGGCGAACAGGGTGACGCCCACGATGCACCACTTGAGCGGCCAACGGACGAACCAGGGCAGGCTTTGCAGACGTTTCAGCATGGTTCCACCGGCGCCGCAGCGCCCGGCGCATGGTAGGGCGACTCCAGGTGCCCCGTCCACTCCGACGGGTCGCCGCGAGCCCTTTCTGGCTGAAACCCGGATCTCCCCGGGCGTGGGGCGACGTCGCCGGAGCGGCGCGCAACAACAGCGGGGCGGGTTTGTCCGCCGCCCCCTCGAGGGCCCGGACGCCCGCCCCGCTTCCCCCAGCCCAGCGGTGTATCTCAGAAGTGTGGTCGCCGCGGAGCAATCAGCCGGGTGCCGGCCGGCGCGTCCCCGGCTGCCCGTCCGCACGCCACCCGCTCGCCGCGGGCAGAAGGTGCGCCGCCGGCCGGGCGGAGCACTAGCGGCGCCGCCTGACCGCCGTCAACACCGCCCCCATCCCCAAGGCCGCCAGCGTGCCCGGCTCCGGGACGATCTGGATGGTGGCGATCAATTCGCCGGCACCCAGCGGATCGGTGATCGGCCCCAGCGGCGTCTCCACACCCACGATCGAAGCCAGGTAGCCGTCGATGCCCGCCACATCGAACAGCGAGGTCACCACGCCGTCCTCCGGCGTACCCAGGGTCGCGTCCTGGCCCATGACGAACGCGGAGCCGTCGGCGATGTCGTTCACCTCTGTGCCGGCGTCCCAGGCGTCATCACTGTAGACCTCGATGGTGATCGGGCCCTGGAAGTTGCCCGCCGCGTCGAAGACCTCGTAGGCCATCGGGCCGTCATTGCCCAGGAACAGGTCGTTGGACGGAATGAGCATGGCCGCGAAGCTGAAATACCGGTTCATGGTGGCGTCACCGATGTCCAGCATCAGCGAGTTGCTCTGCCCCGGCGTGAAAGGCGGCGGTCCGTCGGGCGAGAAGACCACGTCGTCCACTCCGCTGCCGGCGAAGGCGGCGGACAGGGCCGTGGCGTCCCCCAACTCCGCCACGGCCTCCAGGGCGGCCGAGGCCGGCGAGCCCGCGTCGAACCCGTCGAACAGCCCGTCATGGAACCCGACCCACAACGGCGTGAAGGAGAAACCCCCGGCCGGCTGGTTGTTGGTGACCGTTACCGATACCTCGGCGGCCTCGACGACGGGAATGGCCACCAGGGCCAATGCCACAGCACAAACGCGCAGATTCATGTTTCCTCTCCGTGAAGACAAGGGATCCAAGCTGAACCGGGACAGCGCTGCCCCGCACGCCGTTAGTCGTTCCGGCCCGCGCAACCTTGCAGAGAAAGTGCCTGCCCGCAAAACCGGCCCGAGACTGCCCCGCGGCAGGCGGGGTGGCCTGCTGATTCCGCATGCATTGGATTCGCCCGGGGTCCGCCCCCGCCACGATCCCGCAACCGGGCTCCGCGGCGTGACCCCTCCGGTCCCCGATGGACCCTGCGGCCCAGCCGCACGGCGACAGGCGGGAGGCGGCACCGGAAGCACACGGGCGCTGCAGCCCCCCGCGGAGGAAACGGAGACTCAGTCGACCAAGCGGGCGTCGGGCATGGCATGCATCGGGGCCGTGGAGAGCACTGCCCGCAGGCAGGCCTCGACGACCTCCGGGCGTTTCGCCAGATGGTGAGACTGCATCCCCCGGCGCCGCTCCGGCCGAAAGGTGGCCAGCACCACCGCGGAGCCGGTGAGATCGAGGACCGTATCGCTTTCGCGCAGGTGGATGGCCTGCACCCGGGCCCGGGTGCGGAACACACCGAAGGTCAGCAGCTCGGCCACCCCGGGCGCGAAGCGGAAGTAGTGTTGCCGCCCCAGGGCGGTGATCAGGTAGACGTAGGCGTACGCCCCCAGGCAGCCCGCCAGGATCACGAAGTTCGCCGCCCGCAGCATGCGCCACTGCTGGCTGCGCAGCACGCCGGTCAGCTCGGCGTAGGTGGTCGCCGCCAGGGCCACGAAGATCAGCATGGTCCACCAGCCCACCAGGGCGGCGGGAACCACGCGCGGGGCGAAGCCCGCCGTGGGCGTGTCCGGCAGGGGGGGAGGCCCGCCGGTGTAGTAGACGTACAGCCGCCGCCGGGCATCGAGATGCGGGCGGATGGCCGCGTCGAGCGTGGCCACCCGGGCCGGCAGCCGGCCCCAGACCTCCTGCTGCATCAGGCAGTAGCGGTGCAGAACGCGGGCGGCTTCCTTCCACCGCCCTCTGCCGATGAACGCCTGCGTGTCGCCCAGATCCCGCCGCGCCTGCCGGATGGCCCGGACCCAGGCCGGCAACGACCGGGCCACGATGTACAGCCACGCCACCAGCAGAATCGACAGGTAACGCAGGGCGATCTGCGCCCCGTTGATCGGCCCGATCGACCAGGGCCAGAGATCCGAGGCATCACCCGAAAGAGCGACGGACCACGCCGCCATCCCCGAGCAGAACAGCAGCAGGACCGTCCCCACCAGCAGTGCGGTCCGCACCGGCACCCGCGGCGGCGCGGGGCGCGGGATCCACCAGACCTCAACATCCCCTGCGGTCTCGGGTAACTCGCGCGGCTCCATCAAGGCGGTCCGGTCGGCAGCGCCGGGTCTGGCCGGGGGTGAACCCAAGAGCGGAGAACGGACAGCAGAGCGAGCGGGCGAAGAGCCTGCCCGCCGGGTGATGGCCACGTGGGTCGTGTTGGGCCGGGCCGCACCCTAAAGACACGCCTCGTCGATGGGCTTGCGGGCGCTGGATCCGGCGCAGGGCTCGTGCCAGTACAGCACCCGGGGCTCACCCGGCTTCCAGCAGAGCCGAATCTCCGCACCGTTGCGCCGGGCGGGGAAGTCCACCGATCCGTCCCCGAAGTCCATGAGCCGGCAGCCGATGCTCTCCAGCTCCGCAAGCAGGTCGTTCAGCCGGGCGACCGCCGCGGCAGCCTGACGCCTGCTTCGGCCGTTGAGAGTGCCTCTGTTCTTCTGGAGTTGTGCTGCCCCCCGCGGCTGCAACCGCGTGAGCCGGGCATGCTCGGCGATGACGTCGGCGACGATACGACCGACCAACGGCAGCGAGCGGTTGGCCCCGTCGACCGTGAACCACTCCTGTTTCGAGCCAACCGCAGCCACCCCCGAACGAGCGGCGGAGTCGCTTTCCATGCAGTGCGCCTCCCCAAAACAGCGGATACTCGGACAGACGTCACGTATGACGCTAGCGACCGCCGTCCGGCCTGTCAATCGAACCGCGCAGCCACCGGCGGTGACTGCTCGCCCCGGTGACCGCGGCAGGCAACCACCGAAGGGCGAACCGGCCGCCATCCCGTCGCTTCGCCAGGGAGCGCCAGGCGATCCTCCTGCCGACCACAACAGCCACCGGTCCATGCCGTCTGGACTGAGCGGGTCTGGTTCACGGAGAACGGGAACAGTGGCCCGCAGCCGGGCCGGAGGCCCGGTGTGCCGAGAAGCCCCGTGAGTCCTGGCGACGAACGGCGGATCAGCCAGGACGCGTGGCCCGCGTCAGATCACATAACGTGTCGGCTGGCAGCGCTCGGGATGGGCCCGCAGGAACTCGATGGTGGCCAGCAGGCCCTGGCGCAGGGTGCGCGTGGTGTGCCAGCCGAGAACGGCCGCGGCCCGGGAGGCGTCGGCGTGGAGTTCGCGCACCTCGCTCTGCGCCGGCCGCAGGCGCTGCGCCTCGCTGTGGTAGGACCCGCCGCCGGTCAGTTCGCAGATCAGCTCGGCCAGTTGCCCGATGGAGATCGACTGGCCGCTGCCCAGGTTGAAGGTCTGCCCCACGGCCTGGTCGCACGCCGCCGCCAGGACGAAGCCCCGGGCGGTGTCCTGGGCGTAGGTGAGGTCCCGGATGGCGTCGGGGTTGCCGATCACCACCGGGTCGATCCCCGCCAGCCGCTGCGAGATGATGGTGGGCACGATGGCCCGTTCGCTCTGCCGCGGCCCGAAGGCGTTGAAGGGCCGAACGGTCACCACCGGCAGGTCGAACGAGCAGCGGAAGCTCTCGGCCAGCTTGTCCGCGGCGATCTTGCTGGCCGAGTAGGGCGACTGGCCCACCAGGGGGTGCTGTTCGTCGATGGGCGTGTACTGCGCCGAGCCGTACACCTCGGAGGTCGAGGTGTGCACGAAGCGGGCCACGCCGGCCTGCCGGGCGGCCTGGAGCAGGTTGAGGGTGCCGCCGGCGTTGACCGCCAGATAGGAGGCGGGCGCGTGGTAGGAGTAGGGAATGCCGATCAGGGCGGCCAGGTGAAAGACCACCTCGACATCCTTCATCGCCGCGTTCACACAGTCGCGGTCGCAGACGTCGCCCCAGAACATCTCCACGCCGGAGGTCACCTCGCGGGGCAGCGACGCCAGGTTGCCCGTGCCCGGGTCGCTGCGGTAGTGGGCGAAGGCTCGCACCCGGCAGCCCCGCTGAACCAGCTCCTGGACCAGGTACGACCCAAGAAAGCCGGTGGCCCCGGTGACAAGGACTTGTCGCTTTTCGAGCTGCACCTTGCAGGCCCTCGGAAACGGGGATGCTCGAGCCGCCCTCCGCGATGGGGCCGAGCTTACCCAGCGGCGCCCGCCGCGGCAACCGGGGTGGGCGCCGGAAGGAAACGGTCCTCGTGGTTCAGGAAGGCGGCGGTGGCGGCCTCGAAGTCATCGGGGCGGCCGATGTCGAACCACTGCCCCCGGTGAGGCCGGGTGGCGACGGGCACCTGCCGCTCCAGCAGGGTCAGCATCAGGTTGTCGAACCCGAAGGGCCGGCCCGGGGGCACCAGGCGCAGAACGTTGCGGTCCATCGCGTACACACCCATCGACACCCACAGATCCAGCGTGGGCTTCTCCCGAAACCCCGTGGCCCGCGAGTCCGGCCCGATCTCGATCACGCCGTAGTCGATGGGCTGCTCCCGGGGCACCACCCCCACCGACAACCCCGCGTCACCGGCCCGGTGGGCCTCCAGGAACGCCCGGTAGTCCAGGTCGGTCAGCAGGTCGCCGTTCATCACCAGGAAGGACGTTCCGAGTTGGTCGGCCACCGGGTGCAGCGGGCCGATGGTGCCCAGCGGTTGAGACTCCTTGCTGTAGATCAGCTCGACACCGAAGGCCGAGCCGTCACCCAGGACGGCCCGGAGCAGGGCGTCCCGGTGGTTCACCGCCAGGATGATCCGCTCGAACCCGGCGGCGGCCAGTTGCCGCAACACGATCTCCAGGATCGGACGGTCGCCCACCGGCATGAGCGGTTTCGGCAACACGGTGGTGTAGGGCATCAGCCGGCTGCCGACCCCGCCAGCCAGCACCACGGCGCAGTCTTTCGTGGACATACTCCTGTTGTCGGCTCGCCGGCGCCGTGGTTCCACCACAACGTCCGGGAATCGCCCTGCAGCCACGGGGAGAGCCCACCCCCGGACGGAGGCCGGGACCGCAAGACCGCCCCGGCATACAGTCTCACCGTACCCTGTGCCGGGTGACTCGGGAACCAGGCGGCGCGGCCGCCCCTCCACGCGGGAGCCCCCGGCCGACCCCGGCACATCAGAACCGGCCTGTGGTAGGATGCCCGCCCAACGGGCAACCGCACCGGGCCGCACGGGCAGCCCGGCCCGCCCGGCAACAGAAAGAGCCGCACCAGGGGAGTACCACGTATGAGCCTGTACGAGCCCGCCGACTTCGTCGACCTGACCACTCTGCTCACCGACGAGCAGCGCATGATCGCCGAGACGGTCCGCGCCTTCGTCGACGACAAGGTCCTGCCGATCATCGAGCGGCACAACCGCGAGGGGTCCTTCCCCATCGAGCTGGTACCGCAGATGGGTGAGCTGGGTTTCCTGGGGGCCAACCTGGATGGCTACGGCTGCACCGACGTCGGGGCCATCGGCTACGGGCTGATCAACCAGGAGCTGGAACGGGGCGACAGCGGCCTGCGGAGCTTCTGCTCCGTGCAGTCCAGCCTGTGCATGTGGCCCATCTTCCAGTACGGCAGCGAGCAGCAGAAGCAGCGCTGGCTGCCCGCCATGGCCCGCGGCGAGGCCGTCGGCTGCTTCGGCCTGACCGAGGCGGACCACGGCTCCGACCCCAGCGGCATGATCACCACCGCCCGGCGCGAGGGCGATGAGTACGTGCTCAACGGCTCCAAGATGTGGATCACCAACGGCAGCATCGCCGACGTCGCCGTGGTCTGGGCCAGGCTGGACGGCCAGGTCCGCGGCTTCCTCGTGGAGAAGGGCACCCCCGGCTTCGCCGCCCCGGAGATCCGCAACAAGTTCTCCCTCCGGGCCTCGGTCACCTCCGAGCTGGTCTTCGACCAGGTCCGCATTCCGGCCGACAACCTCCTGCCCGGCAGCGACATCGGCCTGAAGGCCCCGCTGTCCTGCCTGACCCAGGCCCGCTACAGCATCGCCTGGGGGGCGGTCGGCTCGGCCATGGCCTGCTACGACGAGGCCCTGCGCTACGCCCGGACGCGCCCCCAGTTCGACCGGCCCATCGCCGGCTTCCAGCTCGTGCAGCAGAAGCTGGCCTGGATGGTCACCGAGATCACCAAGGCCCAGCTCCTGGTTCTCCGCGTGGGCCAGCTAAAGGAGCAGGGCGCGGCCCGGCACTACCACGTCTCCATGGCCAAGATGAACAACGTCGAGGTGGCATTGAAGACCGCCCGCCTGGCCCGGGACATCCTCGGCGCGGCCGGCATCTGCGACGACTACCAGTGCGGCCGGCACCTCTGCAACCTGGAGAGCGTCTACACCTACGAGGGCACCCACGACATCCACAGCCTGATCATCGGCGAGGCCGTCACCGGCCTGCGGGCCTACACCTGATGCCAGCTCATGGCACCTAAACCGCCGGGGCCCCGCCCGGCAGAGCCGTGGCCGCCAGCCCACGGACAGGTCACGCCGGCAACGCCCGGATAGCGAGCGCCCCGGCACGTCCGTGCCATTACTTCTTCGCCGGGCCCTCCGACCGGGCCACGATGGCCACCAACCGCTGGCTCGATTGCAGGGGGGCGTCCACGTCCGGCGGGCACTGCAGCGAACCGTCGGGCTGCTCGATGGCGATGACCTGAATGCCGAAGGCACGCCGCACGTCCGCCTCCCGCAGGGATTGGCCCACCGCCTGAAGCGGCACCAGCAGGCGCTGGATGACGTCCTTCGGCGCCGGCGTCACTCCCATGACCAGGTGCTGGAGCTGGCCCTCCTGCTCGATGGCCGCCAGCCCGGTGTGTTCCCGCAAGACCAGCTTCTGCATCTCGGCGATCTCGCGCTGCACCCGCTCGAAGACCCGCTGCCGCGTCAGCATACCCAGCCAGCGCTGGGTGCCGTCTGCCGGCACCACCGGGGCCACGTCGCGGTGCTGGCGCTCCAGCTCGCTCAGCGCGGAATAGACGTCCTGGCCAGGATGGACGGCGCCCGGCCGCTCGCTCATGATGTCCAGGGCAATGACGGCGTCGGCCAGGCCGGGCTCCTGCATGATGCGGCGGATATCGGGCACCGAGATCAGCCCCAGGAGGCGGTCCTCCTCCACCACCGCGAACACCGGCTGGGTGCCGGGCCGGATCAGCGTGACCATCTCCCCCAGCGAGGCATGGGGCGGCACCGTCTCGGCCCACTCCCGGTCGATCAGCTCCTCGACCCGCCACGACTCGAGCATGTGTACCACGGCGTCGCTGGCGTGGGCGGGGGACTCGGCGGTGGTGGGCACCTGCTCGTGGTTCAGGCCCCAGCGACGGCCGACCACGTAGGCGCTGACGCAGACCAGCATCAGGGGCACGATCAGCCCGTAGCTGCCGGTCATTTCCGTGACCATCACGATGGCCGCCAGCGGCGTGCGCATGGCCGCCGCCAGCACGCCCCCCATCCCCACCGGGATGAGCGCCTCGCGCAGCGACTCCGGGAACATCCCCCCCGGGGAAAGCGCCTCCAGCAGGGCCCCCAGGAACGCCCCGACCACACCGCCGATGAACACGCTGGGGCCCAGCAGGCCACCGGACGCCCCGCTCCCCACCGTGAAACCCGTGGCCACGCACTTGGCCAGGATCACCGCCGCGAACAGCCCGGTCCACCACCACCAGTTGGTCTCCGCCCCTGATGCGAAGAAGGTCTGCTTCAGGCCCACCGCGTTCTGGATGAAGAGGTACCGCCCGTCCATCACCTGCGGCAGCACGCAGGCCAGCCCGCCGGTGGCCAGCCCGCCCGCCGCCGGTGCCAGCCACCCCGGCAGCCGCGACCAGGGCACCAGCCGCCGTTCAACGCCGCGCACGCAGACAGCGAAGAAGATGCTCACCGCCCCGCAGAGTGGGCCCAGCAGAGCGTAGGGCAGCAGTTCCGCGGCCGACTCGAAGCGGAGGTTCTCGGTGCCGGGCAGCAGGGGGTTGCCCGATCCCCAGAAGGAGATGAATGCCGAGTAGCCCAGGACCGAGGCGACGAAGGAGGGAACGATGGCCTCGGCTTCGAATTCCGGCTCGCGGTAGAGCACACTGGCGGCGAAGAGGGCCCCTCCCAGCGGGCACTGGAAGATGGCCCCGACGCCGGCAGCGCAGCCGGCCACCAGCAGGATCCGCCGCTCACGGGCCGTCACCCCGAACACCCGGCCGATGGCCGAGCCGATGCCCGCCCCGAACGCCGCGATGGGCCCCTCCGGTCCGGCCGAGCCGCCGCAGGAGATCACGCCCACCGCCGCCACCCCCTTGATGGCGGGTCCCTTGAGCGCCAGACGGCCCAGGTTGTGATGGAACGCCCGGGTGAGCACGTCGGTGCCGTGCCCCCTGGACTCCGGGCACAGCAGCCGAACCGCCACACCTGCGGCCAGCCCTCCGACTGCCGGCAGCAGCAGCACGCCCCAGTTGAAGTGCAGGACTTCAGCACTGCCCAGATGGGTGTAGCGGCCCGCCAGCACCTCGGAGCCGTAGTGCAGCCCCGACTCCAGGCCGGCCGCCATGAGCCCGCCCAACACGCCCACCAGCGCACCCAGGGCGAACAGCCGCGTCCAGCGGGCCGCGGGCTTGGGCAGACGAGGCCAGGGCAGGCCGAAGTGGATCTTGGATGCTCTGTTCACCGTGGAATCGAAACCGCCGGCGCGGGAGGCTCCCCCTTTCGTCCGGCCGGACCCTGCACGGCCCGGTCCGGTGACAAACCGCGGATTGTAGCGCCACCGCTACCCCCGTACAATGTGCTGCCCGATGAAGAACCAGCTTCTCCACATCTTCCGCAACTCGCCGATGGGCCGCGAGAATCTCATGCAGTCGGCCTGGTTCTGCGAGAAACAGTTCGGCCTGTCGCTGGCGGTGTTCGTCCCCCAGGCCACCGAGTTCCTGCTGGAGTTCGACGGCGGGACGGTCCCGGTCGACCTGGACGGCTCGTACCTTGCCTTCCCCGAGACGGCCCGTGAGCACGTCGAGGAGATCCTGGCCCGCTTCAACGTGCAGTTTCACTTCCACACGCCGGAGGTCTACGGGGACGGCAAGACCCCCATCCTGCCGGGGGGCTGGGCCATGCTGGCCTGCCCGCGGGTGATCAGCGAGCAGTCCGGCCGGATCGGTCTGGGCCACATCGGCCCCCGGGTGCGGGGGATCGTCAAGGAGGCCACCTGCCCGGTGTTCATCCCGGCCACCGCGTTCAAAGCCTGGACCAGTGTGGCGATCTTCTTCGGAGGCTCCCGGCTGGGTGCTCTGGCCGTCGCCCAGGGGATCGCCCTGGCCCGACTCGCCCGGGTACCCTTCACCGTCTACACCCAGCTCGACGGCACCACGCCCGAGGCCTGCGAGGACGTGCTGGAAGAGGCCGGCCTGCTGGCGGACGTGAAGGCGGGCAGCGAGCGGTGGCAGATCTTCTCCGCCGGCACGCTGGAGCAGAACCTCTACGAGATCCCCCATGACAGCCTGGTCGTCATGGGCGCCGCCGGCCACCGGCTCATGGCCGAACTCATCTTCGGCAGCAAGCTCGAACTCGTCCAATCCACCCTGCTGAATCCCCTCGTGGTGGTAGGCCCCAAGTGCCACACCCCCGTCGAACTCTCCCCCTGAACAGGGCCATCGCGAGACAGGCGCCGGGGGCTGAGCGCTGCGGTGCCTTGTCCTGACGGGCGATGGGGCGATAGGATCCCTTCATGAACGCACACGACTCGATCCGCATGACGGCGCCGCCGTCGGTGTACCAGGCTCGCCGAGCGCGGCTGGGGGAACGGTTGCAGCGGCCGCTGGTGGTGTTCGCCGGGCACGCTCCGGCGCGAAACTACACGGCGAACGCCTTCCCGTTTCGGCCGGGGAGCACGTACACCTACCTCGGGGGAACGGCCATCGAGGGGGCCGCCTGGCTGATCGAGCCGGGCAGCGACGGCCGGCAGGGCTGCTCCCTGGTCCGCCCGGTGCTCGATCCGGACGACGTGGTGTGGATGGGGCCCGGGCCGCTTGACGCCGCCCTCGCGGCGGCAGCCGGCGTCGAGGAGGCTCGCCTGGCCGACCCCGAGGACCTGGCCACGCTGCTGGGCGGCAGACCCGCCGCCGCGATCGCCCCGCCCTGCGTGCGCACCAACGCGACCATCGCCGCCCTGGGCCTCGAGCCGGCCCGCCCGGACGAGCTGCGCCCGGTTGTCGAGCTGCGGCTGATCAAGGATGAACACGAGCTGGCCGCCATGCGCCGGGCCGCCGAGGTGAACATCGAGGCCCACACCCGCGCCATGGCCGCCTGCGCCGCCGGGCGCCGGGAGGCGGACGTGGCCGGGGCGTTCTTCGAGGTGCTCGTCGCCAACCGGTGCAGGCCCTCGTTCAATCCCATCATCTCCATCCACGGCGAGATCCTGCACAGCACCGGCTATCCGTACACGCTGGAGGCGGGCCGACTCCTGCTGCTGGACGCCGGCGCCGAAGAGCCCGGCTGCTACGCCTGCGACATCACCCGCACGTTCCCGGTGGACGGCGGATGGACGCCGATCCAGCGTCAACTGTACGACACCGTGCTCCGCGCCCAGCGGGAGGCCATCGCGGCCTGCGTGCCCGGTGCCCGCTTCCGCGACATCCACGACCTGGCAGCCCGCGTGATCTGTGCGGGGCTGGTCGAGGCGGAGCTGCTGCGCGGCGACCCCGCCGAGCTGGCGGCTCGCTACGCCCACACGGTGTTCTTCTGCCACGGGCTGGGGCACCTGATCGGTCTCGACGTGCACGACATGGAGGACTTCGGCGACCTGGCGGGCTATGCCCCCGGGCGGACGCGGCGTCCGGAGTTCGGCAACAACTTCCTGCGCCTCGATCGGGACCTGGAGCCGGGGATGACGCTGACCATCGAGCCGGGCATCTACCTGGTGCCGGCCATCTGGCAGCGCCAGGATCTGGTCGGCAGGCTGGCCGACGTCGTCAACCGACCGGCCATCGACAGGCTGCTGGCGGCGGGGTTCGGGGGTATTCGCATCGAGGAAACGATCGCCGTCCGGGCATCGGGCGGCCCGGAGGTTCTCAGCGCGGATCTGCCCAACGACGCGGAGGCCGTGGCCGCCATGGTGGGGTCCACCTGACCGGACGCCTCAAACCCGAACGCTGCCTCGCCTGACCTGATCGGCGTCTCCGGGCACGCTGCGGCGCTTTGTGCTTGACTTCCGTTGACCGCCGAAGGATGATCGTACCCGTCATCGGGGGGCC
>Ga0180432_10001849_pt1 | contig 32658 bp, 29 predicted proteins | sample SS_ome_10_FD_132414 | JGI IMG/M metagenome (GOLD analysis project Ga0180432, IMG submission 132414) | Hypersaline lake sediment archaeal communities from the Salton Sea, California, USA - SS_1_MS_2 metaG | ecosystem: Environmental > Aquatic > Non-marine Saline and Alkaline > Hypersaline >...
GGTCCATGGCCGAGCCGAAGCAGACCAAGGACGTTCGGGTGGCCGCCTTCGACCCAGGGCAAAACATCGGATACGCACTCATGGATGGTGCCGGCAATCTCCTCGCCCACTGCGTCACCGATCTCGGAGGACTGGCCACGTTAGACTTGCCAGCCGACAGCGTTGTCGTAATGGGTGCAGGAACGGCAAGTGGCAAACTCAAGGCCGTCCTCGAGGCGCGAGGCTTCGAGGTACATGAAGTCGACGAGTACGCGACCAGCCTCAAGGGCCGAGAACTGTGGCGAAAGAATGTACCCGTACGTGGCCTACGCCGCCTACTTCCACCTGGCCTCCGTTCTCCTGGGCACCCCATCGATGATTACGCGGCTTGGGCGATCGGCCGTATCTTCCTTGGCATCGACATGGACGGCGAGCCGCGCTAGCCGCGTGAGCGCCCAACTCGGAGCCCCCAGAGCCAAAGAGCGTGGGCGCACCCCAGAGGAGCGCGCCCACGAAGAATCGCGAAGAACCGATGCTAATTCAGGACTTCGTCCTCACTGATGTCCATCATGGCTCGGGCGTCATCGGCGCTCACACCCAGCACGGCGCTGATCTCACCGGCAAGGAGGCGCAGGGCTCGGCGGTAGGCCTGGCGGTCGAGGTCGGGAAGGCCGCGCTCGAGATCCCAGCGACGCAACTCACTCGCAAGGGTCGCAATCTGGTACGGATCGCCCGACGTCAGGATGTCGGTGACGCGCCGATGCCGAGCCGCCCACTGCTTAGGTAGGTTGATCCGGCCATTGGCGAGGCGCTCCAGGACGCTCTGAACCTCTTCGTTGGTCAGGGCGGCACGCAGGCCAGCCTCCTGCGGCGCAGTGACGGGCACGTAGGCACGCGACGTTCCGTTCGGGAAATCCACCTGGTAATACTTCATTTTCGCGCCGGCTACGGACTTCGTCGTCGTGCCAGAGACGACACCGACGCCGTAGGGGGGAAGCACCACCTGATCACCGTTCTTGAACCGTTTGCTCGCTTTTTCCATGGTTACTCCTTTGGTCAACCCAAACGACGCGCCCCCGCGGACGTCGTAGCTACAACACGTTTGGATGGTGAAAGGGCATCACGTAACACGACTGAAATACATTTGTGATAGCCATCACGCCGGCAAGTGTAGCAGAAATGTAAAGAAATTCCCACTCGCCACGATCGTGATTCTTCGGTTGGATCAGGGACGTTCCAGCGGTCAGATGTCGTCGGAGACTGCTTGGGTTGGACCCACGCGCGTTCTGACGGCGGGGCCACGTCGACGGTACTGCACGACGAGCGCCACGCCTGCCAGCAGAATGGGTGCACCGAGCAGTACCCCCAAACCTGGGATTTCAGTGAACAGCCACCACGCCAGCAGTCCGGACCCAATCGGTTCGAGCAGGACCACGGTAGCCACCAGGGTCGGGTCGATGTAGCGATTGGCCCAGTTGAGGCCGCCGTGACCCACCAATTGGGGCGCAAGCGCGATCAGGGCGAACCACAACCACGTCATTGGAGGCCATGCGACGTAGGAGGATCCAAGCAGGGCGGGCAAGGGAATCAGCACGATTGCCGCAGTCGCATACGCGACCAGGGCATACCCGTTGGTGGAGAGCCCCGCGTGCTGCGCACGCCGACCAAGCAGGAAGTAGCCAGCTCCAGTCAAAGCGCCTACGAGGGCCAGTCCGTCCCCAAGAAGGGGAGCCGAACCTCCTGCGAGGTCGCCAAAGCCGATCATCACGCCACCGGTGAGGGCAAGACCCAGGCCAAGGAGGACACCTCGCGTGGGTCGCGTGCCACCAAGCCAAGCAATCAGCGTCACCCACACCGGCACCGTCGTGACCAGCGTGACACTTGCGGCGACGGTCGTGTACTGCAGGGAGGTGAGCCAGGTCGCGAAATGCACACCGAGTAGGATCCCCGCAAGAACTGCGGGCACGACGCTTGCACGACGCCAGGTACTCTTCCTCAGCCCCTGGATGCCTGCAGGCGCGAGAAGCAACGCGGCGAACACCATTCGCCACAGGGCCACGACGCCACCCGGAGCTTCCGCGAGTCGAGCGAAGATCGCACCAAAACTGATGGCAACCACGGCCGAAGCGAGAATCAGGGCAATGCGAAGACCCGAAGGTTGAAACGATGCGCCCGAGGACGAAGCCATAAGGGGGATGCTACCCCGCGGCTGCATGCATCACACGACGTGGAAACCGTGAGCGGTTCAGCCTCGCCACAGTCGCCAGGCCGTCCAAATCCACGCAGCGATCATCATGACGCCGCCGACCGGAGCGATGGCGCCCAGAACCGGCAGATCGAACGCGACGATGCCGTACAGGCTTCCAGAAAAAACGAGAATCCCAAGCACTAGAAGTGGTGCCCCCACGCGAACGGCAATCGGACCAAGGCCAAGTAGCAACACGCCGAGACCCTGGACCGTCTGATAGCGCACGGCCGTTTCGAACGTGCCCATCCGATCCTCCGTAAGAATCGGTTCGAGGGCGTGTGCGCCGAACGCTCCCACGGCAACACCCAGGCCCACGAGAAGTGCGCCTACGGCCGCCCACGGCGACCGCAACGTCGGGGTCATCTCGTGACCGCCTCCACCGGCTCTTTGCTGGAGTTCGTCTCGACGGACGTTTCCGAGTCGAGGCGACCATCGACGATCGTCAGCGTTACGTCTGCGGCGTCGGCCACGGCGACGTCGTGCGTGACCACGATGACGGTGCGGCCATCACCTGCGACCTCGCGTAAAGCGGCCACCACCTCCTGGCCGGAACGTCGATCGAGATTGCCGGTTGGTTCGTCCGCGAACACGATTTCAGGATCGTTGGCCAAAGCGCGTGCGAGTGCGACGCGCTGGCGCTCTCCACCAGACAGGCGGTTGGGCAAGGCATCGGCACGATGTTGCACGCCGAATCGCTCGAGCAGGGCTTGGGCCCGCTCCGAGCGTTCACGGATCCCGACGCCAGCGAGGCCCATGGGAAACGCAACGTTCTTGCGTGCGGGCAGAACACTCACGAGATTAGAGCTCTGAAAAACGAATCCGAACCGCTGAAGACGCAAGCCTGCCAATTCGCGTTCGGGAAGGTCGCCCAACGAAACACCGTCGAAAAGGACTCGTCCAGATGAGGGGCGATCGAAGCCGGCGAGAAGATTTAGAAGCGTCGACTTCCCAGACCCTGAGGGACCCATCACAGCCGTTACCTGACCAGGTGTGAAGGAGTGACTCACACCACGAAGGGCGAATACATCACCAGCTGGGGTGGCGTACGTTCGTGCGACGGCTTCGGCAATCAACATTTCCCTATCGTATCGGATGCAGCGGGCAACGGTTAACGGCCCCCGCCACCCCCACCGCCGCCTCCACCGCCGCCTCCCCCAACCGAGCCGCCTGAGGACGCGGAAGCACCCACGGCGCTAAGGGCTGAGGACAGCGAAGAGGCAGCCGCCGACACCTGAGCGAGACTTGTCAGTCCGCTGGGCGAGGTGGCAATCCAGGCTGCGCGGTGCAGCATGACGGATTCATAGATGCCGCGCTCCTGCGCCACGCGCTTGACAGTCCTCAGGAATCGTGCAGCCACGCCCAGCGCCACGGCGTACGAGAAGTACTGGTCCCACAAGCCGAAGAAATCGTTGGGTGCATCTCTCATGATTGTGTAGTCCGACAACGTGCGACGGAAACCGTTCCAATCGGCTACTTCACGTGCGACGTCAGGTTTCCATGAGGGAAGCGCAATCAGCGCCGCGAGTGCGAGGGCGAGAAAGAGCCCGGTGGCTCCGCCCGAGGCGATGAGTGCGCCGAAGTCGACCTCGGCGACCGAGAAAGTGACGGCGCCTGCCACGGCGGCTGCCGCTGCTGCGCGTGCCGCCCAGCGGTAGCTTGCGCGCCGGCTTTCTGGCTCGGTGAGGTCGCCATCGAAGGCAGCCACCAGGTCGCTGCGAATACTCTTCGCCCAGTCCTTGATGAAGTTCGGATGCTTGCGCCCATAGTCCTTCAGTGCGCCAAGCGAGACGGCGGACGAGTCGCCTGAGCGTCGCCGAGCGCCTGCGGCCCTCAAGTGGCCAAGTAGACTCATCATGTGCGGCTCGAGAGGATCGGACGGCTGTCTTGCCACTGCCTCGCCAGCCTCGAGGAGGTGCACGGTGAACTTCGTGCCCTCACCCTCGAAGCGAACGTGACCGCGGCGTGCGAGTTCCATCAGGCTTGCTGAGAAAGCCTCCGTCGCACCTTCACCGTGCCACGTCTGATGGAGCAGGATGGGTACGAAGCCGGGTGGGCGTGCGCTTGGTGGCTCGAAGGGATAGAGCATCGTCTCAAACTGCGGTTCGCGTCCCACACGAAGCCAGACGCGCAGTAGACCGAATGCCATCAGGAGAACGCCGGCGAGAAGGAAGAGGCGCGTAGCTTCGTGTGCCAGGGCACCTCGCCACCACACCACTCGCGTGATGCGGAGGCTCGTGCTCCCCGCCTTGCCGTCCTCGGCGAAGGCGACGACGTCATAATTTTGTGCCCCTACGGGGATGCCCGGCAACATGCACTCGAAGGACGTCGTTCCCTCGCATCGAACGGGTGAACCCCCGCGTGGGGTGGCCGTCACCTCCCGAACGGATGCGCTTCCCTCGGTCACGGTTCCTGTGAGGATGACCTCGTCGGCGAGTCTGCTAGGTGCCTGGGAGAGCGTCACGATCGGTGCTCCTGGCACGTTCAGGTTGGCCAGCGCAGCCTCCTCGGCAAGGAAGGACTCGAGAAACTCACCGCTTCCGCGTGTGCTGAAGAGGGTTGGCGGCATCAGGTACCGAATCTCGACCCCTTCGCCAGGGGGGATGCTGGCGAAGCGGACGTCGAGTTGGGACCGATCCGGAGAGAGTGTCACGGTGGGCAGATTGGGGTTCGAGAAGCGGTGCACGAAGGCGTCGTACGGGGCTTGCATCGGTCCGGGCGCGCGCACGGTGAGGTGGTACGACCGGGCCCAGGGGACGTTGCTTCTGCCGTAGATCTCCCAGTACCACTGGGCGACGTCACTGTAGTTGTCGATGGCGCCGTTCAATTCGTAGTGGAAACGCACCCTGCGTTCGGTGACGCGTTGTTCCTGCCGAATCACGAGTTCGGTGCCCACCTCACCGGATTCGCAAGGTTGTGTGAAGTGGCGAGCGTCTGGCCCGGGTGAGATTGGGCCTGTATCGGGAAGCAGGGTCACGGTGATCTCGGGTCCGTGGGTGATGCAGAGGAAGACTTCGCCGAAATCGCCATCGCGTCGCACGAGGGTGCGTTCATCCTCCACCATCACGTCCCCGTCGGATTGAAGGGTGACGACCTGGCGCACATCGAGCCAGTCATCGGCGTGCGCCAGGGCGGGCCCAATGGCGACATACGCAATCAGGAGGAAGAGGGCGCGCTTGAATGGCGCGAACTGGCTCGGCGAGAAGGGAGCCTCGCGGGGCACGTTAGTTGCCTTGTGACACGGCGTGAGCGATCTGGATACGCGCGGCGCGTGCGGAGGGCGCTAATCCAGAAAGCAGGCCCATCGCAAGCGCCACGATCACGGAGAAGGCGATCAGGCGTCCTGTAATGGCAGCGACGTTCAAGCCGATGAGGTCGATCGAGATGGCGTTGACGATCATTGCGCCTCCCTGCCCGAGAAGGACGCCGAACAGGCCTCCCACCGAGCTCAGCAGAATGCTCTCGGCTAGCACCACGCCGAAGAGGAACCTCGGTCTTGCTCCAACGGCCCGGACGACACCAAACTCGCGTGTCCGTTCGAAAACACTCATCAGAACTGTGTTCGCCACCGCGATCGCACCGACGATCAGGGCAATTGCGCTGATGCCGAGTCGAACGACGTCGGTGATGCGAATGCCTCGCTCGATGACGGAGAGCACGTCACCCGCCGTCTGTACCCCCAAATCGGGGAAGGCTTCCGCAAGAGACGCAGCCACGTCATCGGCAGCCGCAGGGTCATCGATATCGACGATGAAGAAGCTTGCGCGGTCGTTGCCGATGGCCCGCTGGAGTGCGGTGAAGGGAACGAGGATTCCGTTTCCGAGAAGGCCGCCTGAGGCATCGACGAGGCCGACAATCTCGAAGGTGGCTTCGGGTGTGAGGCGCAGCGTGTCGCCTACCTCGAGGTTGCTGCGTTCAGCCGCTTGCGTGCCGACGAATGCGACGTTCTGCCCAGCATCGTCTGGCTCGATGCCTCGGCCCTCAACGACGGTATAGCCAGGGTAGATGCCCTCGATGGTGATGTCGGTGGGAATGCCCTGAAAGGCGAACGATGAACTGGGTGTCAGTCCGCCCCGGATGTACAGCACGAGCGGGATGACGTTCGTGACCCCCAGGGGTGCGCCCACCTCGAGAATCTCGTCCATGAGGTCCATCGGGAGTTCTGGCACGGACCCAAAACCTGTGGCCTCGAAGGGACCTGAGCTGATCTGAATCTCCGCGCCGAGTCCCGAGAGTTCATCCGCGAAGGCCTGGCGTAGCCCCTCGCCGAGTGAGAGGAAGACCACCATCGAACCGACCGCAATGGCGATGCCCGCAGCGGTGAGCACGGTACGTAGCGGACGATGCCGCAGTGAGTGGAGGGCGAGATCCCAGATCAAGGTTGCGGCTCCGGGAACGCGCGTCCGAGGACTGCGCCGCTTGATCCGAGGGGTGGAATGCTTTCACCATCGATCAGCACGGTGACCCCACCTGCATTGCCGAGGTGGAGGTAGACGGGACGGGAGAACACGAAGCGTTCCCCCGGTTGCGCGGTGGTGTAGACGAGGCGAACCCCCTCGCCACGCGCGGTACTTTGATACGCCTCGAGCCAGGTGCGTTCGCGAACTTCGACGACGACGTCGCCGGTCGCGGCAGGGGTTGACTCGCTCGGCTCAGCACTTGGGATGGGCTCAAGCGTGACTTGCAGGTCGCGGTCGCGGGTCAGATCCAACATGGTCTCGTACGGAAGATAGCCGTCAAGCTCGACGAGGAGCGTGCGTTGCGCACGCGCCGAGACGGGCGCGTCTGTGATCGGCGTGATGCCGGGAAGTGCGAAGGCGTCCACGCTGACCTGAGCCCCCGGTGGATCGGTTTCGATGGTGAGCAACACATCCTCTGGAATCAAGGCGAGCAGGTCGTCATCGGCGAGGGCGTCGCTCGGCTGCGTCTCAGCTTGCGGATCGGTTGCGGGTTCGGCGGGTTCTGTCGCCGCGTCGCCTGGGGCGATGGGTTCGGCGGAGCCCGTGGTGTCTCCTGAGGCCGCCGGCGCTGCAGGCGTGTTGACAACCGGTGTGGGAGTCGAGAGATCGAGAAGGCGATTGAAGCCCCAGACGGCGCCCCCCACGAGTGCGCCCGCAACGACGATGGTCAGCAGCATCGGGATCATGTTGATGAGGGTGCGCCGAATCTCGTCACCGCGCACAGGACGTCTTGCGTCAGTGGGCGTCGCCTGCGTAATGGGTGCCGCAGGCTGGGTCACGGGACGAGGCGCTCGATGGGTCACTGATTGGCTCATCTCGCGTGTTGGCGGTGGAGCGAGTTCCGACGGCGCGGCGGGTGTGCCCACGGCGGGTGGGGGAGGGGACGGCTCGACAGGACGGGCGGTCACCGCAGGCTGTGAACCTACGCCCTGACGCAACTGCGAAAAGCGCTCGAGTGCGTCGTTACCATCGATGCCCACGGCGCGCGCATACAGCCGTACGAAGTTTCGGGCGTAGACATCCTCTGGGAGATTGGCCAGGTCCTCCTGCTCGAGCGCCTCTAGGTAGGTTCTGCGCACGCTGGTGGCCCGCGCAAGGTCGTCGAGACTCTTGCCCGCCTGTTCGCGAGCCTTTTGCAGGTAGGCGCCGAATCCTTGGTCGGGTCCGCTGGTCGGATTGTCGCTCATGCGAGTACTCCTGATCGTGTCGAGGCGACGGCGTGGGCAATCTCGGAGGCGAGTTGGGTGTTCTCCCGCAGCAGGCGGAGGTTGACGTCCACGGTCGCGCCCTGCGAGGCCTTCGCGAGTGCATCGAGTAGGAAGGGCGTCGTGGCGTGCCCGCGAATACCGTTGGCAGCCGCAGCCTCTCGAGCCTGCTCGAGCCAGGCAGCGTAGGTTTCTCGCGTGAAGCCTTCCGATACGGGATTGCTTACGAGCAGTGCTTGATCAAGGCCGAGTTCGCGGTGGTTTCGGTAGGTGGCCGCCACGTCCTCGGGGGTGTCGAGGCGGGCTGACACGGGTAGATCGGTGAGAGGGACGTGGAAGCCTGCGAGTCGATTCGACCGGTAGCCGAGGACCGGCACGCCGGCGGTTTCGAGCCGCTCGAGGGTGGCCTCGGCATTGAGAATGCTCTTGGGGCCAGCGCACACCGTGATGACTGGGGTCCGTGCAAGTGCGGCAAGATCGGCGGATTCATCGAACGGTTCGTCGTGTACGCCTCCAATGCCGCCTGTCGCGAAGACGGAAATGCCTGAGAGGTGCGCGGCGTGAAGCGTGGTCGCCACGGTCGTGCCTGCCGCCTGGCCAAAAGCCATGAGGGCAGCCAGGTTCCATAGGGTGGCCTTTTCGGCTCCACCGGTAGCCAGCCGTGCGAGTTCCTGTTCGCTCAGGCCCACTACGAGATCGCCGTCGAGGACCCCGACGGTGGCGGGGTGTGCGCCGGCTTCGCGAACGATGCGTTCGAGATCGAGTGCGAGCTCGAGATTTTGGGGTGCAGGTAGGCCGTGAGTGACCACGGTGGACTCGAGCGCAACCACCGCGTGGCCTTGCGCGATGGCGTCCTTGATGGCGCTGGCGACTCGAATGGGCACGACTCGTATGTTACCGGAAATGGGGGTTCGAGACCGGACCGCAGGAGGCGGTCGTGGTAGCGTTGCCGGCTGTGGAACTACCTGACTTTCCCTCCTTCGTTCCCCTCCTCCAGCAACTCGGTTTTGGTGGGGTTGCAGGGTTGGTTGCTGGGTATGCCCTGAAGAAGGTGGGAAAGGTCCTCGCGGTAGTCTTGGGACTGTTTTTTCTTGGACTCCAGCTACTCGCCTGGAGTGGCTATGTGAGTATCGACTGGGGGCGCGTGCAAGCGGACGCAGAACCGTGGTTTGCGGGGGATTCTCTTCAAGAGAGTTGGGCTACCCTTCTCAGCGTCCTGACCTACAACGTGCCGTTTGCAGCGGCCTTCGTGCCTGGTTTCCTGCTTGGACTACGGCGCGGCTGATAGAATCTGAGTCATGAAGACTCAAGGGACTTGACAATTTGATATTGCGCCCGTACCATTTGGGCAATTGGCACTCTCGGCTTGGGAGTGCCAAGTCATGTGGGGACACCCCACGAAACTTCACTACCGTTCAGGAGGACACACATGAACCTCAAGCCACTCGGGGACAAGATCGTCGTCGAAGTGATCGACGAGCCGCAAACCACGGCGAGCGGCATCGTGCTGCCCGACTCCGCCAAGGAGAAGAGCCAGCGCGGCAAGGTGATCGCCGTCGGCACCGGCAAGATGCTCGACAGCGGTGAGCGCGTCGCGCTCGAAGTCAGTGAAGGAGACACCGTCGTCTTCGCCAAGTACGGCGGCACCGAAATTAGCCTCGACGGCCGCGAGCTGATGATCCTCAGCGAGCGCGACGTCCACGCCATCGTCGAGTAAACCCACACTAACGAGAGGAACACCATGGCCAAAGACCTGTTTTTCAAGGAAGAAGCACGCCGCAGCCTCGAGCGCGGTGTCAACGCAGTTGCCAACGCCGTCAAGGTGACGCTCGGCCCCAAAGGCCGCAACGTCGTTCTTGAGAAGAAGTTCGGCAGCCCCACCATCACCAAGGACGGCGTGACCGTCGCCAAGGACATCGAGCTCGCCAACCACCTCGAGAATATCGGCGCCAAGCTCCTCATCGAGATTGCCAGCAAGACCAACGACATCACCGGTGACGGCACCACCACCGCTACGGTGCTCGGACAGGCCATCGTCAAGGAAGGCCTCCGCAACGTCGCCGCCGGCGCAAACCCGCTCGCCCTCAAGCGCGGCATCGACAAGGGCGTCGACGCTGCCGTGGAAGCCATCCGCGGTATGGCCAAGCCCGTCGAGGACAGCAAGGCCGTGGCCGAAGTCGCCTCGATCAGCGCCAACGACGCTGAGGTCGGCGACCTCATCGCCGAAGCGATGGACAAAGTCGGTCGCGATGGCGTCATCACCGTCGAAGAGTCCAAGTCGCTCGACACGGATCTCGACGTCGTCGAGGGCATGCAGTTCGACAAGGGCTACCTCAGCCCCTACTTCGTCACGGACAGTGATGCGATGGAAGCCGTCCTCGAGGACGCCTACATCCTGATTCACGAGAAGAAGATCAGCGCTCTCAAGGACCTTCTCCCGGTTCTCGAGCAGGTTGCCCAAACCGGTAAACCGCTCATGATCATCGCAGAGGACATCGAAGGCGAAGCCCTCGCCACCCTCGTCGTCAACAAGCTCCGTGGAACGCTGAACATCGCAGCCGTGAAAGCGCCCGGCTTTGGTGACCGCCGCAAGGAAATGCTGAAGGACATCGCTGCCGTCACGGGTGGGGAAGTCATCAGTGAGGAACTCGGCCACAAGCTCGAGAACGTCCGAATTCAGCAACTCGGACAAGCCAAGCGTGTCCGGATCAGCAAAGACGAGACCACCATCATCGAGGGGCAGGGCGACAGCGGCTCGATCGAAGCGCGCGTCAAAGGCATCCGCACCGAGATTGACAACACCGACAGCGACTACGCTCGCGAGAAGCTCCAGGAGCGCCTCGCCAAGCTCGCCGGTGGTGTTGCCGTCATCCGCGTCGGCGCGGCGACGGAGACCGAACTCAAGGAGAAGAAGCACCGCTTCGAGGACGCCCTCAGCACGGCCCGCTCGGCCGTCGAGGAAGGCGTCGTGGCCGGCGGCGGCGTCACCCTGATTCACGCCGTCTCTGCCGTGAGCAAGGTTGTCGAGAGCCTCGAGGGTGATGAGCGCACAGGTGCCAACATCCTCATTCGCGCCCTCGAAGAGCCTGCCCGTCAAATCGCCCAGAATGCTGGCGCCGAGGGCTCCGTCGTCGCAAACGCCATCAAGGGTAAGAACGATGGCAAGTTTGGCTACAACGCAGCGACCGACACCTACGTCGACGACATGTTCAGCGCGGGCATCGTCGACCCCACCAAGGTGACCCGCACCGCTCTGCAGAATGCCGCCTCCATCGGTGGCCTGCTGCTCACCACCGAAGCGGTCATCGCGGACCAGCCTGAAGACGAGAAGCCTGCCCCCGCAGGCGCGCCCGACATGGGCGACATGGGAGGCATGGGCTTCTAACGCCCTCGCCGACACCCACGAAAACGAGCACCCCGGACGCAACGTCCGGGGTGCTTTCTCATGCGTCGAACGACGGGCGAATCCTCAGGCGATTAGAGACCGACCGGTCATCTCAGATGGTTTCTGAAGACCCAACAACGCAAGTACGGTAGGCGCAACGTCCCCCAGCACACCACCGTCGCGTAGTTGCACGTCGCCTGCGCCCACCAGGATGAAGGGCACGGGGTTCGTGGTGTGGGCGGTGTGTGGACCTCCCCCCGGCGCGAGCATCTGCTCTGCATTACCGTGGTCGGCCAGAATGATTGCTCGGCCCTTTCGCGCATTCCAGGCTTCGAGCACCCGTCCAAGCGCCTCATCGGTCGCTTCACAGGCTTTGATGGCCGCCGCGAGGTCCCCGGTGTGGCCCACCATGTCCGGGTTGGCGAAATTAATCAGCACGAAATCATCCTGCTCAGAAGCCATTCGCTCCACCGTGGCCTGCGCCAGCGCAGGCGCACTCATCTGCGGTTCCAGGTCGTACGTTGCGACCTTCGGCGAGGGGACGATCCTGCGCTCCTCGCCCGGGAAGGGCTCCTCGATCTTGGCATTGAAGAAGTACGTGACATGCGGGTATTTCTCGGTTTCTGCCGTGTGGTACTGCCGCAAGCGGGCATCGCTCAACACCTCCGCAAGACACTTCTCGATCGAAGGGAGCGCAAGTAGTGCCGGAACGCGAAGCGCTGCGTCATAGGGCAACAGCGTGGCGAAGTGCAGGGACGGCGTGGCGCATCGGACAAACCCCTCGAAGTCAGGCTCGCTCAGGGCGTAACTAAGTTGCCGAGCCCGATCAGCCCGGAAATTGAAGAACAACACAGCATCCCCATCGTGGAGCACACCGACCGGGGCGTCCCCTTCCTTCACGACCGTCGCTCGGATGAATTCGTCGGTTTCGCCTTCGTCGTACGCCATCGCAATGGCCTCATCGGCCGATGACGCCACGCGCTGACCCTTGCCACAAACCAGTGCGTCGAACGCTTCCTGGGTGCGCTCCCAACGCCGGTCGCGGTCCATGGCGTAGTAGCGACCCACGACGGTCGCGATACGCGCGTCGACATCGAGTCCAGCGAGGTGTTCCTCGAGTTGCGCAACGAACCCCCGCCCTCCCTTCGGTGCCGCGTCCCGACCATCGGTGAAGACATGGACCCGAATTCGCTCCACGCCTGACCTTGCGGCCGCGTCGAGAAGGCCAAAGAGGTGATCCATCGAGCTGTGCACGCCGCCATCACTCACCAACCCGATCAGGTGCAGGGTGCCATCGCCTGCCGCCTGGCACAGTGACTGGAACGATTCCGCGTTTTCCAGCTCACCGGAATCGAGCCGTGTCTGGATGAAGGAAAGGCTCTGCTCCACGATGCGGCCTGCGCCAAGATTCAGGTGGCCCACCTCGCTGTTGCCCATCTGACCCTCGGGTAGGCCCACAGCAGGACCTGAGGCCTTCAGCGTGGTGTGCGGCTGATCGGCCCACAAACGGTCGAACACGGGCGTGTGCGCCTGCGTAACCGCATTACCCGGACCGTCCGGCGCCAGACCGAACCCATCGAGGACCACCAGCATTACGGGCAAACGTTCGTTCTCTTCAGGCATCTCCATCCTCCTTGGCGTCCAGCTCGCCACCCCAGCGACCCAGTGCGCGCGCAACGCGAGGATCCAGGCGCATCAGGTCGTGATCACTCACCGATTCCGCGGCGATTCCCTCAGCAAGCGCGACTCGGTTTCGCGCAGCAACCGCAAGCTGCGGTAGCAGCGAGGGCGAAGCGAGCACCTGCGTGAGAAGACGCCTGAGCATGGCGTCGAGTTGCTCCACTGCAAGTGCGCGAGCGACGGACACCTCCTCCTCGCTGAGGTGCGAAGCCGGCGTCTCCGGCATGACCATGAACTGATCAGAAAGCGCGCGCACGTGCGCCTGCTCGCGGTACCGAAGACAGGCATCGCAACCGAGTTCGTTGGGGGACCATGCGCCACAGGTGGGGCAAGCGCGCCAACCGGCCGCCTCCGCGCGCGCACGGTGCGCAAGCAATGCGCGCGCAACCTGAATGGTCATGGACTCGAGATCGTCGGGAAGCGCCATCTCGGTCAGCGGAGAGGTGAGCGCATGCCACGCCTCTTGATCGATCGCAACAGAGCTATCGCTCTGCGCCGGATCCTCTCGGTTGTTCGTCTCGTCCTCCGATGAGCCTTTTCGCCCTGCCACGAAACGGACGTCACGAATCTCGCGTCGGCCCAGGGCGCGCTCGTAGGCTTCGAGGATGCGGGGGCGCTCCAGCGCCATGTGCATCGCGGTTTCACTGTCGGAGACATCGACGAACAGCACACCGTCCTTCAGGGACCGCGCCTGCGCCATCCCGGCGAGCTTGGGTCCGACGATCCGCGGCCAGGCCACGACCGCCTCGGCACGTCGGACGGCGCGCACCATGCCCTGCCGCGAAAAGAAGGCACCCAGAAGCTCGGAAACATGACGCTCAGCCATCTTCCGTCACGACTCCCGACGCAATCTTCAGAATGCGCGTGGCATGAGGAGGGGGTTCGGTTCCCGATACCAGAGCTTGCGGGAGCCGCTGGGACAAGGAAAGCAGGTAGTTCCTGCGGTCCGCATCCAACTCCGCCGAGAAGTCATCGAGCAACAGAATCGGAGGTTCACCATGCAGTTCTTCGAGTAGACGCAACTCTGCAACTCGAAGCGCCATGGCCGCTGTGCGTGCCTCACCCCGGGACCCGAACGTCTGAACGCTGCGGCCATCGAGTTGTACCGCAAGGTCATCACGGTGGGGACCGACGACCGTAACACCGCGAGCGCGCTCCTCAGCAGCCGATGCGATCAAGGCGTCGCGCAAAGGACGCTCACCCTGCGAGGGCTCTAGAGCGACCGAGAGTTCCTTCTTCCCGCCTCCAACCTCGTGATAGACCAAACGTGCCACCTCATGGATTCGAACGAGGCTCCGTGCGCGCAAGTCCTCGATCTCATCACCCAGCACGGCAAGCCGGTCACTGAAGACATCGAGGTACGAGGCGGCGACGTCCGCCCGAAGACCCGCGTTGCGTTGCTCGAGGACCTTCGCGTACTCGCGCAACAAAGCGCCGTAGCGCCGGGAGAGCCGACGCAGCACGTCATCCAACCAACCCCGGCGCAGCGACGGTCCTCCGTGGATCATGTCAGCATCCTCAGGCGTAATACGCACAGCTGCACTGACCCGCGCCACGTCATACACGCGTGCGGGCTGCTCATCGAGCCGAATCACCTTCTTGCCAGGTGCAAGCCCCACATGCAGCTGAATGCGGTCGCCGCCGCGGCGCTCGACCTGCGCAGCCACGAATCCCTCGGGCTGTCCCCAACGCAACGCGTCCCCCAGCCGGCCGGTGGGAAGATCACCGCTCGAGGCGAGGTAGCTCGCATCGAGCAGATTGGATTTGCCTGCCGCGTTGGCTCCCACGATGGCCGTCACGCCCTCCCCGAACGTCAGTTCCGACGTCTCGAGGTTGCGAAAGCCAAATTGCCGGAGGGACCGCAGAAACACGGGCGTAGCATACCGCCCGCTTTGGAGCCGGCCCGACCGCACCGGGCACGCGCAGTAACCTTGTACGAAGCGTTGCCCGCAGACCGGTTCCGCTCAGCCTGCCCTGCTACGCTCTTGGTCATGTCTACCTTCGACGTCGAGCAACTGCGGCGCGACTTTCCCATCCTCAAGCGAATGGTGCACGGCAAGCCGCTCGTGTACCTCGATCACGCAGCGTCGTCGCAGCGCCCTCAAGCGGTGCTCGATGCCATGGAGAAGCACTACACCCAGCACCACGCCAACGTGCACCGCGGAGCTCACCAACTCTCTGCAGAGTCGACCGACGCCTACGAGGCGGCTCGCGGTACGGTCGCACGCTTCCTCGGTGCACCGGACGCGCGTTCGTTGGTCTTCACGCGCAACGCGACCGAGGGCATCAACCTGCTTGCACGCTCATGGGGTGACACCAACCTCCGGCCCGGCGACGAAATCATCGTCACGGTGGCGGAGCATCACGCCAACTTGGTGCCATGGCAGCTTGCGGCTGAACGCAATGGTGCCGTAATTCGCGCGATCCCCCTCACCGAATCTCACCGACTCGACCTCGATGCCTACCGCTCGCTGCTTTCGCCAGCCACCCGCGTGGTTGCCGTGGCGCACATGTCGAACGTCCTGGGTGTCGTCCATCCGATTCGCGAGATTGCCGAATTGGCGCGTGGCGTGGGTGCACTTACGTTCGTCGACGGAGCGCAGGCTGTGCCGCACTTGCCCGTCAATCTTGCGGAACTCGGGGTAGACGCTTACGCCATCTCAGGACACAAGATGCTGGGTCCCACGGGCATCGGCGCGCTCTGGGTTCGGCCTGACATCCTCGAGGCCATGCCACCGTTCCTCGGTGGGGGAGAGATGATCCGCAAAGTCGAGATTGAACGCTCGACCTATGCCGACATTCCCATGCGGTTCGAGGCGGGTACGCCCGCCATTGCGGAGGCTGTGGGTCTGGCTGCCGCCGTGTGCTACCTCGAGGCCGTGGGCATGCAAGACATTTGGACGCACGACCACGAACTGGGCAAGTATGCGCTCGAGCAATTCGATCGCCTCGAGGGCGTCACGACGTTCGGGCCGCGGGGCGCGGATCGGGGCGGCATCGTTCCCTTCGTCATCGACGGCGTGCATCCCCATGACGTCGCGTCCGCCCTCGATGCCGAGGGAATCGCCGTACGTGCCGGTCACCACTGTGCACAACCGCTGATGAAAGCGCTCGGCGTTCCATCGACGGTGCGGGCTTCGTCGTACCTGACGACCACAGAAGCTGAGATCGACGCATTGACGGCCGCAGTGGCGTCGGCCCGCGATTTCTTTGCTGCCATCGCATAATCCGAAGCACGGGAGGAGCCAACCATGTCCCTCATGGAGCAGATTTACAAGACGGTAATCGTCGAGCGAAGTCGTACGCCGAAACACCGCGGCGAACTTGACGACCCGGCCGTTCGGCAGGAGGGACTCAACCCCTCATGCGGCGATGAATTGCTCTTGTCCCTTCGTATTGGTGAGGGCGATCGAGTCGAGGCTGCCCGGTTTCATGGTCAGGGTTGCGCCATCAGTCAAGCATCCGCGGACCTCATGATCGACGCGATTCTGGGGGCCACGCGGGACGAGGCACGGGATGTCGCCCGACGGTTCAAAGGCATGATTCGAGGGGAAATCGATCCTGCAGACGCCAACCTGGGCGAACTCAGGGCGCTCGAGGGCATTCGCCAACTGCATGCACGCGTGAAGTGCGCCACCCTGCCGTGGACGACGCTCGAGGCAGCGCTCGCCGGGCAGGAAAGTCCGGCCAGCGACGATTCAGCCTCAGATTAGCTACAAGCCTATTCAGGCCTCTTCGTGCAAGTCGGAGGCATCGAGTACGCCAAGAGTCTCGCCGTCAGGCGTCTCGACATCCTGATCGAGCATACGCTCATACGCGTGTAGCAGGGCGCGGAAGCGTTCCCTGAAGCCGTCGCGCTGGAGGCGTAAAGCCGTCAACTCACCTTCCACCGCGATGCGCGCCTGACTGGCTTTCTCCACGATGAGGCGGCCCTCCTCCTCGGCGTTGCGTCTCACCTGCTCAGCGATGCGCTCCGCTGCAATGACGGCATGCCGAAGGTCGGCCTCTGCGGCAACGAGTTCGTCGATCCTGCGCTGCTGACGCTCGACTTTCTCCTCGAGCGCCTGCGTCTCCTTGCGCAGTGTTTCGATTTCCTCAGCAGCCCGCTCCAGGAACGCGCGGACCTGGGCAGGCCGGAACCCGCGTAGGGACCGTTCGAACTCTGCATGTTGAACGTCCAACGGCGTCAATCTCACGCGTCATCCTTTCTGCCCGCAAGGGGCGCAACCGCACTCTAGCCGGTGGGCTCGGGTTCGAAGAGAGCGCTGCCAACACGAACCACGGTTGCGCCCTCCTCGATGGCCACCTCGAAGTCACCACTCATTCCCATCGAAAGCTCGGGAAGACCCAACGACGCAGCAAGTTCGCGCGTCTGAGAAAACGTGCCTCGTGCGTTCTCCGGGTCATCACTGAATGGCGCCATCACCATCAAGCCCAACACCTTCACGCGCGGCAGAGCAAGGCATGCGTCGAGGATCACGGGAACCTCATCCGGTATGGCCCCTTGCTTCGCGTCCTCATTTGCGATGTTCACCTCGATGAACGCCTGGAACGTGATGTCGTGCAGCTCAGCTTGACGCTGGAGTTCCTCAGCCAGGCGGACCGAATTCAGGGAATGTACCCAGGTCACGCCCCCAGCCGCGAGGTACTTCACTTTGTTGCGTTGAAGGTTCCCGATGAAGTGCCAGGTGACACTGTCCAGCTCACCGGCCTTGTCGCGCCAGGCCTGAACTCGGTTCTCAGCCAAGTCCATCACGCCTGCTGCCAGCAACTTCTCGCGAATCTCGGCAGGCTCATGCCCCTTGCTGACGCCGACGAGGCGGACCGAATCGAGGGAGCGGCCCGACCGTTCGCAGGCTGCTCGAATCCGGGTACGCACCGACTCGACGCTCACAGTTTGGGAAGTACCCCTCGAACAAGGCGCTGGAAGATCTCACCCGTCGCCGCAGCCATCGCGAGCACGTCCTCACCCGTGGCGTGCTCATCGGAATCCGGTAGCGCCATGTCGGTCACGCTCGAGAATCCCAGCACCCGCATCCCCTCGTGCCTCGCAGCGAGCACCTCAAAAACGGTCGACATACCGATCGCATCAGCACCCCACGCCCGAAACGCACGCAGCTCCGAACGCGTGGCATAACTCGGGCCACTCACCGCAAGGTAGACACCTTCACGCAGCGAGATCCCAAGCTCGCGCGCGGTCACCCTCGCAGCATCGAGATAGGCGCGATCGTAGGCGTCGAACATCACCGGAAACCGTGGCCCGACTTTCGGGTCGTTGGGACCCACCAAAGGATTCTCGAAGGTGAAATTGATGAAATCGAGTTGCAGCATCAAATCTCCGGCCTGCCAGTCAGGGTTGAGGCCACCGCAGGCGTTCGACACCACGAGACTGCGAGCCCCGAGATCGTGCATCACGCGGATGGGGAAGGCCACTTGCGCGGCGGGAAGACCGTCATACGGGTGCAGGCGGCCCCGCATCGCGACCACCCTTCGACCCTCGAGGGTGCCGAGCAGCAGCGTGCCGTCATGACCCGGCGCAGTCGCGGCCGCGAACCCCGGAATCTCGCTGTAAGGAAGTGAGGCCTCGATCTCGATCGCATCCGCCATTGGTCCCAGGCCCGAACCCAATACGATTGCAATCTCGGGTTCTAGCGTGGAAATCTGTCGAATCGCAGCGATGGCGGCCGCCCGAAAACCGGTTTGATGAGAAAAAGAAGAAAGCGAATCCATGCCGCATCGTACCTAGCCGTGAATCGTCGCCGTCACGACGCCACGCACAATATGCGGTATTGCGCACCTTCGAGGGTGACGTGGGCGGTACACTCTTCCCATGATTTCTGCTGGCTCGTTGACCCGCATGACCCTTCGCATGATGCTCGTCGCACTCGCGGCTTTCGCCGCTTCATTCGCCCTCGCCCAGGCGCCTGACGTGTCTGGACCCCTGATCGAAGTTCGTGTGGAGGGCACCGAAACCTACGCCGACATCATTCGAACCCTGATCACGGCGCGGGCAGGCACACCAGCGGAACGTGTCGATCTCGAAGCTGAACGTAATCGCGTCTACGGGCTTGGAACCTTCGCCACCGTGTCGGTATCGCTGCTGCAGGAGCGTGGTGGACCGGTCCTTCTGGTACGCGTCGCAGAGAACCCAGCCATTGGGGAAGTGGTTTTCAGCGGCGTCGAGACCCTCGATGCCGACCGGCTGAGGAGCATTCTTGCTAGCGAGCACCTTCTCACCCCAGGCCGGGTCTTCAACACCGGGCGCGCCGACGACGCTGTCAATACGGTCGCGCTGGTGTACCGGGCGGAGGGCTTTCCCTTCGACCCTGCCGTCACCCTCGAAACCGAACTTGCGCCGGAACTCGCCGAGCGGGGTGAGCCCGATCCACTCCGTGTGCGCTTCGTCGTCGACGAGACCGCCACCATCGACGAGGTCGTGTTCGGACCGTCCGAGGTCCTGAGTGAGGAGGAGCTGCAGGACGCCTTCCTGTTCGTCGAGGATTTCGGTGAATTCGATCTTCCTCGCTATCTCGGTGCTCTTCAGACGGTCGCGCGTGCCTACAACGATCAGGGATTCCGCCAATCCGGCGTCGATACGGCAACGACACTCCTGCAAGGTGGCGTGCTCACCGTGCGGTTGCGCGAACTTCGAATCGACGCCATCGACACCACGCCGCTAGGCATCGACGCCAATGAGCTTTCCCTGCAGCCTGGCGACCTCTTCAATTACGACACGCTGCTGGCTGACGTGGGCCGCGTCGCGCTGGGCCGCAGTGGGGACGTACGACTCGTGCCTCTCGTCAACGCAGCCGGCGGCGTGCGCGTCACGTTCGAACTTGGTGCGCCCGACACGGCCGGTGAGATCACCAGCATTCGGTTCGAGGGCAACACCGTCGTTGATGACGCCACCCTGGCCGCGCAGCTCGCTCTCCAGGTCGGCGATACCTTCACCTCCACGCTTGCCGAGGAGGATTTCCGTCGCATTGTCGAGGCGTACAGCGACGCCGGCTACCTCATTGCCACGCAACCCGACTTCAATTGGCTCGATGGAACCTACGTGCATCGCATCCGCGAGTACCGGATTCAGGATTACCGACTCTCGTGGCGCGGAGGCGAGGAGGGGGTGGAGCCGTTCGTCGTACTCCGTCGCCTGCCACCCACCGGAAGCGTGCTTTCCCTTGGCGCCATCGATCAGGGGCTCCGCAGCCTCCTGAGCGAGGGGGCAATTCGGCCCGTCGACCGCCTGATTCTGCCCCCCGAGGACCCGACGAGTAATGACGTCATCGTCGAAGTGATTCTCGAGGGCGAGCAGACGGGCCTATTCCAACCTGCCGCGAACTTCAGTACCCTCGACGGCTTCTCCGCCTCAGCCTCACTCAGTGAACGGAACCTATGGGGGAGAGCCCACACGATCGAAGCCGAGATCGACGCCCGCAATGGCGACGTCGGCTTCCTGCTCGGCGGCAGTGTTCGCTACGTCATCCCATGGCTGTACCTCGATGTCGCCGACTTCCAGACCGTGCCGACCTCAATTTCCGCCTCGGTCTTCAGCAACCTTTCGACCAACCAGCGCCTGACCGATGCGGGTACCACCACCGTGACGTATCCCGGATCGGCTGGCGGGGCGGCCAACCAGGTCGACATTGGTGAGTACACGCGCCGGAGTACCGGCTTTAGCGTGAGTGCGGGCCGGAGCATTGCCGAGGATGTGTCCCTGCGGCTCTCCGCACGCAGCAGCCTCTCGCAAATCGAGGTCGAGCCGCCAGCGGCGGCCTGTGAACTCGACGGCGATGACAACGTCACGAACGCCGAGAACTGCGCTCTACCACTCGCCGACGCCCAGGCCTACGCACCCATCGGGGGTGTCTCCTCCTTCGTCGCTGCCGCCGTGAGCTATGACGCGCGGGATCAACCCGAGTTCCCACGCACCGGCGTGGCAGCGAGCGCATCGGTCGGCGTCGGCTTCGGTAACGATTTCGAGGTCGAGGATGAACGAACGACCTACCTGTATGCGCCTGTGGAGTTCGGCGTCAAGAGCTACCTCACGCTGCAACAACTCACGGGGGGTTGGCTAGAGGATGAGAACCATGTGCTGGCCGCCCGCCTGAACGTGGGAACCCAGCTAGGTGGAGCGTTCCCCGACGCTCGGCTGTTCATCGTGGGTCAAACCATGGATGAGGCGACCCAGGTGCGGGGTTTCAATGACGAGGACTTCGAACTGACACGCAGTTACGCCACCGCATCGTTCGAGTACAGGTACGACTTCAACCTCACGACGCTCGCGACGCAGACCGTGATCGCCGTCGCCTTCACCGATCTTGCGTGGACTGCGGGTATCACCGAGTCGGCGCTCGTGGCGAGCGCAGGGGTGGGCGTGCAACTCAATCTGGGATTCAGTGGCTTGGCGTTGCCGGCCCTGCGCTTCGACTATGGCTTCAGCCAGCGAAACCCCAGTGGCGTGTTCTCGTTCAGAATCGGCAACGTGTTCTAGAGCGCGACGAGGACCCGCTATACCGAGAACAGAATGTGCATGACGTCGCCGTCCTGAACGACGTATCCCTTGCCCTCGGTGCGAAGCTGTCCCTTGGCGCGCGCGCCCGCCGTGCCGCCTGACTCGACCAGTACGTTCCAGGAGACGACCTCGGCGCGAATGAAGCCACGCTCCATGTCACTGTGAATTTCGCCGGCGGCCTCCGGCGCGGTGGAGCCCGACCGGACCGTCCAGGCTCGCACCTCCTTCTCACCAGCGGTGAAAAACGTCAGCAGGGACAGGACCCGGTAGCCCGTTTCGATCAGGCGCTCGAGGCCGGATCGCTCCACGCCCAGGTCGGCAAGAAACTCCTTTGCCTCCTCATCCCCCAACTCGGCGAGCTCCTGCTCGATGCGCGCACTCACCACCACGACATCCGCACCCTGTTGAGCTGCGTGAGCGCGAACCTCATCCACGTAGGCGTTCCCCGTCGCCAGGTCGGACTCATTGACATTGCACACGTACACGACAGGCTTGCCGGTCAGCATCCCGAAGTCGGCAGGCAGCTCGACTCCCGTGGCCCGCGCAGGGGTGCCTTGGGAAAGATGCTCAATCATGGCTTCCACCGCCCGTAGCACTGCGGCATCGTCCGCATTCCCTTTCGCGCTCCTGCGCAACTTGTCGCTGCGCCGCTCGAGCGACGCGAGATCGGCGAGAATCAATTCAGTTTCGATCGTCTCGATGTCGGACCTAGGATCCACCCGACCGTCGACGTGCACGATGTCATCGTCATCGAAGCAGCGGACGACGTGCGCGATGGCGGCGACCTCCCGGATGTTGCCAAGAAACTGGTTCCCCAGGCCCTCACCCTGCGATGCACCCTTCACCAAGCCGGCGATGTCCACGAACTCCACCGTCGTTGGAATGATGGGGGGAAGCGTGTCATTGCGCTTGTAGACGTTCGCGAGGGCGGCAAGACGGTCATCGGGGACGGCGACCACGCCCACGTTCTTGTCGATGGTTGCGAATGGGTAGTTCGCCGCCTCGACGCGAGCTTTCGTGATCGCGTTGAACAGGGTGCTCTTGCCCACGTTGGGCAGTCCCACGATTCCAATTCCAAGCATGCAGGGCCTCCGATGTCTCGACCTTCTCGTGCGGCCGACATGGTACCCGAGACGGACAAGAAAGGCTGCACACGACGTGCTATCCTCCCGCTCATGACGCGTGCGAGCCACCGCCCCCTCCGCATCGGTCTCCTTGGCGTAGGGACCGTGGGCGCTGCGCTCGCTGGACTCATTCGTACACGCGATGATCTCGTGCTCCACAAGGCACTCGTTCGAGACCTCGACAAACCCCGCCCGATTTCACGTCCTGACGAGGTATTGACGACCGATGTCGATGAGGTGTTCGACGACATTGATCTGCTCGTCGAGCTGATGGGCGGCACGACCGGCGCCGTCACGCATATGGAGCGGGCGCTGCAGCAAGGCATTCCGGTGGTCACGGCCAACAAGGCTGCGCTCGCTGAGCGTTGGGACGTGTTTCTTCCCGCAATGCGGGAGGGTCGTGTCTTCTTCGAGGCCTCCGTCATGGCGGGAACACCCGCCATCGAACCCGTTGCAGGCGTGCTGCGCGGGTCCGCGCCAAGAGAACTGCACGCCGTGCTCAATGGAACCTGCAGCTACATCCTCGGACAGCTCGAGCAGGGCACCCCGTATCAGCAAGCGCTCGCTGAGGCACAGCGCCTCGGTTATGCCGAAGCGGATCCCACCCTCGATGTATCCGGTCTCGATGCAGCCCACAAGCTGACGATCCTGGCCCGCCTTTCGGTCGACCCAGCACTTCAATGGTCCATGGTTCGTGAGGCCACGCGCGGCATCGAGTCGCTGACGCCAGGCATCGTGCTCGAGGCCATGGAGGACGGCGGACGGGTGCAGCTCGTGGGCAGCGTCACCCCGCAGGACGGAGCCTGGCTTACACAGGTGCGCCCCGTCTACCTGCCTGCGGGTCATCCACTCGCCACCAGCGAAGGCGCTGCCATGTGGTACCGAGGCGAGGGGGGAGACGTGCTCATCACTGGCCCAGGTGCAGGCGGAATCGAAACCGCCAGCGCTGTCTTCGGTGACGTGCTCGCCGCCTCATCTGGGCGTCCTGGACCCAGGCCCCTAGAGGCGCGCAGACCCGAGCCCCACGCTTACACGCCAGCAGCGCTTGGTGACGTCACCCCCGCGTGATCCGTACGTCGTCCGAGCGCCGTGAGGAACCCGTTCAGGTCCGCAGCACGCGCAGCCTGTCTGGACCCACGCTCGCGCTCGACGACGCCATCCTGCAGGGCCTGGCACCCGACGGAGGTTTGTACCTTCCCACGGAACTCCCGGGTCTCTCCAACGACTGGGCGGAGGCAGAAAGTCTGGCCGATGTCGCCGTGCGCACACTCGCGCCGTGGTGGGGACCCGACGAGGCGCAGATCGTGCCGCTTCTTCGTGACGCCCTACCGTTCGATGCGCCGCTGAAACCACTGTCCGGGAATCGTTGGTTGCTCGAGCTGTTTCATGGCCCCACCCTTTCGTTCAAGGACGTCGGTGCACGAACGATGGCCCGCTTGGCGGCACGGGCACTTGCCGGGCGCAAAGCCACGGCAACCGTTCTGGTGGCGACGAGCGGCGATACCGGTTCGGCCGTCGCCGACGGTTTCGCAGGGGCACCCGGCGTACGTGTCGCGCTGCTCTACCCCAAGGGAATGGTGAGCGAGGTACAGGAGCGGCAATTGATCACGGCTCGGAAGAACGTCCGGGCATTTGCCGTGCAGGGCGATTTCGATGCCTGCCAACGCATGGTCAAGGAGGCGTTCCGGGATCCTGCCCTCGAGTCGCTCCACCTGACGAGCGCGAACTCCATCAACATCGGCAGGCTCCTTCCGCAGATGCTGTACTACCTCTGGGCGGGACTTCAGCTCGAGCGCCAATTCGGGGTCTCTCAGGCGCCCTACTTCGTCGTGCCCTCAGGAAATCTGGGGAACCTCACGGGAGCCATGCTCGCTGCAGCGAGAGGCCTTCCGGTCCATGGATTCCTCGCGGCCCACAACGCGAATCGATTTTTCCCTGATGTCCTTCAGGGTGAGCAAGATCCAGCCGCATCCCCAGCCACCATCCCGACGCTCAGCAACGCCATGGACGTGGGTGCACCGAGCAACTTCGAGCGGCTTTGGGGCTGGTACGGCCCCGACCTCCAGGCGCGCGTCGATGGCCTGAGTGTGGACGATGACGCCACCCTCGCGAGGATGCGGCTCACGGCGGAGGAGGACGGCGAAATCGTCTGTCCCCACACTGCCGTAGGTCTCGAAGCCCTCGCAAGACAGCGTGCACTAAGACCCGAGTTGGAGGCCATTCCCGCTGTCGTTCTAGCCACCGCACACCCGGCAAAATTCGATCAGGCGGTCCTGCGAGCCACGGGGCGACCTGCACCCTCAGCACCCGCACTCGAGGCCCTCCGTGAAGCGCCCACGCGGGTGGAGGCCATCGCTTCGGACGAGGCTGTGTTGCGCGAGGCCTTGCTTCATGGGGTGTGGCCCGAAGAGGCCTGAAGGTACGGACCCTCCTCGTTCTCACCGAGAAGCATGACCTTTTGCTCCTTCAGAAGTGCGGCGAGATTGGCGAGCAGGACGGCGCGCACCATGTCATTCATCGAAGCGTCCACCGCTCCATACACGGCATGCAGGAGTTCCTGAAGCGTCCTCGGTTCGTGCAGGTTTTCGAGGAGCGCAAGCTCTCGTGCCTCCCGGTGCGTCAGCACCGCGTCAATGGCGCCAACCGGATCCTCGACGACAGGTCCGTGAGCGACACCCAACCACTTTGGCTGCAGCGCTCGGATGGCTCGCATGCTGCTCATGTAGGCGCGGACATCGCCCTCCGGGAGACCCACCCAGGTCGAACCCAGGCCTGAGAGCAGATCCCCCACCAGCACCCCAGCGGGTGTGGAGGGGCCCTCGACGAGAAACGCCAGGTGACCGATTGCGTGGCCTGGTGTGTGCAACGCACGAACCGTGAGGTCGCCAAGGATCAGGACACGGTCATGGCCCGTTGGAACGATCTGGCCGCCCCCAGGTACACGGTCCGCCTCGAGAGGGTGGACATGGATGGGTACGGGGCCAAGGTGCTCGAGAAGGGCGGGAACGCCCATCACGTGATCGCGATGCGTGTGCGTCAGGAGAATTCGGTCAATGTCATGCGCTCCATGCGCCTGCGCCCACGTCACGAGGTTTGCCGCATCCTCCGGATCATGAAAACCTGGGTCCACGATCGTTCCCCGGCCCCCGCTGTGAATCAAGGTGGCCCAGGTGGTGGTGAACGGGCGCAGCGTGGCACTCGGAAGTTCGAGCTGGAGCACACCAGGTGCCAGCATTCGTTCGGTCGTCATGGGTTCAGGGAACCGATACGGTCGCGCTCAGTTCCATGGCGTCATCGAGGTCATCTATGGTGATGACCCGCGTCTGCGCGCCAACGGCCGTCGTGTTCAGCGCTCCAGCGACGTTGCCAACCCGCGCAGCCGTAAGCAGGTCCTCACCCTCGGTGATGGCGTGCGCGAATGCGGCGGTGAAGACATCGCCAGCCCCCGTCGTATCGACGACGTCCTGGATTTCATGAGGATCCACGAGCTCCGAGCGCTCGGGCGTAATCACGATCGAGCCCATCTCGCCCACCTTGACGACCAGACGCGCAATGCCGTGATCACTGAGACCCTGCACAGCCTCGGAAATGTTGTCACTCCCCGTGAGCGTGAACAGCTCTCGTTCGTTGGTGAGCAGGTAGTCGGTGTTGCGAACCAGCTGAATCAGTTGGCCGCGAAGCGCATTGACCGCGCCCGTTCCGAGATCTACAAAGGTGGGAACCTGCGCCTCACGTGCCATTTCGAGGGCGCGGACCGCATACTCGCGCTGTGGCCCAGCCACCAGGCTGTAGGCGCTCATCACGACCGCATCGAGATCCTCGAAGATGGATGCAGAGAGTTCAGAGGCATCGAGGGCGCGACTCGCCCCGAGCGCGCTGATCATCGTGCGTTGTGAATCGGGAGTCACCAGGATCGTGACACTGCTCGTCTGCAGGGTGGCGTCCTGCTGAATGAGTTCCGTGGATACGCCCGCAGCACGCACGTTGCGCAACGCAAGCTCACTGAAGGGTCCGGTTCCGACACGGGTCGCAATCCTCACGTGATGACCGAGTCGTGCAAGCGCAGTCGCCATGGTTCCACCCGCACCCCCAGGCTCCATCATGGCGCGACTCGCGGTCCTCTCGCCGCCCACCTCGGGTACGGCATCTACGAAATACATTTGGTCGACGGTGGCGTCACCGACAACAAGAAAATTAGCCATGGCATCCTTCGTGGTTGTGCAGAGTCTCTGGCATCAGGATAGGGCAGAATAGCCTGTCGCGACCGTACATGTCGCAATGTGAGCTGCCTTTATGGCAGGAAAGCAAGTCAACTTCCGCCAGGTGCCTCGCCAACGGTGTACAGATGATCCTTCAAGGTACGCCACTGCTGGAGCGTTAGCACTTCGGCGCGAATGCGCGGGTCGACGCCGAGGGCCGCGAGGCCCGCGTCGACCGCTGAGGCGGAGTAGCCATGCCCAACGAGATTCTTCCGAAGGGTCTTGCGTCGATGCTGAAAGCCTGCACGAATCAGTGTGAATAGCGCCTCGTCCGGTTCCGCATCGGGACGAACGTCGATGCGCACGATCGAGCTTGTGACGTTCGGCGGCGGGTGAAAGCACCCGGCCGCCACGTCACGAACGATCCGCGCCTCACCGTAATGCTCGATGAGCAGGCTGTACGCCCCGAAGGCCGAATCACCGGGCCGTGCGATGATCCGCTCGGCGACCTCGCGCTGGACGAGGACGACGAGGCGCACGTAGCGACGTGAGGCGAGGGCATCGGCAAGAATGGCGGTGGCAACCTGGTAGGGAAGATTCGAGACGAAGTAACTTCCCTCGGGCATCGCAAGATGATCGAACTGCACAGCATCTTGATGAAGAACCTCCACGTGGGGCCACGCGCCCGTCGTTTCCTCGAGTGCGGGGAGCACGCGCCGATCAAGTTCGAGGCTGATGACCCGGCCACTGCGTTCGGCAAGGGCCGCCGTGAGCACGCCCAGGCCGGGACCGACCTCGAGCACCGTTGCATTGGGGGGAAGGTGGGCAGCCTCGACGATGGCGTGCAGCGCCGATCGATCAACGAGGAAGTTCTGTCCGAAGCCTTTGTCGGGCCGAAGGCCATGGCGGTCGAGTAGGGCACGAACCTCGCGTAGCGACGAAAGATCAGGGGGGTCCGCCAATGGGTTGGGCTTCATCAGGTCGGCACGTGGATTCAGCTGAGCAGGTCCGTGATCGTCGCGTCGATGTCCGCGACTGCCTCGTCGAGCGTCGTCTTGCGCACCACGGCCAGCTCACTCGCGAGCAGCATCTTGGCGGCTTCCATCAGGTCCCGCTCGGTGGAGGCGAGGCCCTTGTCGCGGTCTCGAATGGAGAGGGTGCCGACGAGTCGCGCAAGTTGGTAGGCATTGCCGGCGTCCAGGATCTCCTGCTCGGCTCGGTGGCGGGGTGGCCAGGAGCTCGGCAGGCTAAGGTCAGCTGCACGGACTGCCGCCTCGATACCCTTCACCTCGCCAGGTTCGATTGCGTGGCGCAGGCCCACTTCCGAACCTTTCTCCATGGGGACGAGCATGTCCATGTTGCTTCGAAGGAAGCGAATCTTGAGGTAGGCCTTGCGTTCGCCGAGGACGTCACGTTCCGTGACTTCGTCCACGACCCCACCTCCCTGCGCAGGAAACACTACGGCGTCACCAACTTTGAAACTCACGGGCGACGCTACCACAGCGCCCATTCCGTCCTGTGACGACCGTACATGCGGCGATGGCACACCTGATTCAACCGGGTGCACCGACGATGATTTGCCAGGCATTCAGCGTGCCAAACGACCAAAACGCGAAACCGACGGTGCCTGACAGGGAGGCGGCAAGGAGTCGTCCTGACGTGGCCTCGAGATCCCGTCCCGCCAGGGCAACGGTGCCAATGATCGCGCCCAGGATCACGCCGGCGACCGTCCACACCACGTCACCTGCCAAGGCAGCGGCGAACTGTACGCCCAGCAGGCTGGAGAGACGCAAGATCGTCGCGAGCCAGACAACCGAAGCTGTGCCGACCAGGAGGCCATCGATACGAACCCGCTGGACCGAGCCCCCGTCGCGTCGACCCAGGAGGGCTGCCGCAATCCACCAGATGGGCAAGGCCCCGAGGGAAAGCAGCATTGCGACCAGAAGCGCGGTCAACGTATGCCCAGCGAGGGCGCTTCCGATGCGCCACGGATCCCAACCCATGGCCAGCGCAAGCCGGTCCAACGTCGTTGCGACGTAGGGCTCGGCGTTCGTGACGCTCCATACGTCGAGCCCTCCGAGGTACCGCCCGGAGGACCAGGCCACGCCGGTGAGGTCAGCCGTCGACCCGAGCGCCACCCTTTCTGGAATGGCGGGCAGACGAAGCACCGTTTGAGCGGGCACTCCTGGCAGGCCCTGTTGTAGTCGATTGTCGTCAATCCACAACCATGTACCGTTCCCGTATCCAAGGAGGCGACCGCGTCCCAGTTGCCCGACGACCGTGCCGTCACGCCAAACCTGAAGCCCTTGGCTGGGATGCGGCCAAGCCAGCAAGAGTTGCTCACCCTCGATGGCGAGACGCGCGACGTCTCCCACGCCACGCCACTGTCCATCGCCAATCGCCTCGACCTCTCTCAATTCAGAATGATCGGGATGCCAGGATGCAACATAGGTCGTCCAGGAAGCTTGAACGCGACCAAGCACGACTGCGTTCGTGCCCTCCATCCAGGCGACACGAACGACTTCACCCTCCTGAATGGCGTCCAGACCCACGACCGTCAACTCCGCCGGGCGTGGGGCACTGACCTTCATGGAGCCATCCCAGCCATGCAATTCGAGCCTCCAGCCATCGGGTTTCGGCAAGGCAACGATGAGTGCCGGCGATCCACTTCCTTGCACAAGACGCACGGTGGGTGGCGAGGCTGTATCGAGCACGTTGCGTGTCTCTCCCCTCCACCACCAATGCAGTCGATATCTTCCATCCGACAGGTCTCGCTCGAGCCAGGCCACGAGGGCTGAATCGCCCGCGGCGCCCGCCCACAGGCCTCGTACCCCTTGCGTTTGCAGGTCAGCGAGGATGTCGCCCCGCACCGTGGCGTCATGCATTGCAGCGAGCCGCAGGCCACCCGGTTCCTCCCAGACGGCATAGAGACCTTCGGCGCCATCCGCCACACCGACCTGAGCATCGCCCGTCGCTTCGATCCGACCCAGGCTGCTGGGGCGACCAAAACCGCCGGAGGCGATTGCGGGAACACCCTCGACCACGAGGGCATCCTGCCCCTGCGACGGCAGGAACAGGGAGCCCGCGAAGGCAGCAAGCGTAAACGACCAAAACAGAATCAGGGTCCGACTCGTGAAGCGCTGGGACATACCCTCCAACGCTACCCCGGTCCTGTAAATCGCGAGCCGGCGCACGCAACGAGGTGGCACAAATCGGTATCTTGATCAAGCGCCGCAGGAGAGCGGCAGGAGGGGAGTACCCATGCCCGTACGAACTGGCCGTGCCGAATGGCGAGGCGACCTGAAGTCCGGAGACGGAAACGTCGACGTCGAGAGCGGTACCTTCGAGGCCGCTTACTCATTTCCTTCGCGCTTTGAAACCGGAACGGGGACCAACCCCGAGGAGTTGATTGCTGCCGCCCACGCGAGCTGCTATGCCATGGCGCTGAGCAACATGATGGCAAGCGACGGAAGTACACCCACCCGCGTCGCAGCCACGGCGCAGGTTCACCTCTCCATGGAGGGTGGAGCACACATCGAGAAGATTCACATCATTTGTGAGGCCGAGGTCCCTGGCATGGAGGCGGAGACCTTCCAGCGTTACGCCAACAACGCCAAGGAGGGCTGCCCCATCAGCAAAGCCCTTGCAGCGGTCGAAATCACACTCGAAGCTACGCTGCTCGACTAGTCAGTCAACAACAAAACAGAGGCGTCGCATTGCACCTCGTGTGCGATGCGACGCACCGGTTCGTTACCGCAATAGATCGACGGTGTCTTTTGCTTTGCGGAACTGCGTCTCGAAGAGCGTCTGGTAGAGCCCGGGACGGCTCACGAGTTCCGCATGCGAGCCGAGTTGCACGATGCGTCCCTCGTCCATCACGGCAATGCGGTCGGCACCCATGACGGTCGAGAGGCGATGCGCGATCACTAGGCTGGTACGACCCCGCATGAGGACCTCGAGCGCATCCTGAATCGCCGCTTCTGACTCGCTGTCCAGACTGCTCGTGGCCTCGTCGAGCACGAGGATGGATGGGTCCTTCAGCAGGGCGCGTGCGATCGCCAAACGCTGTCGCTGTCCCCCTGAGAGTCTCAGTCCACGTTCCCCGACGACGGTGTTCCAACCCTCTGGCAAGGCTTCGATGAAACCATCCGCGCGAGCGGCGACCGCGGCAGCCTCGAGCTCCACCTGTGTTGCGTCCGGTCGGCCATAGCGGACGTTTTCAGCAACCGTGCCAGAAAAAAGTTGGGTCTCCTGGGGGACGAGTCCCACGTTCCGGCGCACCTCGATGGGGTCGACGTTACGGATGTCGGTCCCCCCGAGTCGCACAGCTCCTCGCTGCGGGTCGAAGAAGCGGGGCAACAAAGACGCGAGCGTACTCTTGCCCGCACCCGAGGGGCCCACCAGGGCAACCACTTCGCCGGGGGCAAGCGTGAGCGATACGTCCCGCAGAATCCAGTCGCCATCCTCGGGGTCTCTCTCCAGGTTTGACTCTGTGTCCTGAGAGGGCTCAAGGATTTGGTCATACCGGAACCAAATCCGATCGAAGTGGACTTCACGCACGTCCTTGGGAAGCTCGTGCGGGCTTGTGGGGCGAGGTAGGTCTGGCTCCTCGTCGAGAAGGTCGAAGATTCGTTTCGAAGCTCCAAGGCCTTCTTGAAGTTGAGCAAACAGTCCGGTGAAACTCGCTACCGAACCTGCGATGAACAGGGTCAGCAACAGGAAAGCAATCAGGTCACCGGGCGCAAGGCTACCCGCGAGGACCTCGCGACTCCCGACCCACAGCACCAGCGTCACCCCACTGAACATCGCGAGAATCACGCTTGGAATGAAGATCGCGCGCACCATCACACGGCGTTTCGCCATGACGAACGCATCGCCAATACCGCGGGCGTAGCGTTCCTGCTCCACTGACTCGCCGGTGAACGACTGCACGATCCGAATGTTGGCGATGGCCTCCTCGGCATCGGCATTCGCATCCGCAATCTTGTCCTGAAACGACCGGGAGAGAGCGCGGAGCCGACGACCAAAGACCGCGCCACCGATGATGACGGCGGGCACGACGGCAAGCATCACCAACGTGAGGCGTGCGTTGATGAACAGCAGTGCAATCGCGCCGCCCACGAGCGTCACGGCCTGCGTGATGAACTGCGCCAGTGCGTTTGAAACGAGTTGTTGGACAGTGGAGACGTCGCTGGTGAGGCGCGAGGTAATCTCGCCCGTCTTTCGCCTAAGGAAGAAGGCGGGGGAGAGCTCCATGAGGTGCCCGAACACCCGCGTGCGAATGTCGGCGACGACGCCTTCGCCCACGATGCCGAGGAGCCAGACCCGAACGAAGTTGAAAACGGCCTGGACCAGAAAGATCACGACGAGAATGCCGGCGATTCGGCCGGGTGCAGCACCAAGGGCTTCACTACTCGCCGAGGCGAAAGCTTCGTTGAAGAGATCTCGCGAGAGAAGAGGGAAGGCGAGCCCGACCAGGCTCGAGATGACGGTAGCCGCGAGCGCGATTCCGAGTTGCCAACGGTAGGTTCGGGTAAAGGAACCGAGTCGGCGGAGCTGCCGGAAATCGAGTCTGGGGCGGGAGCCACGCTGCGCATTGGCCATCTCGGCAGCATACCGGTATTCGTTTTGTATGCGCCCGTGGCATTGCAACACCGTGTAACGGGTCGGTGTGCTAATGTGCAAAGCGTCTGTTGTTATGAATGTACGTCCCTGGCCCCTAGCGGGTCTCGGCGTCCTATTCCTAGCAGCAACCATGAAAGGGGAAAAATATGAAGAAGTTGGTTACACGTCTTCTCGCCGTCGTTGCTGCGGTTGGCCTCATGGCTTCCGCGGCGGCCCAGGACCTCGTCTTCCCAATTGGCGAAGA
>Ga0180432_10001850_pt1 | contig 32645 bp, 26 predicted proteins | sample SS_ome_10_FD_132414 | JGI IMG/M metagenome (GOLD analysis project Ga0180432, IMG submission 132414) | Hypersaline lake sediment archaeal communities from the Salton Sea, California, USA - SS_1_MS_2 metaG | ecosystem: Environmental > Aquatic > Non-marine Saline and Alkaline > Hypersaline >...
GCTGTTCCCGGTCAGCCCGGTAACCTCGGCCATGGGTGTGCCGTACCAGCTTGACCGAGCCGCCACCGAGAGATACGATCAGAGCCGCGGAAGGTAAAGAGAGAGGCACATGAGCGAATCATCGCGGAAGAAGACGACACGGGACTTCCTGCGCACTGTATTTCGGTATAAGTGGTTGTTCGTGTTCGGGACGGTAACATTCGTGATCGTCGCGATGTTCACGGTGCAGGAAGTCATGCCCGTGAAGTACATGGCGTCGACTAAGTTCCAGCGACGCAGCGACATTGCCGCCGCCGGACGGAGTAGCAATGCGCCCTTCGAAGAGGATAAGCTGACCCTCAGGCACGACTTGGCCGGCCGACACGCCGTCGCGCAGGTCGCTGAAGAACTCGGGCTCCTGAAGGGCCTGCCCCATGACGCCGACGGCCAGTTGACGCGCGTCGGTCAGATGTCCAAGGCTCGAATCGTCAACGAACTGATGGCCAGCATTTCCATCGGGTGGGACGTCAGGACGAAGAAGATTGACCTGGTAACCGTCAGCTTTGTCCACGAGGAGCCCAAGCTGGCTCAGCGCGTTCCCGACGCGCTGGTCTCCCGGTACATCAACCGCATCAGCGAACGGATCGTCGAGCGCCTGACCTATAGTCGCAAGTTCCTTGATGAACAAGTCAAGGCGGCCAACATCCGCCTGAAGGAGCTGCGGGACCGCAAGCTCGAGTTCGAGACCGAGCACGCCAATGCGATGCCCGAGAATGCCAGTGCCCTAGCCCAGCGCATTCAGGACATCTCGAGCGATATCGATACGCTCCGGACGCGCCAGGAAGTGGCGAAGATGACCCTGGTGCGTCTGGAGAAGCTGCGGTCGGCGCCGAAGCCGACGTCCAGACCGGCCACGCAGCCTGCCATGGAAATGGTCAACGTGCCCAACCCCGAGCTGCTCCGCCTGCAGGAGCAGTTCCGCGGACTCGAAGAGGCGCTGCGGACCGAACTGATTCAGAAGACCGAGAAGCATCCGACGATCGTCTCCTTGCGAGAGAGGATGGCCGTGCTGGCCGGACGCATCGCCAACACCCCGCCGGAAGTGGCCGTCGAGAGGGAGAAGGCCCCGGATCCGGACGCAGAGAACGAGAAACCGCTGGATGAGAAGGCCCTGGAGGCACACATGGCGGCCGCGAGTTCAGAGCTGGACACGACGGCCAGAGAGATTCAGCGCCAGCAGAAGCGCCTGGAGCCGCTGCTGACCCTGATGAAGAACTTCGCCCCCATTCGCCAGGAGTACCTGGCGATGATGGAGAACGTCAAGCGAGAGGAAGGCGAACTCAATACGTGGCGTCGGCGGCACGCCGAGGTCCAGATGGACCTTGCGGCCGAGGTCGCCAAGCGCCGCACACACCTGAACGCGGTGCAGGCGGCCCAGGAACCCCAGACGCCGTCGTCGCCGTCGTTGAGGATGGTGCTGGCCGGTCCGATCGTCGGAGGCTTCGTCTTCGGTGCGGCATTGGTGTTCCTGGCAACCATGGTGGACCGCAGCGTGGCCACGGTGGAGGATGCCAATCACCGCTTCCATCTGCCCATTCACGGCATCATCAGCCAGATCGTTTCGACGCGTGGCCGCCTCGCCAAGGCGCTCAAGAACTGGGTCTTGCTGCCGGGCGCAACCGGAATCCTCGTTTTCCTTCTGGGTCTGTCGTCCATGAGCGTGGTGCTGTGGCTGCGCTATCCTGAAAAGTACGTAGCGTGGCAGGAAGATCCTCCCGCGTTCATCGTGGATACGGCCTCCAAACTGGTCAATCAGTTTCCGGGGCTGGACTGAGAATGCCTGATGTATCTGGACTTCTACAAGCTGAAGGAGTTTCCGTTCTCCATTACCTGTGACGAACGGTTCTTCTACGAGAGCGCCATCCATACCGAAGCGCTGGCCAACATGATGTACACCGTCCAGCAGCGAAAGGGCATGGTGCTGATCACCGGCGAGGTCGGCGCAGGCAAGACCTTTCTCAGCAACATGCTCGCCTCGCGTCTGGGCCCCGGCTGCGCGACCGTCCAGATGCGGAACCCCCCCCAGTCGGCCAAGCAGGTCGTCAAGTCAGTGGCTGCCCATCTGGGCATCCGGATCCAATCGGCGGCTGACAAGCTCAGCGTGGTGGACGACCTCGAGGAGCACCTTCTTCGGCTGCACGTTCGCGGTCGGCTGGTCGCACTGATTCTCGACGAGGCCCAGGACTTGCCCCCGGCTTCACTGGAGGAGATTCGTCTGCTGTGGAACTGGGAGAAGGACGGGCAGCGGCTGATGCAGATCGTCCTGGTCGGGCAGCCCGAACTGCGAGACAAGCTCCACCAGCCACGATGGGAGCCGCTCAGGCAGCGGGTCGTGCTGAGCTACCATCTCGGCCATCTCGGACCGGCCGATACCAGTGCCTACATCGACCACCGGATTCGCGTGGCCTCCGAGAACGGTGACCCCCTGCGGTTCACTCCCGAGGCCAAGGAAACGATTCACTCGGCGACGGACGGCACGCCGAGGCTGGTGAACGTCCTGTGTGACAATGCCCTGCTGGTCGGATACGCCCGGGGGACGCATTGCATCGACAGGGACATCGTGGCCACGGTGATTCGCGATATGACCTGTTGGGACCTGCAGGCACCTGGGCCGCAGTCAGCATCCGCGCCGGCGGACCCGACACCCCTGAGCAGCTAGGAGCTAGCAGTGGCGAACGTTTCGGATGCAATGAAGAGACATCAGGCCGAAGTGGCCACCCGAGCTGCCGACGAGGACGCCCCGGAGGCCCAACCGCCCGGGCAGGATCCCTCCGACAGCACCATGATCGACATCGAACTGGCGGGCGAGGCCGATCATGACGCCGCGCCAGGCCCGCCGCCGCAGGCGCCGGCCCCGTCCGGCGCCCCGCCTCGGCCTGCCGACCGCGCTGCGTTGGCCGCCGCGCAGGGCGCGGCGTTCTCCGACGTCGTCGTCGCTCACCACGACCGCGGGAGCGGCATCACCGAGGAGTACCGATCTCTTCGCACGAATCTCCTGGCCAAGTGCACCGATGGAAGGTTCGGTTACATCGTCACGTCGGCCGAGGCCGGCGAAGGCAAGACCGTCACCTGCCTCAATCTCGCGGTGGTCCTGGCTGAACGGTCCGAACGCACCACCCTCCTGGTCGATGGCGATCTGCGGAAGGGCTCGGCCGCCAAGATGCTCAGGGTTCCCGGCAAGCCCGGCATGGTTGACGTGTTGCGGGGCGAGTTGACGCTCCAGTCGGTCATTCAACCGACGGTCTACCCGAACCTGTTCTTCCTGCCGGCCGGCAAGGCCAATATGAATGAAATCGGCACACTGCTCAGCCGAATGGAGCGGGAGGACATCTTCACCGATGTTCGCCGACGGTACGACTACGTGCTGGTCGACACGCCGCCGATCAACGTGGCCGCTGACGCGGGGGTCCTCGGGCAATCCATCGGCGACGCGCTGCTGATCGTCCGGATGAACAAGACGCGGACGGAGTCCGTGGAAAAGGCCATCCGACTGCTCCACGCGGCAAACGTGAACCTCTCAGGCCTGGTGCTGACGCATCGCAAGTACTACATCCCGAACTACATATACCGATACTCGTGAGCCGGCCCACGAGCAGCAGACCGTCGCGACCGACGCCGGGCACATGCAGGCAGTGACGATGACAACACAGGCCGTCCAGGTCAGAGAACTCCAGGACAGCGACGAGGTCGCCTGGGAGCAGTACGCCTTGTCTCATCCGTCGGGCACGGTCTTCCATCGCCTGGCCTGGAGCCGGGCCGTTTCGGCGGCCTATCCGCACAAGCCGCTCCACCTGACCGCGTGGGCCGAGGGGCGCATGGTCGGCATCCTCCCGCTGTTCTTCGTCAAGAGCGCCTTCGTTGGGCGGGTCCTGGTTTCGGTGCCCTACGGAACGTACGGCGGGATTCTCGCCGACAGCGACGCCGCCGCCAAGGCCCTGCTTGCCTCGGCCCAGGAACTCACCCGAGACCACAACGCCGAGTATCTTGAGCTGCGCCACCGCGACAGCAACGCCTTCGACCTGCCGGTCATCGACCGGTATGACACGTTCCGGAAGGAACTGCCGGCCAAGCCCGAGGACGTGATGCCTTCCCTGCCGAGAAAGTGCCGCGCCGCCGCTCGCAAGGGGCGCAAGGCCGTCGAGTTACGGATCGGGCCCGAGCTTCTCGACACCATCTACGACCTGTACAGCCTGAACCTGCGCCGTCTCGGGTCGCCCAACTATCGCAAGAGCTTCTTCCGGTCGCTCCAGGAGAACTTCGGCGACGACTGCGTATGCCTGGTCGCCTATGACGGCCAGGACCCCCTCGCCGGCGTGGTCAGCTACGTGTTTCGCGACGAGATCACGCCGTACTTCTGCGGCTGCCTGCCCGAAGGGATGCACAAGAACGCGAACAATGCGATGTACCCTCGGTTGATGGAATGGGCGATCGAGCGTGGCCTGCGGTGGTTTGACTTCAATCGCACACGGCGGGACAATCACGGCCCGCACGGTTTCAAGCGTTACCACGGCTTCGAGCCCGAGCCGTTGCACTACCAGATGTCGTTGAACCGCGCCCGTCAGATGCCGAACCTGACCCCGAGCAACAGGAAGTTCGCTCTGGCCGGCAAGGTCTGGCGGAGAATGCCTTTGTGGTTCACTCGCGCGGTCGGGGGACGGGTATCCAACTGGATTCCGTGACGCGTTTTGCCGAAGACATATGAAGAACACCCAGGCGGGTAGCTCAGGTGGAAGAGCGCGCTCCGGATAAGAGTGAGGTCGCGTGGTTCGAATCCCGCCCCGCCTAGTGAACGTCGAAGAGAGCAGTGACGACCATGGCACGGCTGTTGTACATAGCACACCGCGTCCCCTACCCCCCGGACAAAGGCGAGCGCGTGAGGGCGTTCCAGGAGGTCCTGGCCCTGGGAGATCACTTCCAGGTCACCGTGGCGGCACTGTCTCACGGAGCGGCCGATATCGCCGCCGCCCCAGAATTGGCCTGCCACTGCCACAAGGTCATCACCGCGCCGGCCGGCGGGAAGGTCGGGCTCCTCCGCGGCGGGGTGGCGCTTCTGGCGGGCAAGAGCGTCACCGAGGGGTATTTCCGCAGCCGCCGACTCGCCAGGCTCATCGCCGCCGAGGCCGCACAGCAGCCTTTCGACCTGGTGATGTGCTACTCCTCCAGCACACTGCCGTACGCCCTGGCGGCCCCGGCCCGGGCCCGCATCGCCGACCTCGGCGACGTCGACAGCGCCAAGTGGCAGGCCTACGCCCGGGACAGCCGCTGGCCCAGGAGTTGGCTGTACGCCCGCGAAGCCGCCGGCGTCCGCAAACTCGAAATCCGGGCCGTACAACGCTGCCAGGCCGTCCTCATGGTCAGCCCGGCCGAGGTCGATGCACTGGGGCTCGACGACGATAACGTCCTGGCGGTGGCCAACGGCGTGGACTCGCAGTTCTTCGCCCCAGGCGCCGCCGAGCCCGTCGACGCCGGCCAGGCGGCACTGGTCTTCACCGGCACGATGGATTACCGCCCGAACATCGAGGGGGTCTGCTGGTTCGTCCGAGAGGTCTGGCCCGGCCTGAAGGCCGAGGTCCCCGAGGCGACGTTCACGATCGTCGGGCGGGACCCGGCGCCCGCCGTTCGCCGCCTGGAGCGAAACGCGGGGGTCACCGTAACAGGAACCGTGCCCGACGTGCGCCCGTACCTGGAGGCCGCCGCCGTTGTGGTTTGCCCCTTGCATATCGCCAGGGGCCTGCAGAACAAGGTCCTGGAGGCGATGGCCATGGGCAAGGCCGTCGTCGCCTCGCCTGACGGACTGGAGGGTATCGATCTGCGTCCGGGCCACGATGCGGTTCAGGCCGACTCCCCCGCCACGTGGCGAGAGGGAATCATCCGCCTGCTCGGGGACGCGCAAGGGCGAATCGCCATGGGCCAGGCCGCACGATCGTGCGTACAAACGAAGTACACGTGGTCGGCCTGCATGGCCCCCCTGGTCTCCTTGTGCCTGAGGCTGTTGGGCCAGACCGCTGAACGCCCGGCCGTACCACACCGGCTCGCCGGTGCCGGCCAACGCCGGACCACACACAAGGCCCATTGGCGCGACTAGAGGCGCGACCAGCGTGACAGCGATACCTCCATCACGGAAGTGGATTCGGGCGGCAACGGCTGCGTTCGCGCTAGCTCTGGCGCTCGTCAGCCTTTCCCCGCCTGGCAAGGAGGACTCCGTCCTGGGCGCCTGGGAAGCCGCCACTTCCCCGACGCTGAACAATGCGCTGCACGTACCGGTCTACCTCGTGTTGACAGTTCTAGCCGTCGGCTGCCTGTCGACGCCCACGTGGGGTCGCATTCTGGGCGCCGCGGTGCTCTGCACGGCATACGGGGGGGCTCTCGAACTGGGCCAGGCCTACATACCCGGCCGCACGGGATCCGTCACCGACCTGCTGCTGAACGCGCTCGGTGTCGCACTCGGCATTGCAGGAGCTGGGCTGTGGCGCCGGCAGCGAGGCTTGGCAGGTGAGTCGGCTCCCTTGATGGATCTCGCGCCGGTACACGATGCCACTGCAAACCCCCGACCTGTGGATCATCGACTCCAGAAGTGCTGGAAGATGGTAACGGAGCACTACCACTCCCGGGGATGGCGGCACGCATCCCAAAAATACGAAGACATCCTGGCCGATGTGTTGTGGCAAGGCGCAAGTGTACTAGACGTAGGCTGCGGACGACACTTCCCGATGGCCGACTTCTTCCTGGGCTGCGGAGCCGAACCACATGGTATCGATCCGGTCGCAGATGAAACCGGCACGGCGCGCTCGGGGGTTGTCCTCAAGCGGACTACGGCGAATTGTGTCCCATATCCGGATAACACATTCGACGTGATTGCCACAAGAAGCGTTCTCGAACACTTGGAGGATCCGGCGACCGTGTTCGCTGAGTTTCACCGTGTCCTCAAGCCGAACGGCCTGGTGATCTTCCTGACCCCGAACAAGTACGACTACGTCTCGATCTTCGCGTCAATCATTCCGAATCGCTGGCATGGCAAGATCGTCGAGCACTTCGAGGGACGAGATGGAGACGACACGTTTCCAACATTCTACAGGGCAAATACCATACGCCGGATCAAGCAACTCGCTCGGCGCACCGGGTTTGCTGTTGAGGACATCAGATACCACAGCGAATACCCCTCAATGTTTATGCGGCACCCGGTTCTGTGCCGGGCCGCTATCGCTTATGACGAGTTGATAACCCGTTTCCCGCTTCTCCACTGGCTTCGAGGATGGCTGTTGGGGACAGCACGGAGCACAAAGGCGATATCGCCTGTAGACGCAACTTCCGGCGATGTACATGCTCGGGACAAGGGAACATGACAACGGGTCGGATCATCCCGGAGTTCCCCGGCGGGTGCAACGCCCCACCAACGAACTCAAGGACGCCTGATATGGCGAAAGTCTGCATGCTGGTGACAAACTCGGCTCTTGACGATCCTCGCGTGTGCGTCGAGGCCGAGACCCTTGCACGCCGGGGCTACGCCATGACCGTTATCGGGTGGGACCGTGACGTTGACCGGGACAGCCAGATCCGGCGGAACGGCATTGATTTCATTCGACTGACCGTCCGGTCGACCCACGGTCGTGGGATCACGCAGCCGTTGTTCCTCGGGCGATTCTGGCTTCGCGGCTGGCCGGTTCTCAGGCGGCTCCGCCCGGACGTGGTTCACTGTCATGATCTGGACACGCTTCCACTCGGATGGCGAGCAGCCAGGTCGCTCAGGGCACGCCTGGTCTTTGATGCACACGAGAACTACCCCGACATGATGACCGGGCACCTGCCTGTCTGGGCTGTGAATCGCCTGCGCTGGCTGGAGAAATGGCTCGTGCGGCGGTGTGATCTGCTGATCACGGTGGGCTTTCGTATAGCCGAGTACTACCGGACCCTGGGCGCCCCCCGCGTCGCGGTCATCGGAAACTGGAAGGATCCAGCCGACTTCGAGTTCCCGTCCGAAACCGTCGCGCGCATTCGTGAGGAACTCGGGGTGTGCGACGACAGGATCACCATATGCTTCGTCGCGAACCTCGGGCCCGAGAGGCGTCTGGAGCCACTTCTGGCTGCCGTGGCGAACGACAACCGATTCGCCTGCGTTGTCGGGGGCGACGGCAGGCAGGCCGACCTCGCGCGCCACTATGCCGACAGCCACGACAACATCGTCTATCTCGGGCGTGTGCCTCCGCAGCGCGTCAGCCTCATCACGGCCGCCTGCGACGTGATCTACTACGGATTCGACGAGGCCAACCTGAACGCCCGCTGGAGCGCTCCAAACAAGCTGTACGAGGCGATTGCCGCCGGCAAGCCCCTCCTGTGCGGAGATTTCGGCGAGCTTGGGCCGGTCCTGCGAGATCACCACTGCGGGGTCCTGTGCGACACCCGTACGCCGCAGGGCATAGCCGAGAGTCTTGCCAAACTCGCCTGCCGGGACGAGTTGAACGCCATGGGCCGGCGGGCTGCCGAGTTGCAGGGGCAGTTGTCCCGCCGACAGGCGGATCGCCACCTTCTCGACGCGTATGCGGAACTCACCGGGTAGCAGATGAACGCACGTGACGCGAAAACCCGCGGCGCCCCGGGCGCCAAGCGAATGCGAGTCGCTGGCCAGGCCGCCCCGAGAGGCCTGCCCGGCGGTGTCGCCCGCTGCACGCGCTGTTGCTTGCCGTGCTGCCCCGAGGCGACGGAGGGCACGGTCGCATGAGTAGGGCCCGGACATACGCCAGGAACCTGCTTGCCAGTTGGGCAGGCTTTGGGGCAAACGTGGTGGTGATGTTCCTCCTCTCGCCCTTCATCGTCCACAGCCTCGGCAACACCGCTTACGGTGTCTGGACGATCGTCATGTCACTCACGGGGTACCTCGGCCTGGTTGAAATGGGTGTGCGCTTGAGCCTGGGCCGGCACATAGCCTACTACATCGGCCTCGGTGATGATGACAGCGTCAACGCCGTGATCAGCACGGCGATGCTCGTGTTCGTGGTCTGCGGGATCGTGATCCTCGTAGCGTCTGTGGTGATCGCGATATTCCTCTCGTCTCTGTTTATCAAGATTCCACCCGACCTCATTCCCAGTGCCCGTATAGTGGTGTTCATCGTCGCCTGCAATCTCTGGGTTTCCCTGCTGAGCGCTTCGTTCAACCAGATCCTGACCGCCCGGGAGCGATTCGAACTGCTGCACGCGACCGCCGTGGCCGTCCTGCTGCTGCGAGCGCTTGGAACGGTCGTGGTGCTATCGCGAGGCGGAGGACTGATCCACCTTGCGTGCGTTCAACTCGCGACAAGTACAGCCGGGGCAGTGTGCGCATACCTGTTATCCAGGCGCGTCTTTCGTCCATTGAGAATAGGAAGGAGACTGGCGGCCTGGAGCCGGCTTCGGGAACTGCTGGGTTATGGCATATGGGCGTTCATCGGTAACACCGCCGAGATGCTGATATACTGGACCGACGTCGTCATCATCGGCGCGGTGTTTGGGCCGGCAATCGTTACGTTCTACTCCATACCCCTGATGTTGATACACTACGGCAACGCCGTTTGTTTTCAGGTTGCCAGTGTACTCGGTCCGCGCACTGTTGCGGCAGCGGCCAGAAAGGAGTTCACCGAACTCCGTTGGCTTTTCGTCTGGGGAAGCAAAGCCGTTGCGTGTGTCGCCATACCAGTATTCGTGATGTACATGGTCTTCGGCACCCATTTCATCACCCTATGGATGGGACAGCAGTATGCCATAGGTGGGACCGTGCTGGTCTACCTGGCTATATCTCAATTGGTGCGGCTGTGTGCGGTCCTGACCCGGTCGGTGATCGCCTCGGGCTTCGGCCACGCCCGGATCGTGGCGGGCCTGGGCATAGTCCAGGGCGTCTGCAACCTGATCCTGACCTTGGTCCTGGTGCTTCAGTTCCGCATGGGGCTTATCGGCGTCGCGCTCGGCACCATGGTGCCCATGATCGTCTTTGAGGCGCCCTTGGTCTTCATCGCGTGTCGGCTGATCCATATGAACATCCACAAGTACCTTTGGCAGGTGGCCGTTCCCCTGGCGATCGCCAGCATGCTGCTGCTCCTGGCGTGCTGGGGGATCAACAGGATCGTCACGTACCAGACCTGGGGTGGGTTCGTCCTGAAGGCCGGCATTGGGCTGGTGTGCTTCCTCCCCCTGGCCTGGGCAGTAGTCTTTCGCAGAGAAGAGCGGACCACCCTGGCCCACCACGCCAAGAACGCCATGGCTGCGATTTCCCGAGTGATGTGAGATGATGATGTCGCCCAATCGACTGCCACCGGGCCGTACCGTTGTCGCCGACAGCCGCGCTCAAGGGCGCTCGGCCGACACGGTCTGCGGGGACACCTCCATCGTCCATCGGTCGTGCCGTGCGGGACGGCCCGGGAGGTCCGGGCGATGAGGATACTCTGGATTGATGACGTGTTCTGGCCCCACATACGCGGCGGCGCGGAAAACAGGTCGTACAACCTGGTCCAGGCGCTTGCTCGAACGGGTCATGATGTTGAGGTGCTGACCTTGCGGACGATACCCGTCGGGCCCGAACATGAGAACCTGTCGGGCACGCCGATCGTGCGGGTCGAGTCTCCCCAACTGCCCGGATGCTTGTGGCGCATCAAGCCGTGGCTCAAGATGCGGCAGTGGCATGATGTGCTGCGGCGCTTCTTCAGGACCCGGTCATACGACGGGGTGATCTCCTCGAGTACCGGTATCGCACACTACACGCGACGCGTGAAACCGCGGTTGGCGTCGGTCGTGACTACCGGCGGGACCTGGCGCGGGGCCAAACGCTACACGTTCGACCGCCCGCAAGGCGGAATATCACTGCGGGCAGGAGGAGAGTTCGCCTTCTGGCAGTTCTACGTCTACGAAAAGCTCACCTATCAGGCCGCTGACTTCGTCGTGGCCGAGTCGAAGAACGTCAGGGAGCAACTGGTCAGTCTCTATCACGTCAACTCCAGGAAGATCGCGGTGTGCCACAACGGCATCGACCACGAGAGGTTCCGGCCGCGAAACAAGGAAAGAAGCGGTTTCCGGCTTCGGGAGAAGTGGCCTGCGTCCGCGTTTGTGGTGATCAGCGTCGGACGCGTGGACAGGGTCAAGAACTACCAATACCTCATCCAGGCCGTGTCACAGACGCCCCGAGACGCCAATATCATCGCCGTGATTGTCGGACAGGGCCCCGAGCAGGAGAACCTCGAAGCCCTCTGCCGGGAGTTGAACGTGGACGACCGGGTCCGCTTCACCGGCTATCGAAGAGACGTGCATGAACTCCTCGCGGCGGCGGATGCGTTTGTCCTGCCATCAACGTTTGAGGCCTACGGCAATGTCTGGGCCGAGGCACTCGCTTGTGGCTTGCCGTCGATGGGGCTCCGGCGTGTGCCCGGCAAGTACTACACCGCCGCGGATGAGCATATCCAGCACGGGCAGACGGGGTTCCTGCTGGCCCCTGAGGATCCCGGTGATCTGGCACAGAGGCTCGTGGAACTGGCCGCCTCGCCCCGGGCCCGGAAGCAGATGGGGCGTGCGGGGCGGGAATGGGCCCTGAGAACCTACACGTGGGACAAGACGGCGAGGCAGTATGCCGGGCTCCTTCACCGGTGTACGGCGTCCTGACATGAGCAGAGCATGCACGTGAGCACGGGCCAAGACGGCGAACTGTCAGTTTCTGTTGTTGTACCGGTGTACAACGGCCAGGAGACGCTTGCGCGGTGCGCCGAGAGTATCCTGCCGCAACTGCTGGATGATGATGAGCTCATCATCGTCGACGATGGTTCGACGGACGGGACTGCCGATGCCATCCGCAAACTGATGAAGGACAGCGACAGGATAAGACCGGTGCACCAGGAGAACGGCGGGTGCGCCGCCGCGAGGAACCGAGGCGCCGAAGAGTCGTGCAAGGACGCCGTGGCCTTCTGCGATGCGGATGACACCTGGCTGCCCCAGCACCTGAGGGTCCTCCGGTCCGGCATGGTCCGACACGGCATACCGCTTGTCGTATCGGCCACAACGTCGGTGTTTCCGGATGGTCACGAAGAAGCCGCAACGATCGCTGAGGACAGACTGCTGCGATTTGCCCGGCGCGTGGAGGAGGAGACGTTCCTGTTCGAGGACGGGGCACTTGAGGGGTATCTTCGTCTTGCGTTCGGCAACACGTCGGACGGTATGCTGATCCGTCGGACGCTCTATGAAGCACTGGGCGGCTTCCCGGCCGAGCACAGACTGATAGAAGACATCCGGTTTGCCTTTCCCGTCTATTCCGAAAACGCCGTGCTGTACATAAACAAGGCGCTGTCTCGGTATTACATCCTCGAAGGCAGCCTGTGCAGGGCCGACCGTGTTGCGGCACACGAGAACGTCATAGAGGCGCTGCTCAACTTCAAGCGAACGTGCCGCCCGTTGAATGCGGGCGAAAGAGCGGCGCTGCGGCAGCGCATCCGGGAAGCCTTCCTGGGATTGGCGCTTGCGCTGTGGCGGTCAGGGCGGGGCTGGCTGAAAGCGGCGGCGCGAAGCCTCCTTTACGGCGTAACCGCGGGCCAGCTTCGCATGATCGGGGCAATGCTGCTGACGTCGCGAAAGAAGGAGGAGACAGAGAGTGCATAGCCTGCGCGGAAGTACTACATGGGAGTGGCGGCGGGATCGGCCGAAGCGTAGTGTCGAACGGAGGATGCGTTGATGGAGATCCTGTTCCTACTGCTTATTCCTGTGCTACGATCGGGCGGCCAAACGCTCTGTCTGAGCGAGGTCGGATAGGCGAGGACGTGGCATGAGTGGGTATGTCAGAGTGCTGGTTGACGGTCGTGCGGTCCGGCAACAGTGCAGCGGCGTCGGGCGACCGGTTAAGGCCATCATGTCCTGTCTCCGGAGCGACCGGCGGTTCGAGTTCGCGGTGATCACCGGCGTTCCGGAAGTCTGGGGCGATGGGGGAGACGTCCGCTTTGTGCAAGCGGGGCGTCCGGGAGAAAGCTGGCCGCAGACTAAGCGGCTGGTGTGGGAGCAGTGGAGACTTCGGAGGGTCCTGCGGGCCGAGAAGCCGCATGTCTACTGGGCAACGTGGAACTACGGCGTGCCTTGGCGATGCCGCACCCCCAGCGTCGTCACCATTCACGACGTCATCCCACGGAGGCACAAAGGGCACTTCGGCTCTCGACTCTACGGAATGTGCTACCGAATGAACCTGTACCTGGCGACCAAGTGGGCGTCTCGAATAGTTGTCCCTAGCCAAGCCACGAAGGCCGAACTCGTCCGAGACTGCGGTGTGGGTGCGGATCGCATCTCGGTGGTCACACACGGCATTGCTGGACGGTTTAGCCCTGTCGCCTCCGGGTCGCGCGATCTGGAACGCGACGGGCGAACCGTGCTGTACGTCGGATCTTCGGAGCCGCGCAAGAACGTCGATCGGCTGTTCACGGCGTGTGACGAACTTGCCGATAGGAGAAACGTGGGGGAGTTCTCGCTGGCCCTGACGGCGAGGCGGGAATCGCTTGCGCCGGCGGCGAGATCGGCTTACGAGAGGATGCAGCATAAGGACGTCGTGCGGTTTCTGGGTTACGTGTCCGACGATGACCTGCCGGGCCTGTATCGCAAGGCGGACCTGTTTGTTTTTCCGTCGAGCGAAGAGGGATTCGGATTCCCGCCGCTGGAGGCGATGGCTAGCGGCGTGCCGGTCATATGCGGACGATACGACAGCCTCCCGGAGGTCGTGGGAGACGCGGCGATGATCGTTGACGTAACAGACACCAAGGCCGTTGTGCACGGAATGGAGAGCGTTTTGATGAATGAAGGTCTCGCGCGCGCCATGCGCCGGCGGGGCCTGGCGCGTGCGGCCGGGTTCACGTGGGCCGGAGCAGCAGAGGCGATGGCGGGCATCCTGATGGAAACGGCCGTCGCCACGTGAAGGATATCGACCTCATGACGAGCCCGATAATCGAGAGAATACCAGAACAGTGGCCGCGTGAGATTTCCTTCGAGACGCGTACGGACGTTCCGATTCAGTATTGGGCGATGTCCGTTGGAGCGGATTCGTGATGCACCGGGAACGAGAGGATCTGTCATGAAGTGCCTGGTCGTGTCCGAATACTACCTTCCCACCATGGGGGGGCATACCGTGTGGCTGCATGAGATATGCAAGCGGTTCGAGGACGCGAGAGTGATTACCCGCCTCCTGGAAGGGACGGCTCGCAGGGAGACGATCGAAGGCGTTGACGTGGAGAGGATCAAGCTGGGGAGGATTTGGTATTGCCGGCCGGAATCCCTTCCCATGTACGCCAATCTTTTGTGGACCACCGCTCGCATTGCCAGGAGGAACCGGTCCGTGCCCATCCTGGCAGCGCGCGTTCTGCCCGAAGGGCTCGTTGCCAACGCAAGCGCGCGGATAGCCGGAAGTGCAAGCGTCATATTCGCCCACGGCGAGGAGGTCAAGCGGTGGGGCGGGATGGACTCGTACAATGATCGCAGGAGATGCACCGCGGCGTTGAAGCGGATCACCCTCTGGCGCGTCTACCGCGGGGCGAGCATGGTTATCGCAAACACGGCCTTCACCAAGGACCTCCTGACCGGTGGGGGAGTCGATCGCTCGAGGATATGTGTGATCCATCCCGGAACCGACCCACGTCGCTTCAGGCCGATGCGCAGAGACGGGGAACTGGTTGCCAGGTTCGGCTTGGCAGAGGCCAGAACGATCCTCACCATCGGGCGCCTCGTTTGCCGAAAGGGCCAGGACATGGTCATCCGCGCCATGCCGCACGTGCTTAAGCGGGTGCCGGATGCCGTCTACGTTATCGGAGGGGAGGGGGCTTACGGGACCGTGTTGCGGGACTTGGCCAGAAAAGCGGGCGTTGAATCGCATGTGCGATTCATCGGGAAAGTTGATGAAGAAGTGTTGCCGAGCATATACAATCTTGCCGATGTGTTTGTGATGCCGAACAGGGTGCCTCCGGACTCGGGGGACGTCGAGGGATTTGGGATTGTGTTCCTCGAGGCCAATGCCTGCGGTGTCCCCGTTATCGGTGGGAATACCGGAGGCGTCCCGGAAGCGATTGTCCAGGAGAAGACCGGGCTTCTTGTCGACGGAACATCGGTCCAGAGCATAGCAGACAATATTGTCCGTATCTTGACGAACCCCGCCCTGGCCAGAAGACTCGGTCAGGACGGCAGAAAACGCGTGTGCGAAGAGCTGACATGGGATCATTCCGCGGCCAAAGTGAAAGAACTGCTTGAGGAGACAGACCGAAGCAGACACAGCGGCAGACGCGAAAGAGAATCGGTCCTTGCGAAGCGTGAGCGTGTCTGAAGTGGACGGTGCGACATGCCAATAAAGACGATACTGCTTGTGATGGCGTTCGTGTTCGCCTGCGGCGGCGCGTTGTTCGTGCCCCTCATAGGCGTGCTTGGGTACATGCTGCACTACCATGTGTCCCCCGAAACCCAATGGTGGGGCCAACCCATCGCGCACTGGGGGATACGGTACTCGTTCCTCCTGGGGGCGTTCACTGGCGTTGCCACAATCATAGGCCATGCGAATCTGCGATATGGTCGAACGTTCTTCTCGCGGCTGGAATGGCTGTGCCTGCTGTTCCTGGGCTGGGTGTGGGCCCTGACTATCATGCACCCGACGGTGGGCACATTCCTTGGGGCAGACACCCCCCCGGTCAAGCTAGCCAAAATGCTGGTCTTCGCCATCATACTGACCCACGTGGTGACCGACCAGAAGGCTGTGAACTGGGTCCTCTGGATACTGGTTGTTGGCACGCTCTACGTAGGTCACCAGGCCAACAATGCCCCTTACTATATGTACATAACGGGGCGGCTGGACGGTGTCGGTGGGCCGGACTTCAGAGAGGCCAATGGTCTTGCCGCTCATCTGGCGGCATGCCTGCCCATCGTGGGGATCCAGTTTCTCAGAAGCAAGTGGAAAGGCAAGATACTGTGCGCTGTCGCCGGTGTTCTGGCGGTCAATGGTATTGTCTTGACTCGCAGCCGAGGCGGGCTGGTGGGTCTGGCCGCGGGGATGGCTGTCGCGTTGTTGACCATCCCGAAGCGAAACCGAAAGACGATCGTGGCGGGATTGATAGTGGCCGCACTGGGTTCCTATGCCCTGATGGACGACTCTTTCTTGCAGCGAGCAGAGACAATCACTGCCGAAGAGGAAGAGCGTGACGGATCAGCCCAAGCCCGGCTCAATGTGTGGTCTGCTTCTGTTGAGATGCTCAAGGACCACCCCGAGGGCGTGGGGCCCGGAAACTTCGCCATCAGCATCGGCGCGTACGCAAGCGTACTCGAAAACAGGGATGCCCACAGTACTTTCGTCCTCTGCTACTCCGAACTTGGAATACCCGGGCTGGTCTTGCTTCTGGTCATCATTGCCGGCACATACAGGACGCTCTTTCGCGTACGCAGGCAGGCCTTGTCTATACAGGAAAGCCACGGGCAAGACCTGCATCTTGTCTGCTATGGGTTGATAATCAGCCTGACAGTATACCTCGGGGCTGGTCTTACAGTGAGCAGGCTGTATTCTGAAGGCTTCTGGTGGTTCCTTATGATGCCGATCTGCCTTGCCCGAACGATGGACAACCTCCCGAGCAGTCGTCCCGATGAACTCGAGATATCGTTGGAGCTTGAGCGCCCTGGCCGCGATCGCCGGACGAGGAGACCTGCCCCACGTCGGGCGGAGAAGGTGTTGGGTGGTGTATGACGGGCCGAGCAGGACAGAGCCGATATGACAAGGCCCACGTTCTGCACGTCGTTTCGATGTTCGATGGTGTCGGCGGGGTGGAACTGCTGCTGACCCGATTGATCGGGTGGATGAAGGAGCGCGGGATCCGACATTCCATTGCGTGTCTGCGGGGCGAAGCTCAACTCGCCGCCCAGTTCGACGAATCCGTCCAGGTCCTTCGCCTCAGGTCGCGTGCGAACGACATCAGACTTCCCTGGCGACTTGTCCGCCTCCTGCGACGTGTACGGCCCACGGTGATCTCGGCGTGGAACTGGTACGCCTGGCCCGATGTTGCCTTGGCGCGGCTGGCGGCCATTCCCCGGGCACCCCTGATCTTCAACTTCCATGGGTTGGACTACGCGGGGAAGATGCCCCTGCGGCGGAGGGTTGCCTGTCGCGTCCTTGCTGAGATCACCACGCGTATTCTGACAGTCACCGATGCGTCCAGAGCACTGCTGGCCTCAGCCACGGGGATCCCTGCGCGGCGAGTTCGAGTAATCCCTAACGGTGTGGATACGCACTGCTTCACGCCCCACGAAGGCCGACCTCAGCAGTGCCAGACTCTGGTGGTGGGAACCGTGGGAAGTCTCAAGCCAATTAAGAACCAGTCGCTGCTGATACGAGCGGTGGCTGAGTTGGCTTCGAACGGTATTGATGTCAGACTCCTGATAGCCGGGAGCGGTCCCGATGCGCCACACCTGGCCGAACTGAGCAGGGAACTGTGCGCAGACGGATTTGTGCAGCTGGTCGGCCGGCAAGACGACGTCCCGGCGTTTCTTCGCCGGCTCGACGTGTTCGTGTTGCCCAGCGACACCGAGGCCCACCCCATGTCGCTGCTGGAGGCGATGGCCTGCGGGCTGCCCTGCGTGGCTACACGGGTGGGCGGGGTCGAGGACGTACTGGCCGGCGGACGGGCCGGGTTGCTCATCGAGCCACGAGACCAGCCCGCGCTGGTCGGTGCGCTGGCAGCGCTGACCGAGCGCCCCGAATTGCGGGCCGAACTGGGCGCCGCGGCCCGTCGGCGGGTTTGCCAGGAATACAGTAAGGACCGAATGGTCGATGCCTATGTGACCATGTATCGTGACCTGTCGCGGAACCCCGTGCCACGGTATTGACTACACGCGCATGCCGACGAACCGAATCAGAGTGCTGACGTTGACCCGGCTCTTTCCCAGCAGTCAGTTCCCTACCCTTGGGATCTTCTGCGCCGAACGGGCCAGAGCCTTGTCCCGCTATGCCGATGTCCGCGTCATGGTGCCGACGCCTTATTACCCGCGCTGGGTCCCGGCCGGCGGCAGGTGGCGAGCCATGGCGCGCGTTGAGCGCGAGGGCACGACGGCTGAGGGGGTCTCCGTGACGTATCCACGCTACGTTTCCGTGCCCAAGGTGGCCACCTGGTACCAGGGCTTGGCGATGGCACGAAGTGCACGCAAGGAGTTCGCCCGGAGATACCGCGAATGGCGCCCCGACATCATCGACGGGCACTTCGCTTTCCCCGACGGATACGCCGCCGTCAAGCTCGCCGAATCCCTGGGCTGCGCGTCGTTGGTGACCTGTCACGGCTCGGACCTGAGACTCTACCCGTCGCTGGTCTTCACGGGCTCGATGATGCGTCAGGTGATGTGCCGAGCCGACCGCGTGATTTCGGTCGGCTCGACCCTCCGCAGCCGAAGCATCGAGCTGGGCTGCCCCGAGGAAAACGCTGTCTGTCTTGCCAACGGGGTCGACACGGACAAGTTCATCCTGCGCGATCGGGACCAGTGCCGCCGGGATCTCGGGCTGCCCGAGGACGGCCGGGTCGTTGTCTGCGTGGGGCGCCTGGACGACAACAAGAACCAACACGTGCTCATTTGCGCCATGGCCCGGATGCGCGAGCAAGGGACCACGCCGCCTTGCCTGGCCCTGGTTGGCGACGGCCCTAATCGTCTGCAGCTCGAACGGGAAGCCGACAGGCTCGGCCTCACCGAACGCGTCCATTTCGCGGGCCTTAGGCCCCATGACGAGGTTCCCTACTGGATGGCCGCCGCGGACTGGCTGGCCCTGGCCAGCCACCAGGAGGGGTGGGCGACCGTGTACTTCGAGGCCCTGGCGTGTGGACGCCCGGTCATCACCTCAGATGTCCCCTCGGCCAGAGACTGTGTTTGCGACCCGCGCTACGGCAAGGTCGTCGAGCCGAACACGCCCGAAGCCTTCGCCGCGGCGATGATCCAGGCCGAGTCCTGCGAATACGACCCGGCCGTCATTCGCTCGTATGCCGAGCAGCACAGTTGGGACAAGTGGGCGCGTACGATGATGGACCTGGTGGACCAGGTTCGAAGGAGCCGCAACTGATGCCGGGCCGCCTAACACGCATCGCCAACCACCTTGTCGACCGGACCGACCGGGACGAGATGCTCGATCAGAGTCCATTGTGGACTGCCGACAAGCCTCTGGAAGACTACTTCATCGATATGCGATCGAAGATTACGGCGCTGCCCCTTGACTCCGACGAGCGGGCCTCGGCGCTTCGTGCCGCTCTGCCAGTGGCCTTGTGTCAATGCGCTATAGGGTTCCATCAGGAATACCACCACGGCGATGCCGAGGCCCTGCGATGGTTCCTCACGTGTGCCGATATCCTTTGTGATGCTTCGCCCCGGGATGGCGTGCTGGCCGGCGGGCTTGCCCATGACATCCCGAGCCCGTACCGGTCGAGGCGCCCATGGCTTTCGGCGATGGCCCAAGGCGAGGCCCTGTCCGTGTTGGCCAGGGCATGCCTCGTCTGTGACGACGCGAGCAAGTATGAAGAGGCAGCGCGGCTGACGGTACAGCCGTTCTTCCACAGCCTGGCCGAGGGCGGCGTGACCAACCGCGACGAGAGCGGCCGCGTCTACCTGGAGGAGTACCCATCCGACCCGCCGAGTCACGTGCTGAATGGCTGGGTCTTCGCCCTTGTTGGGCTTGGGGAGTACGCCGACGCGTTTGACGACGCCGAGGCCGGTCTCCTCGCGGCCGAGTCCCGGGTGTCGCTTGTGGCCGCGCTGCCGGACTACGACAAGAGCTACTGGTCTCGATACGACCTGTTCCCAAGCTTCCCGAAAGCCTTTCTTGCCAACCGGTTCTATCACCGTCTGCACATCGCGCAGCTTTCGGCCCTTCACAGCATGACCGGTGAGCCCGCCCTGCAGGAGCACGCTGACAGATGGGCCCGCTACCTGGGCAGCCCCCTGTGCCGCTTCAGATACGAGCTGCATCGCCTTGCCTTCAAGGCCGCGTGTCTCGTCACGGGCTGGTGAGAATCACGAACCGCCGCTGAGAACCCAATCGGCGAGGGTGTCTCCGTTTCGGCCTGCCCGCGGAACGACGACCCAATAAGATGATGTCAACCCAATGAAGTTCTGCTCAAGTCAGTCTTGCCGTGACCCGAAAGGAGAGGTATAGTGCCTTCAGTCGGCTTGGGGACGGTCTCCGAGCCGCAACGAATCTGCGTAACGAAGCTAGCATACCGGAAGGTCAGGTCATGAAGACCACTGGCACAGAGGGTCAGGTGAGCGCCGAGCGGTCCCCTGTCCCCATACCCCTCACCCCCCGGCCAGCCACGCACCTACACGGGGAATCACGTCGCCTCTCCGTCTCTTGGGGGTCGGCCATGGCACCTTCAGTTCAGGATTGACCTGGGCCTTTGACAGCGGCGCAGTCCAAGAACACCCGGTGATTATCTAGCTTCCTGTAGCTTCCGATCTCTAACGAAAATGCTGTTTAACTCATACGAGTTCCTGGTCTTCTTCCCGGCAACGGTGGTATTGTACTTCTTCCTGCCACACCGGATGCGCTGGCCCTTCCTGCTGTTGGGCAGTTGCGTCTTCTACATGAGCTTTGCCCCGCGGTACATCCTGCTTCTGGCATTCACCATTACGGTCAACTATGTGGCAGGCCTTCTGATTGAACGGACCGCTGGGAGAATGCGCCGGGTCGTTCTCATCGCGGCCATTGTGTTGAGTTTGGGGAATCTGGCGTTCTTCAAGTATTACAGTTTCATTGTGGGTAGCCTGGAGTCTCTCTTCGCCTTCGTTCAACTGCCGATTCAATTTCCTTCGCTCAGGATCCTGCTGCCGATCGGTATTACGTTCTTCACCTTCCAGGCTCTCAGTTACACGATCGAAGTGTACTGGGGACACCAGAAGGCCGAACGCCATTTTGGCATTTTTGCATTGTTTATTTCCTTCTGGCCACAGTTGGTCGCCGGTCCAATTGAACGGCCTCAAAACCTGCTGCGCCAGTTCTATGAGCATCACAAGTTCGAACCGGGGCGTGTGGCCGACGGCTTGAAGTTGATGGCGCTGGGAATGTTCAAGAAGGTATTGATTGCAGATTCGCTGGCATTGTTTGTGGATAAGGTCTATGGACAACCCGACCAGTTCGGCGGACTGGCGCTTCTGCTGGGGACGGTGTTCTTTACCTTTCAGATCTACTACGACTTCTCGGGGTACTCTGATATCGCGATTGGGGCTGCGAGAGTCATGGGCTTCTCGCTCATGAAGAACTTCGATGCGCCATATCTGGCCGCCTCGGTGACGGAGTTCTGGCGCAGGTGGCTCATTTCGCTGTCCACCTGGTTTCGCGACTACGTCTACATTCCCCTGGGAGGGAATCGTGTATCAAAATGGCGGTACGGCATCAACATCATGGTAGTATTCATGGTCAGCGGTCTGTGGCACGGGGCTGCCTGGAAGTTTGTTGTCTGGGGCGCGCTGCACGGGCTGTACGTGATCATTGAAGTCAGCACCAGCCGTTTGCGCGAGAGGATTCGTTTTCTTCTGCGAATCCGCGCGGACGGTTTGCTGTATCGTTCGGCAGCGATCGTCACCACGTTCATCTGTGTGGTTCTTGCCTTGATCTTCTTCCGAGCTGAGAGCGCTGAGCAAGGCCTCGTAATCCTGCAGACGATCGTTCTCGACCTTCCGGCGCAACTCCGGGCCCTGTCGAGCGTGAGTGCTGGACTGCCGCTTTCGGCAATCTGGGTCGCGGGAGCTGTTGTCGTGCTGGCGGTGATGATGGTCCTTGACCATATTGACCACCGTGCCGGATTGTTTAACAAACTGAGCGCTTGGCCGCTGGTAATCCGATTCACCTGCTACCTGGGATTGGTGTACTTGCCTCTGTTCGTCGGTGAGTTCGGAGGGCCGCAGGAATTCATCTACTTCCAGTTCTGACGTTACGGTTATGCTTCCTGTTTTCTGAGGAACTCGCTTTGTGAGAATCGAGACTGCCTGATGAGAGCCGAAAAGAGATTCTTCCTGAAGCTGCTGTTTATGATCCTGCCGGGCCTATGTATTGTCGGTGCATATTTTCTGCTGGATCCTTTCCGGGTACTGTTCCATTACGATGAGGTGAAAGTAGTTCACAAAGGACTCAGCCTGAACCGGGACCACACGTCTGTTGAGCTATTTCTTCGGCAGAAGGATGACGTTGGGTACGATTCGTTCATTCTCGGGAACTCCCGCACACTGGCGTTTCTCTGTGCCGACTGGTCGAAGCACATCGATTCGAATGCGGCTTTCCATTTCGACGCATCGGCCGAGACTCTTTTCGGCATTGCCGGGAAACTGCGTCTCATCGACGCGAGCGGACTCCCTATCCGGAACGCCCTTCTGGTGCTGGACAGAACCACATTGGGGGGGACGACGAACAGCTACGGGCACCTTTACATCAAACACCCAGCGATCTCCGAAGAAAGCGTGCTCAAGTTCCATTGGTCGTTTGTGAAGGCGTATCTGACGAATTGCTTCCCGATCCTATGCCGCTCATATTTCGACGTGACGCCGCCGACGCAGCGGGCCCTATTTGATGAACGCCGCTTTCGAGTTGACCCTGTAACGAACGACTTCTACATGGAGAGTGTTGAAGAGGAGATCCGGTCGCTGGGAGATGCCTACTATTCGAAGCGCGCCAATCTCTTTCCTGAACACCGGGGAGTACCGCAAGTCTCGTCGCTGGCCATCGGCCCCAAACAGCTCAAACTGCTCCGCGATATCCGTGCGATTTTCGAGGAACATGGAACGTCCTGCCACATCGTGATTAGTCCGTTGTACGACCAGGCTTCTTTGAACCCGCGGGATGTGGAGGCACTCAGCAGCATATTCGGTAAGGGGTCGGTCCACGACTACTCTGGGGTGAACGAGTTCACAAGCGATATCCGCAACTACTACGAATCTTCACACTACAAGCCCGGGGTAGGACGCGCTATCTTCAGAAAAATCTACGGGGCGTCCGGTACTGAAGGAGGCGTGTAAGGTCGTACCGCTTCGCGCACGTGCAGCGAGTAGAGTGCTTGCGTCCGAGCCGGCACACTGTACCTGCCGCCCGGGGAAGTCGCTGCGGTTGGTTGACGTGTTACGTTCGAGTTCGAGAGTGTCAAGAGGCGCCTCGATTAGGCCACCTGGAGGCGATTCTGATTAGGCCACCCTGAGGGGGCGCTGCGCAGATCGTTTCTTGCCTCAAGTGCCCCCAGCGTAAGGGCGTAGGGCACCTGAGGCAAGAAACGATCTGTTGGTAAAGTGGGCTAATCGAAAGCGCCTCTGGGTGGCCTAATTGGAAGCGCCCCGTGACATCGAGAGGATATGGATCGACGGATCAGTCCCGATCCAGAAGCTCGTAGCTGGTGATCGCCGTGGTATTGGCGCCTCGGCATCCTGACAGTCTTTGCTGTCCCTTCGCTTGCCCGTCGTTTGATGGTCGGGTCGTACGTCTATCAGGCTGGGCTACGTGTACCTCTATCGCCCGAGAGCATCTGCTACTGCGTGAATCACGCTCATCTGGTCCTGGTCGGTCATCTGGGGAAACAGTGGGAGGATGATGCTGTTGCCAAATACATGTTCGCTGATAGGCAGATGCACTTCAGCGCACGATTCCGCATAGGCCGGTTCCCTGTGGGCCAGCATGACGCCGCGCCGGCTTGCGACGCCGCGATCCAGCAGTCGGCGCATCAGGTCGTCGCGGGAGATGCCGGCCTCGGCCGTCAGGCGGATGGCGTAGGATTGATAATTCGGTTCAACATCAGCCGGCGGGCTTGGCACAAGCACGCCGGGCAGGTCGGCGAATGCCTGGTTGTACACGGCGGCGAGCCTGCGACGATTGGTGACGATCCAGTCAAGCCGCTTGAGCTGCTCGATGCCGACGGCGGCCTGGATGTCCGTCATTCGGTAGTTGTAGCCGACGCAGACGTACGACTCGAAGACGAGCGTCTTGGCCGCGTGCCGGACAGTGTCCGGAACGCTCATACCATGTTGTCGCAACAGCCTCAGTTCACCGGCGATTGCCTCATCATCCGTTGTGATCATTCCTCCGTCGCCCGTCGTGATCACCTTCCTGGGATGGAAGCTGAAACATGCCGAGCGCCCGAACGGTTTGCCGATCGTGACGCCTTTGTACCGCGAGCCGATGGCGCAAGCAGCATCCTCGACAACGGCCAGGCCGTGGGCGTCGGCTATCTGGATGATCCTCTCCATTTCGGCCGGCATGCCGAGCTGGTGGACGGGAAGCAGGGCCTTGGTCTTGTCCGCTATCAGGGGTTCGATAACGTCAGGATCGATGTTGAAATCATCGGCGCGGACATCGGCAAAGACGGGCCTGGCGCCGCAGTGACGAATGGCGTTTGCCGTGGCGATGAAGGACATGGACGGGCAGATGACCTCGTCGCCGGGCTCGACCCCGACGGTCAGCAGCGCCAAGTGCAGGGCGGTGGTGCAACTGCTGACGGCCACCGCGTGCTCTGCGCCGCAGTAGGCGGCGAACGCCTCCTCGAAGGCCGCCACGCGCGGCCCCTGCGTTACCCACCCCGAGGCGATCGCGTCGCAGGCGGCCTGCTGCTCTTCCGGGCCGAAAAACGGTTTCGCTATCGGGATCATGCTTGCGCTACTCCCAGTTGTACGTTTGCTCTTCGGCCAGCATCTGGGCGAAGTCGACTCCCGTCTGCTTCAGATGGTCCACGAGCATCGCCACGCCCTGTTCCAGGGCTATGGTGGGCTGCCAGCCGATGGCCTGTTCGGCCTTGGAGGTGTCGGCATAGTGCATGTGCACGTCCCCGGGCCTGGGACGGTCGTGCACGGGCTGGAGGTCCTCTCGCCCGGTCGCCTTCAGCACGGCATCGGCGACCTCGGCGACGGTTCGCGGCTGCCCGTACGCGATATTGACGGTCTGGCCGAGGAGGTCATCACACTCGGCGACATCGAGCATGCCGCGGACGGTGTCCGTCACGTAGGTGAAGTCGCGGGCGTTGGTCGGGTCGCCGAAGATGATAGGCGGCAGCCCGTTCATCGCGCGAACAATGAACTTCGGTATGACCTCTCCGCTGTCGCCCTCGTGATGGCTGTTCGGGCCGTAGGTGTTGAACGGCCGGATGACCACCGTCGGGTAGTCGTACGTCGTGTGGAAGGATCGTGTCAAGGCCTCTCCGGCGAGCTTGCCGGCACCGTAGACGGTCATGGGGTATGTCGGGTGGTCTTCGTCCATTGGGGTGCGCAGGGCGGTGCCGTAGGCTTCGCTGCTGGAGACATACACAAACCGTTCCACGCCGGCGTCGCGGGCGGCCATAAGCAGCAACAGCGTGCCGTTGCCGTTGACTTCGAAATTCCGCTGCGGATGCCGGATGCTGTTGCGCACACCCAGACATGCCAGGTCCAGCACAAGTTGCATGTCTTTCACCGCCGCCTGGCACACTGCCGCGTCCGTAATGTCCCCCTCGATGATCTCGACGTCGGACCGGCCGGCAATGGCCGAGAGATTCTCACGCTTGCCCGTCGAGAAATCGTCCACGATGCGCAGTGAGACCTCGCGCTCGGCCAACGCGGCACTGAGATTCGATCCGATGAACCCCGCGCCGCCTACGACAGAGACTCTCTCCCAACTGGAGTGCATAGGACAATCCTTCTCGATAGTCGCCGCCACAGGGCGAGACGCAGAAACTCCTTGCGATCACACTCGAACATCCGGGGATGGACCATTACGTTGCCTCGTCGTCTTGGGCTCCATCCGCCGGGGGGCAGCCAACGGATTCCGGGTTGCTTTCGGCCTCTGGGAACCTCTCCTCGATGATGTACCTCGGCCGTCCTCGGGCCTCGTCGAACGTGCGCCAGAGGTACTCCCCCAGAATGCCGAGCATTAACATGATGAATCCGAAACCGACGAGCAGAACAGTCATCAAGGCGGCATAGCCGGTGCCCACGACGACCCAGCCCGCGAATCGTCCGATCACGACGAAGACCGCGAAAGCGAGCCCCATCGTTGCGAAGAGAACCCCCAGCAACGACATGGCTCGGATCGGGACGAAGCTGAACGACACAATCGAGTCGATGAACAGTTTGACCTTCTTGGCCAGTGTCCACTTGCTCGTGCCGGTGGCTCGGGCCTCCTTGACGTACGGGACAAAGGACTGACGGAACCCCATCCAGAGCAGCAATCCCATCACGCTCGTGTTCTTCTCGGGGATGTCCATTAGGGCCTCGACGACCTTCCTGTCAAGCAGGAAGAAATCGGCACCCTGGGGGGGCATCTCCGAAAGGCCGATGCGGCGCATTGTCGCGTAGTAGACCCGCGAGAAGAGCTTCACGGACGTCTTTTCGCCTTCGCGAGCCGTCCGAACGGCCCAGACGATGTCGCTTCCTTCCTCCCACTGCTTGGTCATCTGGTGGATGACCTCCGGGGGGTCCTGGAGGTCGGCCGCCAGGAAGACCACCGCATCTGCCATGCTCTCACCCAGCCCGGCATAGAATGCCGCATGCGGGCCAAAGTTGCGGCTGAGCCGGACAAGCCGTACACGCCTGTCCTCGTCGGCCCAGGCCCTGACCAACGCCGGTGTCCGGTCAGAGGAGTGATCGTCGACGATGACTATCTCAAACGAATACTCGGGACTCGTGGCCAGGAACGCCGCCAGCCGTTCCCGCAAGAGTGGAAGGCTCAGCTCTTCGTTATAGGCCGGTATCACCAAAGCCACTCGTCGTGGTGCTGTACTCAAGGCGATAGTCCTTCGTCTTCGTCCGCCGGAGACATGCTGTCGGTAGGGCAGCGTACACCGAGCGGCCTGGCCGGCACACCGACGACCGTGCAAGCGGGTGGGACGTCCCTTGTCACGGCTGCTCCCATCCCAACCAGGGCCCCATCGCCAATCCGAACATGGTCGCGAACCACGGACCCGATGCCCAGATAACACCCCTGTCCGATCGTCACATACCCGGCAACAGCAACCCCGGAGCAGAGAATGCTGCCATCTCCGACAGTACTGTCGTGATGCACTATGGCCCCGTAGTAGGCAAGCCCGTGGGCGCCCAGCCGAGCATCCGAGGATATCGCGGCGCCGGGATACACGATCGCTCCGGACCCGACCTGTCCGGAGTCAACAACGACGGCCTGGGGGTGAACAAAGGTGGCCCAGCGTTCTGGCGGGAGGTCCATTCTCCCGGCAATCTCCAGCCGCAGCGAGGGGGCTCGGGAAGAAGCGACGCCGGTGATGAACTGGACGTCAGGGAAGCGATCCGCCTCTGCAAGCGACCCCAACACCTGCACGCCGCCGACGACATGGCCGGCCAACGCTTCATCGTCGTCCAGGATTCCGACCACATGCCAGGGTACGGCCTCGGCACGGACGCGGCGAGCGTGTGCCATCAGCGACAGCAACTCACGCGTGCCACCACCGGCGCCCAGGATGATCAGGTCGTTCTTCAGCAGTCGTCTCCCTCTCCAACCGGTCTGCCGGTGTTTCTTGCCTGGCCCAACAGTGTGGCTGCCCCCGGGATGGAGAACAGCATGGTATTCAGCCTGACGATCAAGACGATCAGCCCGCCGTTTGCCATGCCGAACTCGGCAAACAGTTGAGATGCGGCGGCCTCGCCGACACCCAGGCCTCCGGGGGAGATGGGCAGGCACATGGCCGTGATTATGAGCGGCAGCGCGAGGGCCTGGGCAACCGTCGGCCGTGTTCCAAGGGCAGCAGCAACGCAGACATACGACAGGATCGCCAGTACGCTGCACAGACCGCTGTACAGCCAGACTGCCAGGAGCCTGCCCCAGGCTCGGCGGTAACGTCCCAGTGAGTCGGCCACGGCCACCCGGAAACGCCCGGGGAGCAGCCGAAGCACCAGCCCGCTGCTTGGCTTCCAGAGCAACAGGACAAGGGCCGCGCTCGCGACGGTGAAACAGGCCAATCCGAACCACGCTACGCTCGCCTGCCGAGGGCCGCACCCTGTTGACAGTATGCATACCCCGGCAACGGAACTGATGAAGAGAATGGAATGCAACCCGAAGACACGGTCTATGAACACGGTGGACACGGCGCGCGTCTTGGCACTGGGCTGGTGCCGGCATGCGACGTAGGCCTTGGCCAGGTCTCCCCCGGCCGCGCCGGGGAGGAACATGTTCGCAAAGAGCCCCAGCCACGTGAACCGTATCGCCGTCATGGTCGGGACGGACAGGCCCTGGATCCGTATCAGCCACAGCCACCGCCAAACCACGACTAGCAGACTGGCCAGAAGGACCAGCCCCGCCGCAGCAAGGAGCCAGTAGCTCCGTGCGTGCAGGAGAACGGAGAAGTCCAGTCGCCCGCTGCCGAACAGCCACCCGAGAAGCCCGGTAGCGACACACAACTTGGCGACGAACACCAGCCACCGTCGCCAGGGACGACCCGACCTTGGCACAGCCTTCTCCATGCGGTGGGCCTTCATGTGCCCGCGTCCTCGTCCTGGGAGTCCTGTGTGAAGGGCCTGTCGCGCCGCAACCAGACCGTATCCCTGCCATCTGATGATGTTGCCACATGCCTGTAATGCTTCTCCAGCCAACCCGCCAGGTACTCCTCCAGCAACTCCGTCGTATGCTCATCCAAGGTGATCAGACTAGGCGGGCGGCCCCGAAGGTCCGCGCGGAACCGCTCCATCTTCTGTTCCCTCGTGCTGGCGTACGAAGACCTGAAGGAGGCTTTGTTCACGGCAACTTGCTTGTAAGGACACAGCCTGCCCGTCTCGGCGTACAGGGCGAAGGTGTTACCGCTTAAGCAGTAGATCGGCTCGTCCGGCTGTGTGTACCGGAGCACCAACGGCGTGAATTCGTGGCGCGGGTAACGGGAAGCCGTGGGGGCAGCCAGGCGCTTAACACAGGAGAAGAGGTTCCCTCCGTCGAGTATCACAACCATCATCGCAACGGCGGCGGCGACCTTGCGCCGGCTCGCGACCAGCCCGGATAGGAGATCGACGGCTAGGGCAACGCCGCATGCGGAGACGATCACGAAGAAGGGGATGAACATCATGAAGTAGTGCTGGAAGAACCGCCAGCCCAGGAAGGCCGCGCCAAGTCCGAGCACGGTGCTGCCAATTGCGGGCACCGCCACGTAGCCGGTTCTGCGAAGGAAAGGCCGGTGGAAAAGGGATATGAGGCCGAAGGCGAACATAAGTCTCGAAGCGATCAGGGAGGTGTTCAGCAGGAACTCCAGCTTGGCCACCCCGTCATGCAGCTTCCCCAGCAACGAACCCTTCGAACCCGAAGCAGCAAACGAGAAGTTGAATGACAATACGTCGACAAAGCCTGCGAAGGCGTTGTTGGCAACAAGGTAGGCCACCAGCATTCCCAGAGGGATGGCTGCGCCGGCGACCGTCAGCGCTACGCGTGAGCAGATATTCTTCCATCCGTCGCCTCGGAACGCTACGCCGTAGAGGAACCAAGGGAAAGCCGGCAGAAGCAGCGGTTCCTTGGTTAGAGCTGCTAGGGAAAGCAGTAATCCTGCAAGGAAGCACAGGACTGCGGCCCGCCTGCCCGCGGCGCGGCGCGCCGCAATGAGGGCCCAGACGGCGCCGAGCGCGAACACTATCCCGTACTCCTCGGTGAGGTTTCCTCCCTGGAACACATTGGGGCTGTACTGATGTATGAGAAAGAGCATAGAGGCCAGCAGCGCCAACCACCTGCTGCCCAAAGCGTACAGAACGGTCCCAAACATGAGCAACACCGCGCCCACCGCGAAGAAGCGCTCGAGGAACCGAACCGAATCCAACGTGCCGTCGCCGAGGCACATGCCCGCGTAGTTCACGATGTAGATCATAGGCATCCGCTGTTGCCAGAGATCCCGGTAGAGCACCCTGCCGGCCATCAAGTGCTTCGTCTCGCTTACGTACAGGGACGAATCCTTCCCCGGCGCGGTGGGAGTGACGTAGTTGATGCTCCGCCAGGCGAGAGCGGCCAGCAGCAACAGCATGGCCACCGTCACCAGACGATCGTGCAGAACGCACCCAGCGCTGCAGGACTCGGATGCGATCACCGGCGGCTGGGCCGTCCCTTCGGCAAGATCTGTGCGATCAGCCATCGATAGAGGCTCCCCTGAAGGCCCCCCTAGGGCGGATGCCTCAGTGGTCACACGAGAGCCTCCTTCAGGCTCGAGGCGACGTACTCGATCATCTCGTCGCTCAGTTCCGGGTACATTGGCAGCGACACGATGTTGCCGCCGAGGCGCTCCGAGACGGGCAAGGCGCCTTCGCCGCAGCCCAGTGCCGAGTACGCGCCGGTCAAGTGCAGCGGTATCGGATAGTGAATGCCCGAGGCCACGCCCTTGTCCTTCAGGGCCGCCATCACCGCGTCGCGGTGCTCCACGCGGACGACGAACAGATGGTACACGTGGCGGACGTGGTCCTTGTCCGGGGGCAGGACCAGCGGCAGATCAGCCAGCACCTGGCGGTACGTCGCCGCCGCCGAACGGCGCTGGTCGGTCCACTGGACCAGGTAGTTCATCTTCACGCCCAGCACGGCCCCCTGGAAACCGGACATCCGATAGTTGTAGCCGACGAAGTCGTGGTAGTACTTCTTCGCCGAGCCGTGGTCCCGAAGCATCCGGACACGCTCGGCCAGGTCGTCGTCGTTGGTCACCACCGCGCCGCCTTCACCGTAGGCACCGAGGTTCTTGCCGGGATAGAAGCTAAAGGCCCCCGCCCGCCCGAACGTCCCGACCTTCGTGCCCTTGTAGGCCGCGTCGTGGGCCTGGGCGCAGTCCTCCAGCACGGCCACGCCGTGGCTGTCGGCCACGGCCAGGATCGGCTCCATCTCGGCCGGCTGGCCGTACAGGTGCACGGGCACGATCGCCTTGGTCCTGGCGGTGATGGTGGGCTCTATCTTCTCCGGGTCAATGCAGTAGTCGGTCTCGGATGCGTCGACGAAGACGGGCCTGGCGCCGCAATGGCTGACCGCCTCGGCGGTGGCGATGAACGTGTTGGCCGGGACGATGACCTCGTCGTCGGGCCCGACGCCCAGGGCCAGTAGGGCTGCGTGCAGCGCGGCCGTGCCGGAAGATACCGCCACGCAGTGCTTCGCGCCGTGATGGGTCGCGAAGGCCGCCTCGAAACTCTTCACTGCGTCGCCAAGAACGAACGCCGTGTTCTCCATCACCTTCGTCAGGGCCGCGGTGACCTCATCTTTGATCTGCTTGTACTGGGCCTTCAGATCGACAAACGGTACGTTCATGCGATTCCTTTCTGACGAGTGCCGTCAGGCCTGGGCGTTACCCACTTCCCGCATCGGACGTGCGGGATTACCGGACACGATCGTCCGCGGAGGCACGTCGCGCGTGACCACCGCACCTGCCCCGACGATCGCGCCGGCGCCTATCGTTACGCCGCAGAGGACCGTGGCGTTCGAACCGATTGACGCCCCGCACCGGACGTGCGTCTCGACCACCTCCCAGTCGGCCTCGCTCTGCGGTTCGCCGTCCGCGGCCACCGCCCGAGGATACCGGTCGTTGATGAACATCACGCCGTGGCCGATGAAGCAATCGTCCTCGATGTGTACTCCCTCGCAGATGAAGGTATGGCTCGATACCTTGCAGTTCCGCCCGACCGATGCATTCTTCTGGATTTCCACGAACGCCCCAACCCGTGAGTTGTCGCCGACCGCGCAGCCGTACATGTTCACGAACGAGTATATCTTCACGTTCTCGCCGAACTGCACGTCGTCGGCAACGCGAATAGTCGGGTCGTCGGGTATGTCCGAAGGCATGGTCTGACTCCGCTACAGCAGGCTCATCTGGTCGCCATCGATCGCCACGGGATGGCCGGCGTTGGCCAGGCTCATCTCGGTGGCTTCGAGGGTCATCACCACGTCCAGGCCGTCTCGACCGCTGGTCAGCGGCGTCTTGCCGGTCCGGCAGCAGTCCACGAAATGCTCGGCCACCTTACGCAAGGCCTCGGTTCGGGCCACATTGGGCAGCCAGACATCACCGGTGCGGTATCCGACCTGGAGTTCGTACTCCTGCTCCTTGCTGATCCGCGTCAGTTCGATGCCGCGGTCGTAGACGCGGATCTTCTCGGCGTCCTCCAGATCATTCCAGACGATCATGCGGCGCGACCCGCTGAAGACCATCCGCCGGATCTTTGTCGGCGCCAGCCAACTGACGTGGAAGTTGGCGCAGATGCTGTCGCCGTACTCTATGTTGACGTAGGCCACGTCCGGCAGGTCCTTGTCGGTGTGGCTCTGCCCGGTGGCGCGGACGACCTTCGGCCGGCGCTGGAGAATGTGATTGACGATGCTCAGGTCATGCGGCGCCAGGTCCCAGATCACGTTCACATCGTGCTGGAACAGCCCGAGGTTCACCCTAACGCTGTCGATGTAGTAGAAGGTTCCCAGGTCCTGGCGGCGGACGATCTGCTCGATCTTCTCCACCGCACCGGTGTAGATGAACGTGTGATCGACCATCAGGGTCAGGTTCTTGGCTTCAGCCAGATCAACCAGTTCCCTGGCCTGTTCGGCCGTCTGGGTCATGGGCTTCTCGATCAGGACGTGTTTGCCCGCCGAAAGGGCCGCCTTCGCCAGGTCGTAGTGGAAGCGGACCGGTACGGCGATCACCACGGCTTCGACGTCCGCGCGGTTCCACAGTTCTTCCGGATCAGTACAATCC